>Ga0247844_1000823_pt1 | contig 62049 bp, 39 predicted proteins | sample LaCtaG_FD_192421 | JGI IMG/M metagenome (GOLD analysis project Ga0247844, IMG submission 192421) | Freshwater microbial communities from meromictic Lake La Cruz, Castile-La Mancha, Spain - LaCruzMarch201714.5m_1 | ecosystem: Environmental > Aquatic > Freshwater > Lake | place: Spain: Castile-La... | reverse complement strand
AACTGTCCGAAAGCGATACAAAGTTGTCGTGTTTTGCTCGTTAAGTCGAGTCACGAAGCGGGCAGTTCGTCAAAGATTTTATCCCAATTTACATGAATGTCATTTTTTTTTGCTATAACCCCTAACGACCGAGGCTATGGGCATTGGCGGTTTGCGGGAGCATTCGCTGTCGTGAAACGACAAAGTGAATGCGGGAGCAAAGCCGCCGGAATGCACGTCAGCCAGCCAATGAACATAGGCGTGTGTTAGCAGCTGGCCGTTGGTTGTATATCAATTTCCTGTTTTCAATATGAATAATAAATCTAATTGAATTCACTTAAGAAGTTTTGAACACTGGCTTCGGTGTCACCAATTTCTCTAATTTCTTTTCCGTTATTGTCAAAAAGCCAATAATAATCGTATGAACCGCCAGCTTCATAGTATCTATGTTGATTGATAATTAAATAGTCTTTATATTTTCCTTGAGTGATAATTTCTAACGAATTACCTGAAACTAAGTATTTCTGTTTATTGTCCTGAATACTGAACTCGTGTATTGCACCAGAAGTTTCCCAAGCGGAAGTTATGAAGAGTAGTTTTTGTCCATCATTGGTAAAAACTAAGTTTTGGAAATTCGTAAGAATATTTTCAGGTGTAATCCCTTCTTCAAAATTAACTGGTTTAATAATACACCTATTTTTGTTGCTGATTATGTCATACAACCATATTTCACTGTTGTCTATCAATAGCATCTCATTCGCTTCATCGTATATACCCGGATTTTGTCGCACAAATGCTATCATTTTCTTATCAGGCGATAAAACCGCCATTGTGTCAATCCCTGTAAATGTGAGTTGTTTAATTTTATTTTCATCACCTTTACAAAAAACGTTGCCATTTTTTACAAAAACACTGTCGATATTTGCGGAAGTAGATTTGTAAACACAAGAATACAAGCAAGAAAAAGTTAATAACACGGTTAATTTTAGCAGTTTCATAACGGTTTTTAATTTAAGAGTTGGAGTTTATGAATATAGTTCTAAGATACGCTTACTTGTTTCGCTTATTTTTGTTATTAAAGACGGAGGCTCAATAATTTTCACATTATCTCCGAACGATAAAATCTCCATAAACAAATCATGTGTAAGATATAGTATTATTTTTATGCGTAATTCTTGCTCATTATCAATAAGAACTACTTGGGATTCATGTATCGGCAATGTTTTAATGTAATTACCTTGTAAAGGATTAAAAGACAGTACTACCTCCAATGGTTCAGGTGTATTTGGACTAATAATGCCAAAACAATGTTTAAAATAATCATTTACATTGAAATTTGTCGGACGCTGAAATTTATGATTAAATACTTCCAACTCAGATAAGCGGTCTAAAGCGAATGTTTTTATTTTTTTGTCGCCCAAATCATTAGCCAAAAGGTACCAGCGGTTTTTAAATTCTTTCAATGCAAAAGGCTCCACAGTACGCAGCGAACTTTTGTTTTCCCAAAACTTATGATAACTAAATTTTATTTGAACATTTCTTTTTATCGCTAGTAGCAAACTATATAGATTCTCTGTTCCTTGTGAACGTCGGTTTTCAAAATGAATATATGAACCTATTTGTTCGCTTGTATTTAGTGCATTAAATATATCAAATGCTTCGAAAATACGATTTGATATTTCAGTTTGTTGGTCTAAATCAATAAAATACTGCTTTCGTGAAAAGTCGTATTTAATATCAATATTGTATATTGAACCAATATCCTCCATATCACGCTGAAAAGTTCGCTTCGATATTGTGAAGTTATAGCCCTGAAGCTCAGATTCACGGTTTAAGTAATCGGAAATCTCCGAAAAAGTTGCGGCTTGCTGTCGCAACTTTTTTATAATCAGGAAATATCGGATTATTGATTCTCGCTTTGACATATAACAATAAAGGTTTATTATTTATCTGATATTAAGCAATTAAGTTCTCTAAAACAATTATAGGAATGATTCAGGTTAATCTATTTCTTTTAATAACTTATTTGTTAGTTTCATTAGATTATTAAACAGTTGCTCATTTCCAGCGATAATGGAAGGGTGTTTATAACTAATTAGTATTTGACCTCTCTCCAATTTAGTATACCAAATTTCCGTCTCATCATCAGGTATCCGTTTTCCTGCTTTATAATTTCCGAAATTCATATTTGTAATTGATTGTTTAAACAAATCACAGACTCCCGAGCCACAACAAATAATTAATTTAGCATCAGTATATAAAGCTAATTGCTTTTCTAAGAAGAGTTTGTTGTATTTTAAAAATTTGTATTCTAAGTCTTTGAATTTTGTCTTTTCAACTCCAGGTTGCTTACTAACATTAATAACACCAATCTTACGTAAATTTTCTTTCCTTTTATTGATATCATTTCCAATTTTCGCTACATTATTATCCCATTTAGACACATTGTTTAATATGCCATATGCCCATCTTGAAATATTGCGATATGTTTTATCTTTAGGAGCTAATTTACCATCTTTGAGGTAGTTTCTTAAATCTGCTTTGAGTTCAGGATATTTCTCTTTATAAGAGTTGTTAAATTCTTTTAAGATAAAAATTACTTTGATTGGTGAGTTATTCCAATCATTCTCACTAACTAAACCATCTTGCACAAACTGGTTATCTTGGTTAAAATCTTTGCTGTTTATATTGTCATCAACTTTTGATTGACTGTAAATGTGCCATTCATTGAATAAATCATTTTCTTGTTTATTAATTGTTTTCATATTTTGGTTTTTTAAGTTAGTATTGATTGATATTTTGCAAATCTATCATATTAAAATTATGTGCTAAATGATAAGCCACAACTAAATTTAGTTTTTCTGGTGTTACTTTGGTTGAATATTGTGAATAGACCTTTCTATAAAGTTTGTATGCTTCTGAATTAATGTTTGAAGTCACTTTTTTTGCGAAACTATAACTTGCTAAGTCTAAGGCTTTTTCTTCTGTAAAAACATTATTCAATTTATAGTTTTCAATTTTTTCACGTAATAAAATCCCTGTTTGGCGATAGTTAAACTCATCGTAACGTGCAATATGAAGGCTTACTGTCTTAGAATTTGTAATCTTAATATTAATTTTCATTAGCTCAGATTCAGATTTATTGAAGTTGATTTTCATCTTTCCCTCACCTGACACTAACCAGTCGGTGTTTAGTTCAGCGTATGCCCTACAAATCAAATAAATATGATTATAAGAAACCTCCCTCTCTTTCTTGAAAATTTGTTTTAAATCAATTTGATTGATACCTGTGGAATTACAAAAATCGGCTCTGCTTAAAGCAAATTCATGTATTACAGTTTGTATACGTTTATTAATTTCACTCATTGAAAATTGAATTAAATTTTTCTGATTTTTTCTCATTCATTGTGCAAAAATAAATTCTAACTGTGTCAAAACATGTCGTACTTGTACTGTTATTTCTATGTCTTTTTTATTTTTTCGGCTTGCTGCTAACGACTAAGGCTAAGCGCATTTGGCGGTTTGCGGGAGTATTCACTGTCGCACCACTACAAAAGTAAAAGCGGGAGTAAAGCCTCCAAAGTGCAATGCTCCCGCCAATGTGCTTAGGCGCGTGTTATGCCCAGTTTTTTTAGACTAACAAATCATTCAATATTATGTCTAAATGAGCGTCTAAGTCGCCTTGAAAGTCAGTGTGAGGAATACCAAATTCTTCTAATACTTTTGCAAAACGTTTATAACCAATTTCATTTCTTAATTCAACCCATTTCACTTTCAACATGTCAGCTTGTTGTTTATTTAAGTCAGAAAGCTTGTCAGCCACAAATAAGTCACTTTCTCTTGCAAAAATGGCATCGGCACTTTCTGGATTTCCTCGTCCCATTAATTTCACTTCGCAACGGTAATATTTTCCGTCTTTAATTAAGTAAAAGTCAACTTCTCGCATACTTGTAGGAATTTGACTTTGGTCGAAATGCTCAAAAGGTACGTTGTAAACTTTACAAAGTGATGCCATTAAATATTTCTCAACTCGTTTACCCGCCGTGCTCCAAAGTCCGCCTCTCAAAGCTGCGCGCTTAACTGCAAGAGTATTGATTACTATTAAACTTTCATTTATGTTCAGTTCAACACTAACACCTCTAAACTTGATTGTTAGGCTTAAATCAATGTCAGGTTGATTTTCTATTAAAGTGCTAATTGATTGATATAAAATGTCATAATGTTCATTTGAAGCGTCAATTACGATTTCTCTGGTTGCCGAATTATACATATTCGTAATTGTCTTTTTATTCAATCCCGAATTAATGGCAATATCTTCTGAACTAAGATTTTTGTTTAGAAAAGTCGCTTTATACCAATCAATTGTTACGTCTTTGTTGGCAAGTTTTGCTTCAATAACCTTTTTGAAAAAATCTATAGCAAACTGCAAAAACTCTGCATTTATTAATGCAACTACTTCAATTCGATAATCTTGTCCTTTGATTAATCGTTTAATAATGTTCTTTACTACTTGGTTTGTTAATGTCATTTTGCTGTATTTTTAAATTGTTCTAATGTTAGAAATTTAGTTTCGCGTTCTTTAAAAAGTGCACCTGGTTTGGCTTTTGCTTTCATATATTCAAAATATGTAGGCTCTTGTTCAGTAAGAAAGAAAGATCTATTTAATGCTTTTGCTGTTTTCCCAACGGTTCCGCTACCGCCAAAAGGGTCAAAAACTAAATCGCCTTTGTATGAGTAATATTGTATAACTCTTTTGCATAACTCAACAGGGAAAATTGCTGAATGGATTTTGTCAAAAGTAGGGTCAATTTTCCAAACGTTTGTATTCTCATAACCATCAGCAACTTTGCTTTCTTCTACTGTTTGATAATCATAACTACGTATATTCCAATCCAATAGTTTTTCAGTTTGTTTGCGATAAACCATTAAGTATTCAGTTACACAATTCGGTTTGTAACCAAGTGGTTTTCGGTGTTGCATAAATCCACCGATTCTATTTTTTACACTTGCTTCAGGTTTCAACCAAATAATATCATCTAAAAATTCCCAACCGTTTTTTACTAAAAGTGGGTGCAAGTCAAAAGGAATTCCGTAACGTTTACTTGAATGTGAGCGACTTACGCGCGGAATAATAATTGGTGAAGTATTTACAATTAAAAAACGTCCTTCTTTTGTAACTCTATGAGTTTCCTTAAATACGTTTTCCAAAAATTCTAAATATGCCTCATAACTTGGATATATTGAATAGTCTCTTGCATTGTAATACGGTGGAGAAGTGAAAGTTAAATGAATACTATCATCAGGAACAAATTTCAACGCTTCCAAAACATCTGCATTCACAACCGTATTTTTAAGAAAATCATAAGTCTCGGTGTGCGGTAGCACACCGTTCTTTTGATTGTCTTTTGCAAAGTATTCTTTGTAAATAACATTTCTCACCATTTCGTTGGTGTGATTGATTAAAGGTTTCAAGTGTTCTTGAACATCAATATCTTTTTCAAATACCAAAAGAGCTCGAATTGCCTGACAAACTATTTTTGGGTCTTCGTCATGCAATGTCTCGAACAGAAAAATTTTATTGTCTGATTTTCTTTGTCTTCCAATTGAAGAAATAATTTCTCGTCTGACACTTGTGTCAGTTTCTTTCTCGTATAATTCGTGAAGTTTTATAGATTTTGATTTTCCGTTTAACTTTCCGATATTCTTTACAGCATTTAGTCTTACTTGAGCATGTTGGTGGTCGAGAAGTTCATACAGAAAATCACTCTCAAAGTCAACAGGTAACTGACCTAAACTTTCAAGAATGTTGTTAATTGTCCCGACGTCGCGCTGACTCTTAATAAGTTTCGCAATGTCGCCATTTCCGCTGTGTTTAAGTTCTGTAATGTATGCTTTAGTTATCATTTTTGTTTTTTTGTTTTGCTACAAAAATAGTCAAAATTTGTCTATTTTCAGCCACTTTCTCAATTTGCTAAAAAGTCTTTTTCTTTTTTTTATAAAATTGGGCATAACGACTAAGGCTAAGCGCATTTGGCGGTTTGCGGGAGTATTCACTGTCGCACTGCGACAAAGTGAATGCGGGCGCAAAACCTGCTAAATGCACGTCAGCCAGCCAATGTGCTTAGGCGCGTGTTAGGTGTAGGCCGTTTGTGTCATACTGTTGTGTTGTTTATAGTTGTGGAATTCTCTTTCTGTTTTGTTCTCTGTTCTTATATTTGTCTGGGTCGCTGTTTGATAAGTTAGGGAGCTTACTTTATAAGTCAGGGTTGTTATTCCGTAAGTTGGGGAGTTCATTCCACAAATCGGGGTCGCTGTTTGATAAAGTTGGGTGTCTATTCTATAAATTGGGGAGCTTATTTTATAAATCGGGGAGCTTATTCCATAAATGCGGGAGGCTGTTTTATAAATTGGGGTCGCTACTTTATAAACATGGGCGACTGTTCCATAAATCGGGGAGGTTATTCCACAATTTGGGGAGATAGTTTCATGTTTTGGGGTTGCTGTTTGCATTTATAGCTTGTTTGTTTACAAACTGCGGTTGCTTTTTTGCAAACCGCAGTTTGTGTTTTGTGTTTAGTCTTTTTTGTCTACAAACTTTAATTTAGAAATTTGTTTGTATTGGGGGCTTGTTGCACCGAATACGGACTTAATGTAAACTTTAAAGTCGAAAGCTATATCAATTAAGCCTGTTATTGGCTTATATAATAATTCGTTTCGAGCAATTCGGGCGTTACTTAACTGAATTGTAGCCGTTAATACATCTGTATTTTTGGCTTTTAGTTCGGTGTACAAAGTTTTTAGCGAATCTACTTTTAAATCTTCTTCATTTGGGTTGTAAAGCGGAACAGACGAAAGTAACATAATAAGTTTGTCGAGATTTTCCAACTTGCTATCGTAGCTCAATTGAGCTGCCGAAATTTGGTTTGCTTCTTTTCCTTCGGCTTCCAACGCTTTCTTTTCTTCGTCTGTAAGTTTTGCGCTTGCTCTTCTGCCTTGTAACTTGCGAACAATGGTTTCTGCGCTTTCGTCAACCTGAACGGTAGTGTCGGAAGCTTTGAGGGCGTTGTTTACACGAGTAATCAGTTTGCTAAAAGGTTCAAACGCTGATTCTCTTGCCGACACTGCATTGGAATATGCAGATTGTGCGATGTTTAAGACGTTTAATGACTCTTTTGAAGCGGTGAGAAGGGTTTGTAAAGCGGGAAGTTTGATACAGTCTCTCGACGGATTGTAGCTTGTACCAAAAGCTGTTGCGGAAATAATTAAACTCTCTAAGTTTGCCACGTTGTTGGCGTGACCGGTTTCAGAAATACTTGCCATAATTGGGTTAATTAAGTGATAAATAATTTAGTTAATTGTGATGGCAAATATACGTATTATTTTATAATGTTAAAACACAAATGTAATTTTTTAATAAAGAAATATTCATTTTTTTAATAATATTGGTTACGAACTATTGCGAAGCAATTTTAAACTTACAGTGTATTGTTTTTTTTTAATTCAGACATCATTAAACAGTCGCAGAAATCAAAAAAAACAATATACTGTTACTGCTCTGCCTATTATCAAAAAGCTATAAAAGCCACGCTACAAAACTTCTAAAAATTGAGCTAAACTTATTGTGGCTTTTTTTGCTTTTTGGGCGTTTAGTTTTGTTTAATATCCATTTTTTCCTGTTTTAAAACGCCAACCTATTCTAAATTCGGGGAATATAAAAGGGAAACTCAACTGTAATGAAGTTTGCAAACCGAATCTAGTGATATAACTAATTCCTACAGGCACTTCCGGTAAATAATATATTGACCATTCCGGTTTATTATACCATGTAATGTCTTCATAATCGTTTCTCTCAGTAATTCGTAAAAGAAACAAGCCTGCATAAGGAGAAAAGCCATTTTTGCTATACCTGTTTGCAAACCAATATTTTCCTCCAAATGAAAATACATTACCAATATTACTTGAAGGTATATATTTAATGTATGCCTCTGTACTTATGTTTGGTGTAATAAAATAGTCAACACTACCCGAAAACATTGAAATGCCAGTAAAACCAACATTTATCCCCAAAGGAAATATACTTCTCGGATTTTGAGAGCTTAACAGGTCAACGTCTCCATTATTATATTGAATAGTTTTAATCTGTGCTAATTTCGTAATGAAAATTGTATAGGCAGAAATTGTGTCTAATTTGTATTTGATTTCAGTTTTACTTTTCTCAATTATATATGCGTTTATTACTTTTCTGTTTTTCAGGGTAATGGTATCCTGAGCATTAATATTGATAAAGCAAAGAAAATAAACGAAGAGAATTGAAATCTGTTTCATAAAATTTAAAGACTATTTTTGCTTTTCGGGCGATTAAATACCTTTTAATAAACTAACGCAATTTGTTTTTTTCGTAATCCCAGAAAAATCGTGTCTCTGAAATATCTTTTTTGTAGTTCGCTAATTCGGATTTTGAGATTGTATTACTTTTCATTTCCTGCAATGGAACAATAAATAATTCTTCGGGCTTTTCGGGTTCTCCACCAACGCCAATCACAACAAACACAGGAATGTTGAGTTTTTCGGCATACTCTTTATAATTCTTAATTTGGTAATTTAGCGCCCACTCAATTCCGTTTTTATAGTAATTTTTACGCCATTTACATTCAATGGCAAATGCTTCATTTACCCCTTTTTCCTTGAAATTAAAAATTACTTCCAAGTCTGGAAAGTGATTTGAAACTGCATAAATTCCATCCACATATTTGTCGCTGCGCCATTCTTGCAATGTGAAATATTTACGGCTAAAATTCTTTACTACAAACTTTTCAAAAGCATCGCCTTTAGCCTTGTTTTCGTCAAAATCATCTTGCTGTGTTTTGTCGTTTGCCGTTGGTTTTGCATCTGCTTTTATTGGCTCACTCTTTTCTTCTAAAATAGGTTTTGTTTCCACTTTTATAGGTTCACTTTTTTCTTCTACAGTCGGTTTTGTTTCAGCTTTTACAGTTTGAACGTTAGTTACTATTGTTTCTTTTTTTTGTGGTTTGCGAACAATTGCAATTCCCCAAACAACTAATACTAATCCAATAACAATTATAATATATCCCATTTTATTATTCATATTTTATTCAATTTCAATCTTATCAATCGCTTTCATTAATCTGTCAGTTTCCGACAATGCCACAATTATTTTCTGATAATGCAGAATATCGTCAAACTCTAATTTTCTTTCTTTGCGGTCTTTTAGCCATTTTTGCGCTGGCTGGTAACCGCCAATATAGAAATTCCAAGCAACTTCGGGAACATTGTCGAAATACTGTGTTTCGTTGATGTAAACTTTGTCGTTTTCGTATTTTGGTTTGCTTACTTCGTTTGTTCCGTCAATCGGATATTGTGTAATGTACTTTTCAACGGTTGACGAATCCAATAAATGAATTTGTCTGATTTCTCCGCCCAATTTCACCAACTGCCAAAACGTTTCTTTGTCTTTTGGATAGGGCACTCTCGGGAAATCAATCTTTAGGAATACTTTGTACTTGTCCCTATAAGTAGGCGAATGCAAAACAGCATAAATATAATCTAATATGTCAATTGGGGCAAATGTATTTTCAGTTATTTCTTTCTCGTTTGTAAACGTCAAACCCAAATTCTTAGCTATTTGATTAACGATTTCAACTTGTAGGTTTGGCGTTCTTACAGTTGTTTGTTCAATAGTTTGTTGAGCGTTTGTCTCAGTGTAAAGGTAGAGAGGATATACATAACCTCTTTCTCTGGATTTATTGGAAACAAAAGAATCATCTACAATTTTATTGGTAATAAAAATATGAGTATAATTATCTGAAACAATTTGTCGACAGAGATCTAATCCTACATTTTCACCTTTTAGAAAATGTTGCATTACTTTTTCTCTAGCACGTTCAATAATCTTTGTGTCGAAATAAACGAGTTTTTCATCAAAAGGTCTGTACGAAATATTTTGAATTAGATTCTCAATTGCTTTTATAGAATAAAACTCTTCAACATTTTTTATTAAATCGTTTCGGTTTTCATTTATCAAAATTGAATCTTTTGAAGTAACAATTCCTACATTACTTAAAACAAATAATTCATTTACAGAGAGTCCCTTATCATACTTTTTCTGGTCATCAAAGTTTTTATTTACAAAATAATAATTTGGAGGGATATTTGGAAGCTCAGTATAGTTAACTGATTTAATCGAATTTTCAATAAGAAAATCATATTTAAAATCCCTTTTACCAAACAAATCATAATGAAATACCCTTCCTAATTCATTGGATTTTTTCTTTCCTGTTTTTACAAATATATTAATTGATACTCCTTGCTGAATGTCGAAAACATTATTGTCTTCAGAACCATCAGGTGAGGTCTCTTTCTTTTTGCTATTTCCGTGTAAATCTATGGTGTAAATCTTGTCATAGGTTTTTAGCAAATTCCAACGCATCCCTCTGAAAGTTGGATTGTCTAAAAAACCATGTGGATTGATAAATGCCAAAACTCCGCTTCCATTCCTTTCAATGTAGTGTTGACCATAGCGCAAAAATTTCACATAATCATCGTTAATCCATTTTGGATTTCGTTCATTTAGTTTTTCTTTTCCTCCTGGCTCTTTTTTGTAATCTTCCATCAAACTCATTACCCATTCTCCTTTGTTTGCACTCTCGCCACTATACGGAGGATTTCCAATAATACACATTACAGGCGTATCACGTTTAATGTGGTTTGCTTCGTTTGCCTCGGAACTAAGCCAATTTGCAAAAAGTGTTCCCGTGTCGGCATGGTGTTCTTCCAAACTGTTAGTCAGGTAAACTCTAAAACGTTGGTCTTTGGTAGGTTTAAAGCCTGTTTCTTTCAACAATAAATCTAATTTCAAGTGTGCCATGGCGTAACTTGCCATTAACAACTCAAATCCGTTAAGTCGTGGGATTAAATGATTTTCGACATAGTTGCTCCAAATACCTTTTTGTCCTTCAAATTTTTTGTGAATATGTTTGATAATCTCAGCTAAAAAAGTGGCTGTTCCTGTGGCTGGGTCAAGTATCTGTACGCGATGTACTTCTTGTTCAATTTGTTTGCTCTGTCCTTGTACATTGACTTTTATTTTCGTTTTGCTATTGTCGGCTAATCCTTGTGGCAAGTCAAATTCGGTTTTCAGATTATCGTCAACGGCACGAACTATAAAGTTTACAACAGGTGCGGGAGTGTACCATACGCCACGCGCTTTGCGTAGTTTTGGGTCGTATTCGCTTAGGAAGTTTTCGTAAAAATGGATAATCGGGTCTTCCATTTTTGTGCTCTTTCCGTAGTTTTTCAGAATTTCGTCTACGTTGCAAGCCAAAAATATATTTACCAAGTCGTCAACAATCCATTTTATACGGTCGTCTACTTCTAAACCTGCAATATATCCAAAAAGTTTTTTCAGAAACGGATTTGATTTTGGTATCAGTTCGTAGGCTTCTTGTCGACTAAATGTGGGTAAAGTTGAATCGTGAAGTCGTGCAGCAAACATGCCGTAAGCAATGGTTTGAGCATAAACATCGGCAAATCCTTTGGGCGTAATATCGTGAATCAGAATGTCTTTAAAAGCATGCATTTGGTCTTTCAGCGTGCTGTCTTCGCTATTTTCTTCATCGCTGTTCAACGCTTTCTCAATAACTTCCGAAAGAAGGCGGGCTTTGCCCGCCATCATTTCTGCCAATTTCTTCGAACTCTTTATTGTCTGTCCGTGATGCGAACAAAAGTCTTTGATGAAATTCTCGAAACTTGCAAAGTTCTCTGTCAGCGGTTTAATTCCTTTGTCGGTAATTTCGCCAATTGCAATTTTAGTTACAAATTCTCCCTCGCGATAAAGTATAAAAGTCAGATAATCGGTAAAAATCAGATTACTAAGAGAAGCTTTGTAACGGTCGAATTGTTCTTTGTTTCCTGTTTTCTTTAGTCCTTCAAGGTCACGGTCGCCAATATCTTTCGCTTCGATAAAACCAACGGGAATGTCTTTCTTTGTCAGAATGTAGTCGGGCGCGCCACAACTTTGTCGTTTTGGTTCGTTGGTTGCGCGGATTGTCGGCACTAAACTCTCAATTAATGTCTGTAAGTCACCACGAAAAGTATGTTCTGTTGCGTTACCAAGTTTGAAGCGTTGGTTTATGTTGTCGAGATATTGGGAAGTTGTCATGTTTTTATGTTATTCAAATTTTCTCGTCAAAGGTACGTTTTTTTTCTTTTTTTTTCGGCTTGCACCCAACGACTAAGGCTAAGCGCATTTGGCGGTTTGCGGGAGTATTCGCTGTCGCACTGCGACAAAGTGAATGCGGGCGCAACACCTGCTAAATGCACGTCAGCCAGCCAATGTGCTTAGGCGCGTGTTAGCGGTTAGGTGCTTGATTGTAAAGAATTTGTGTTTCAAATGTCGCGATTATTTTCCTGATTTTATTCTATTGTCGTGTTTGCATAACATTTGGCAATTTTCTGCTGTTGTTTTTCCTCCTTCGTGCCAAGGTGTTATATGGTCAGCTTCCATTTCGTTTAATTCAAATTCAACACCGCACTTAACACAAATTCCCTTTTGTCTTTCGTATGCTTCTCGTTTTTGTTTGTCTGTGAATGCACGAATACTTAAATACTTCTCATTACGTGTCAAAACATATTCGTAAATACCAGACTTTTTTGTTACATCTTCGTCTTGCATCAAAACTGTAATTTCTTCTTCAAGTTTCTTTGCGTCAAATTGCTTGTCTTTGTAGTTGTTGTATAGAAAGCCATAATTTATACCTTTCATTTCTTTGCGATATTTTGGAAAAACAACTTTAAGCCAAGTCATTAAACTTGTGAAATACAACCATAATTCACTTGCATTTGGTTTGTGTTGATTTACAGCCATATATTGTTCAATGTTGTCATTGCTCAACCAACTGATTGCAGTTTCTAAATAATCTTGTCGGATTGGCGAACCTGTCATATAATCGTTACCAATGTTATATGCTGGACAACCAGTTTTACTGAAATATTTTTTGGCTTCTGTCAGCCAAGTTCCTGTGTAAATTGCGTTTCTTAGTTCTTGATTTGTTAGTTTTTCGCCAGCAATGTTTATTGTCTTAAACCAGTCTAATTTTTCTTTGTCGTTGCCTTCGCAGAAGTAAACCATTAATTTGTAATCCAAAATTTGTTTTTGCTCAACATCAGTGAGATTGTTGAAATACATAGAGTTTAAAGAAAAGCTACCCGAAACGTATTCACAAATACTTATTGTTCTTTGTTGTCCGTCTAAAACTTCGTAAGTGTCATCCTCATTTTTAACCCAATACATAACGTTTAAAGGGAATTTCTTTTGAACTGTTTCAATTACTGAGTCACGTTGTTTGTCTTTGTAGACAAATTCACGCTGATATTTTGGGCGAATATTAAGTTTACCGCCATATCCAACAACCCCTTCTTCGTTGTCGTTTAAGTAGCCGTTTGAAACTTCTCTAATTTTAATTTCTTTAAGTTCAATTTTCATATTCTTTTATTTCTTATAATTACACGGGCATAAATCTCTTTGTCATTTATCCGAAAACGACTTACTTTCCCTGTTGCTTCTTCTACTAAAACTCTATCAATACCCAATATTTCAAATTGTTCAGGATTGTATTTGTCGATAAAAGTGATTGGAACTCCCATTAATCCGTTATAATCAATAGGGATATCTGCAACTTTATTTACATTGATAGCATCATAGTTGTCGTAAGTTGGATACTCACTTTCGTTTCCATAATATGTTTTATAAAGAATAATATCTTCGTGGCGTTTTCTGTTATCCAAATTGGTAAACCAATAAATACTACCCATACTGAAGTATTTTTGTCCGTTTTCCGTTTTTATTCTTGTTTCAGTTTCAATGTCGTAATGGTCGGGAACTTTGAACCATTTTGTTCCGCCATTATCAACGCCTGTCCAAATTTTATTCTCTTTTACCAAATTGAAAATTTCCTTATATGTAAGGTTGTTTTGATTACCAATAATTAGAAATTTCTTGTCGTGTTCAATAAGTTGAGCAACATACTCTCGAAAAAGAGAAAAAGGTGGATTTGTCACAACAATATCAGCTTGCGCAAGCAAGCTGATACTTTCTGGGCTTCTAAAATCTCCATCACCTTTTAATTTGTGAATTCCTATTTCTTCAGGATTTGGAACTCTGTCACCATTTTTATCTCCATTATATTCAAGCCAAATAGCACTTTCAGATTTGTGTTGACTAAATATATCTCTATCTTGATTCTTATAACAAGTAGTAATTAAGCGTTTTAATCCTAAATCTTCAAATTTGTGAGAGAAATAGTGAAAAAAGTTACTAATTCTTGGGTCGTCACAATTACAAAATACAGTCTTACCATTGAAATGGTCTTTGTAATGTCTCAACTCTTTTTCAATGTCGGTTAGCTCGGTATAAAACTCGTCATTCTTACCTGCTTTTGCCTTTTTTAAATTGTTGTTTAATGATTTAGCCATTTATATTTTTTCGTTTATTTTTAGTCAGTAAAAATACTAATTTCGCTCAACTTCACATTTATTATTCTGTCGTTTTATTTTTTTTGCACTTACCGCTAACGACTAAGGCTAAGTGCATTTGGCGGTTTGCGGGAGTATTCACTGTAGCGCTGCGACAAAGTGAATGCGGGCGCAACACCTGCTAAATGCACGTCAACCAGCCAATGTGCTTAGGCGCGTGTTATGCGTTCGGTGTTTGGTTGTCAATAGTCGTTTTATATTTAATTTCTTTTCAAGTTATAATTTAAAAAATCAAAAAAAATGAAAACAAAAATCATTTCTTATTTAAAGATTCAACGTCAGTTTTGGAGTTATGCAAAGAATCAACCGTTTTTTGGTCTAAAACTAAAGTACGCAATTTGGATAATTCCGATTCCAATTGTTGGTTGGACAATTCTATTCTGTCTAAAGATTTGTCAGAATTTAAATCTGTTATAAAGTCGTAAACTCCATAACAAAGGCTGACTAATGAAAATCCAAAGAACCACCAAAATGTCCGAACTTGCCATTTAGATAGCTTAGCATCATCTTCGAGTTTTTTATTTTGTATTTGTTGTATTTTTTCTTGCGCTTCCTGTTTCTTTTTTAATTCGTCTAAATATGCAGAAAATGACCCATATGTCAGAATTTTTGTTTGTGTGTCTGAAAGTATTTTATGTTTATATTTATTGCCAACTCTTTCGAAGAATTTTCCTTCGTAGTATTTTTCAAAGTGTTTTTGTGTTTCACTTTCAATTAGTTTTCCAGTTTTTTCTTTATAGCCAGTTCTCAAATCAGACAAAATTAACCCGTCTGAAAAATTCTCACTCAGTATTTGTAGTGAGTAGTCGAGGTAGTCCTTATAAATTATCTCCATATTTCTGTCTTTATTTTTTTTATACACTGACGCATAACACGTAAATATGCGATCTCTAATTGGCTATGCGATGTTTAGTCCGCATATATCTACTGTAAGAACTTGATTTGTGTTTGTTATAATGTTGAATTATAGCACAATAATTAAATTGTTCATTTTGCTAAGTATTCGCATAGCCAACTTGTTAATAGATATAAAAATATAAATGTTTTTTGGATTCATTTAATTTTATGCCCCAAAGATAATTATAATATTCTTAATTAACAATGTTTTAGTTTAATTAATCTACAGATTGTCTGTGGGACTTTTATTTGGTCAAATTCCTTGGTTGTAATATGCGTGTATATCTCCGTAATTTTGCTATTTTGCACAAAAAAACAGACAACGAACAGCAGTATTTCTGCCATACGTTGTCTGTTGTCTATTGTCTATTGTCAGAGGCTTACACCGTGGCTGCTGCCGGCGCTTCGGTACGTGTTCCGATTTTCGAATTTCGGATCGATTTTACAAGCTCATTGAGTTCGGCATGCAATTCAGTCCATCCTGTTACCGATTTCATTCCTTCTACTATGCTCAGGTAATTGCGCAGTGCTCCTTCTAAGTTTCGGCGTATAGATGTTGCCGATTGCATCAGTCGTAGATTCGAATTGGCGGCCAACTGCTCGGCATAAATGGCTTTAAACTCTGCGTGAGCCTGCTTCAGCAATTCGAAATATGGTGATAAATGCAGGCTTTCCAGTTTTTGTAGATTGCCCGGCGTACTTAGTTCCGAAATCAGTTTGTCCATTTCGGTGGTTTGGTCGTTGTAACTGTAGGTGTGAATGTCCAGTCCCCGGTTTTGGAAAATGCTAAATAAATCAACTGCGTTTTGCTGACCTGCAAATGGCGGCAACTTTATCAAACCCGCTAGCATTGTTTTAATTCCAAAAAAACACGCTGTCGCACTTAAAGTCGGCCTTTTCAACCGTTGTACCTAATCCACTGAAAGTAGTTTTTCCGAATACGGTAATGTAGCCTGTAAACTCGGTGTCGAGTGTAGCCAGTAGAGGTTGATCCTTTACTACTGTGTACTTCGCTTTTTTCGAAATTGAAATTGTTTGGTCGGCTAACGAACCCAAAACACTGTTTGAAAGTCTCGATAATGTAATCTGCATACTAAAAATTTGGTTTTAAAAAATGATTAATAAAAAATGTATATCACACGAAAAAATAATGCATTGATATGTTAGTACCGCTTTACTACGGTGAGTTCCTTTTCGTCGGGGGAACTTACTGAAGCCCTACGGCGAGTACTTACTCCGTATAATTTCCACTTCTGCATCTGAAAAAAAAACACCCGCTCCCGAAGGTCTGAAACCTCCGAAAACGGGTATCTGCATTTATTGAGTATGAAAATAAAGCCATAAAAAAAACGAATAAACGGTTATTTCAAAGTGGAAACAATGTCTCCGCTAGTTAACTGAACCGTTATTCGTGCCTTAGTTGTAAACAAAACATTTCATAATTAACAGTTCGTGCTGCAAATGTAAATATTTAGTTTTGTTTGTGCAATATATTAATGAAATAATTATTTTATTTTTTTTGAGAAGAGTAGTTCAACCCACTTCGGGGTTAATGAGCGGTGTATATAATTATTCTTTTGTACAAAATATTGGCTATTTCACACTCAATTTGCACAATTCAATTTAATGTGTATTTTTGTAATCTAAAGTAAATCAAATTATTATAAATACAAAGTCAAGTAAAAAAATCCATATTCATTGCATGTCCTATTAAATCATACTTAAAATTCAAACAATATGAAATTTTCGCAAGTTGACGTACAGAAAATTGAGAGTTTGATATCTCCTGGCTCGTGGTCAGTTGTAATTAAAACTCATTTCTCCACCTTTTAAGTCAAAAAATCTACTTGTGATTTTAATGATATTCCTTATCTTAGCACCCTAATTAAAAACAGATGAAAAACAACCTTTATTATTTTGTTCTTATCGCATTTGGTGTTCTTTTCGGTGCTGCTGCCAAGCGTCCCATTCAAGCTACAGTGGCTGCTGATAGTATTGTGGTTGATAAACATGCAAAACCATATATTTCGCAAGTTTGGGTGTCCGATTTGGGAAATGGGAAATACAAAAATCCTGTGCTGTATGCCGATTATTCAGATCCCGATGTTTGCCGTGTGGGTTCGGATTATTATATGGTGGCTTCGTCGTTTGGCAATACACCTGGCTTACCAATTTTACATTCAACCGATTTAGTAAATTGGACTTTAGTGAATTACGCGCTGCAAAACTTAACTCCCGAATTCGTTTTTAAGACCATGCAGCATGGCAATGGCGTTTGGGCACCAAGTATACGGTATCGCAACAACGAATTTTATATTTATTACGGCGATCCTGATTTTGGAATTTATATGACCAAAGCGCAGCGCGTGACCGATAGATGGTCGCCAATCACTTTGGTAAAAGAAGGCAAAGGTTTGATTGATGCTTGTCCGATATGGGACGATGACGGTCGTGCTTACATTGCTCATGGGTATGCGGGAAGCCGAGCTGGCATGAAAAGTGTGTTGGGCGTTTTCGAAGTGACTCCCGATGGCAAAACAGCGTTGACTGAAAGTCGCCTGGTTTTTGACGGACACCCCAATCATCCTACTGTAGAAGGTGCTAAATTGTACAAACGCAACGGTTATTACTATATTTTTGCTCCTGCTGGTGGGGTAAAACCCGGTTGGCAATTGGCCAAGCGTTCCAGAAACATTTACGGTCCTTACGAAGAAAAAATAGTGTTAGCACAAGGAAAATCGGATATCAACGGTCCACATCAAGGTGCGTGGATTGATACACCCGATGGAAAGCAAGATTGGTTTATGCACTTTCAGGATTTGTATGCGTATGGTCGTGTTGTTCACTTGCAGCCTATGTGCTGGGTAAACGATTGGCCTGTGATGGGCGACGACAAAGATGGAGATGGATGTGGAACACCTGTTACAACTTACCAAAAGCCGAATGTAGGCAAAACTTATCCCATTGCTACGCCTGTTGAAAGTGATGAGTTTAACATGCGTACCCTCGGACTTCAATGGCAATGGCAAGCCAATAGCAATCCACTGTGGTGTTATCCTGCTGGCGAAAAAGGTTACTTGCGACTTTTTGCATGGGAGGAAATTGGTGCTGCTAAAAACCTGTGGGATGCGCCGGCTTTACTGCTCCAAAAATTTCCGGCACCTGATTTTAAAGTAACCACCAAACTCACTTTTTCGCCTTTCAAAAAAGGAGAACGTGCCGGATTGGTAATTTTGGGATTGGATTATGCAGCCATTACCATCGATAGTGTTGATAATGGGTTGACAGTAAATTATGTAACATGCAAAAATGCAGCCGATGGTACACCCGAGACAATTCATACTACGATTCCTGTGAATGGGAATACGGTTTACTTTAGAGTTGCTTTGAAACAAACCAAAAAGCTTAACAACGAGAACATACTTCAACCGTCTGCTAATTGTTCGTTCAGTTACAGTACCGATGGAATTTTTTTTAAAACCCTAGGCGAAAATTTCATTGCGCGCGAAGGAAAATGGATAGGCGCCAAAGTGGGTATTTTTTGTCAGCGACCAAAAACACTGAACGATTCGGGGTATGCCGATGTAGATTGGTTTCGTGTTGAAAAATAAATATTTATTAAGCGTTGATTACTAGTAGTTTTAAAAATAATTCCACATAAGTTTTTTTATCCACATAAAACGTCAAATATTCCACATAAGTGATTTTAATTCACGTTAATTTAGCAACTGATTAAAAACCCAAATATATTATTATGGAAAACAACATGAATCGTCGGAGTTTTTTAGCCAAATCAGTCGTAGGTGCTACAGGTGTGCTTTTAAGTTCGCTTCCACTTGTAGCCGAAGCAGCTAAATCAAAAAAGGCTGCTATTGTTGAAAATCAAAAAAGGAAAGTTGCTCTTATTGGAACCGGCTCACGTGGTACAACTATGTGGGGGAAAACCGTGATTTCCAACTACGGCGATATGGTGGAATATGTGGGCTTGTGCGATACCAATCCCGGACGACTCGAAGCTGCCAAAATTTTTATGGGTGCTACCTGCAAAACCTATTCCGATTTTGAGTTGATGATGAAGGAAACAAAGCCCGATGTGCTTATAGTTACAACGGTAGATGCTCTTCACGACCATTTTATTATTCGCGGCTTGGAACTTGGCTGCGATGTGCTCACCGAAAAACCCATGACAACCGACGAAACCAAATGTCAGGCGATACTCGATGCGCAACAACGCACCGGAAAGCAAGTTATTGTTACCTTTAATTACCGCTATTCGCCCCATCGTGCTAAAATTTGGGAACTAATTAACAAAGGCGAAATTGGCGAAATCACTTCTGTCGATTTTCATTGGTATTTGGACACCAGCCACGGAGCCGATTATTTCCGACGTTGGCATCGTAAACGTGAGTTTGGTGGTTCGCTGTGGGTGCATAAAGCATCGCATCATTTCGATTTGCTTGGTTGGTGGCTCAACTCCGAACCCGAAGAAGTTTTTGCTTATGGTTCGCTCGATTTTTATGGTAAAAATGGCAAACAACGTGGTACAAATTGCCGAACTTGCAGTTATAAGGAGAGTTGCAACTTTTACTGGGATGTAAACAAAAACGAGTATTACAAAATGCTGTATACCGACAACGAAAAGCACGATGGATACCTGCGTGATGGTTGTGTTTTTAAAGAAGATATTGATATTTTTGATAAAATGTGTGCCTCCATTAAATATGCCAACGGTGTTCAGGTAGCGTATTCGCTCACGGCTTATTCGCCTTACGAAGGTTATCGCATAGCATTTAACGGTACTAAAGGCCGCATCGATGCATGGATTCAGGAAAGCAATCCCACACACGATGGCGATTACGATGAAATAATGATAACTCGTAATTTTGGTGCGCGTAATTATATTCGTGTTCCACAGTCCGAAGGTCATGGTGGTGGCGATAAGTTGATGCACGACAAAATTTGGCGAAACGTAAAAGAAGATCCAATGCATCAGTCGGCAAACGTGCGCGATGGTGCTTTTGCCATTCTTACAGGTGTAGCTGCCCGCAAAAGTTGCGACAGTGGTAAACCTGTGAAAATTGCAAGTCTGGTTGATTTGGTGCCAAAGACGGTGAAATGATGTGGCAATGATGTGATATGAGAATACACCCCAAAAGTTTTTTGTCTAACTTTTGGGGTGCAGTTCATTGAAGATTTATCGGGATTTTTTATTGTGTAGATTTACATTTATATTCTACATTTCCATATTCCTACATTCACAGTCTTATTCCTTAATTAGCTGTTGTGTGCTGAATTCTTGGGTAGTATATACTTTTACCAAATAGTTTCCACTACGCAGTTCACTTACATCAATAGAATTTTGATTTTCTGTTGAGTTCAATAAGATTCCGGTTAGGCTGTAAATTTCTACTTTGGTGATCTTCGCATTTGCTATAACAGTCATATTACTGCGAACTGGATTTGGGTAGATTCTTACAGCATCCGCACTCGGATTTTTCAATCCATTGGTAGCGCTATTTGCAATTTTAATATAGAACAAGTTTGCTATGTCACCTTTTGTGATAGTGTGCGAACCTGCCGAAATGTTTATGGTTGCTATTCCTGCAACGGCATTGTACGCAACTCCATCCACTTTTATTGTACCAGTAAAGGTTGCATCAAACACCAATGTCAATGTACCCGGTTGTGACGTTGTAAATATAATTGAAGTACTCGATTCAATTTTCATACGACTTGTCAATGTCAGTCCAGCATAACTTACACTTCCATTGGTACTGTTCATATTTCCGGTAATTGCAAAAAATGTACTCGTTTTGCCCGATACCGTAAAGTTGTGAATTATATCGCCTACTGGAGGCTCAACAACTGTTCCAAGCGTAATTGTTCCCGATAATGATGCAGGTGTTCCTGCACTGCCACTGGTAGTAACGGTAAACGATACATTGCCCGTAGGTGTGCCCGAAACAGTTATGGTTTTAGCAGTAGCATCTTTTACAAAACTTATGCCCGATGCAGGTAATCCGGTAACAGCAGCATTCGTTGCATCGCCACCCCAGGTAAATATCATTGGCTCAATAGGCGTGCCACTTTCTACTGCCTGATTTATGTCGGTTTCGGACACTAATGTCTGGCTGCTAACTATAACAGTAGTTTCGCCCTGTACGGCAACTAACGCCGTTGTGTAATTGGTTAGAGCTGCTTTTAGACTAGTATTTACATCATACGAAGCATCGTCAACTGCATTATTAAAAGTCCATTTCAAATCACCACCTTCCACACGTCCGGCATAAGTCATTAATTTTGTTTTGGCAACTTCAGGTTCATCTGGAACTAAAGTTTTAATATAAAACGATGCATCTGTATCAAAATTATTATAACTATTTCCGCCTAATTTTGACTTTATTGCACTATTTATTAACTGATCTCTTGTTGTGGCTTCGATGGCATCAAACTCTACCGGATATGTTGTTGCATTGTACGGTACATATCGGGTTTGCCCCGACATTACATTATTGAAAGCCTTTATTGTTCCTCCAGCTTCGCCCGAAAAAGTGCCCGTTGCATCATAAAAAATATCAGTACCTTGTTTCGAAGTCAACATAGGGTATTTGCAATTTCTGAAAACATTATTTTCGACAAATACTGAAGATCCCATCGTAGAGCCAATACCATATTTAGCATTCCCATCGTAATAGTTATTGTAAACGTGTGTTGAGTAAAAACGAACACGCGGGTGACGCGAATCGGAATGGTCGAACCAGTTGTGATGGTAAGTAATGTACAATCCAGCCGGTCCACCTTCGCTTAATCCCAGCAAACTGGCTTTTCCGCTGTCCCAAAAGTGATTGTACGAAAAAGTAATATAGGTTGAACCTTTATTATCTAGCGCACCATCGCCTTTTATCTGGTCGGCATCGCTACCTGCATTTCCATAATACAAATCACAATTGTGAACCCAAATATGGTCATTGTCTTGCTGCAATCCGATATTATCTCCAGCTGAGCTATTACAATTCATTGTTCCCAGGTTGCGCACTTCAATGTTGGTCGCACTTTTTAGGCGAATACCCATACCATTAACAACAGCATCGGAACCAATACCTTCGAGCGTTAGGTAGCTTGCTGAGTTTTGCGCATTTTCGATGGTAATATCGCCACCTTCCATTACGGTCATGTCGGTAATATCACCTATAAGTCGAATAATAAACGGACGCGTATCTTTCCCCTTTTTAATGCCATACAATATGTTTTGAAGCCCCACACAAGGGTTTGTACTTGCACCTGTAATATTTAACGAAACAGTGTTTTTCGTATTTTTGGTGATATAAATAATAACAGCCCCATCTTTTGGAGTTCCATCGGCTTTGTAGGCTCCTGGCACACGACCACCATGAAATGCAAAACCAGTTCTATCGTGTGCTAATACAGTGATATTAGCTGTGGTACTTCCCGTAGCTTCAACTCCCGAAATAACAGGGCATATTTTTATAGTATATGTACCTGCAGCAATACCCACCACATCGGCGCGGAAGTAAGTACCATAACTGCGAATAAGTTGCGTGTCAATTTTTCGATCGGTAATTCCGTTGCCACTAAAATAAACATTATAACTGCTTGCTCCGCTTACAGGCTGCCATTTTACAAAAGCAGATTCCAACCAACCCGTTGATTCGGTAATTGTTACAGATTGTGCCGATGTAAAAAAAGCAATAAACAATAGTACGAATACTGTGAAATTTCTCATTTTTATTTGATGAGTATTAAATACTAAACTTTAATGCTTCGTTAGTACCTGCAATACGTACAAAATAAATGCCTTTTTGAAAGTTTTTAGTGGAAATATTGGTGATCGAATTTGCAAGTTTTTTACCTAAAATACTATAAACTTCAATAGCTAGGTTTTTGGGATTATAAATTTCATGAGTATTAATCTTTAAACCACTATCAGCTAAAGGTGTGTTTACTTTTGAAGGTGCACCTGAGTATGTTGTTGCTTCTAAATAGTAAATATTTACGCCACTCGATGGTGAATATAAATACAAAGTAGCTGCTCCACCAGTATAATTAAATGTTTGTAATCCTACAGTATTTGTTTCGGCATCGGTATATGTGCCAGGAGCATCGAAAAAACCTAATGAATCGGTACCATTTGTAATAGTAATTTTACGTGCAGCAGAACTGCTCGATGATAAACAACATATTTTAATAAGACCAGGACCGGATACATTAAATACTAATGCTCTTGTTGTAGGCATATTAGGTGCAGTAAGTCTATCAGGGGCACCTGAACCTCCCATTTTAATGCGATGTGTAAAACTGGCTGCGCTTGCTGTCAGATTTTTTTTGCCATTAGCATCTACAATAACAGTTGTTAGGTCAGCTGCCATAATTTTCAATCCATCGGCAATTGTTGTAGTTGTGTAGGTTGGTACAGCGGTACCAAAAGGTGTATTCGAAAAATTCCAAACTTTTTGAGCATTCATTCCAATTGCTAAAAATGCTACGGCTAAAAATAGTACTGTTTTTTTCATGATAATTTGATTTTTTAATTGTTTGATTATACAAAGTTTTATCTGAGTGCAAATATAGGTATGATTTGAAAATTCAATGTGGATTAATTCGCCATTTATGTGTAATATTTGACGCTTTTGTCAATTTCAGGCTATTTTATGTTGCTTTACCTGCTTATTTAATTATTTTTGCATTGAATTTATGTAATGAGAATAATAAAATGTCATTATAATATTTCAATAATACGCTGTATGTATTATCTTTATTAAATAGTAAATGGTACATTCTTATATGTTCAATCAGTCTGATATGAAAAAAATAACTACCACTGTTTTAGCTTTGCTAATTGTGGTATCCATTTCTGCGCAGCTTCATTTTTCATTTTCGCACTATACATCGGACAATGGCTTGTCGCAAAACAGTATTACTTCCATTTTTAAAGATAGTAAAGGCTTTTTGTGGTTTGGTACGCGCGATGGTTTAAATCGTTTTGATGGATATAACTTTAAAAACTACAACAACAACTTTAACAAGAAATTTTCAGGCATTAGTAATCGTTTTCTCGAAATTAGAGAAGATAAAAATGGTTTTATTTGGCTTAAAACCTACGACGAAAAAGTGTATCGATTTAATACCCAAACCGAGGAGTTTGAACGATTATTAAATGAACGTGGTGACGAAATTAATGAAAAAATAAAACGTATTTTCGTTTTGCCTTCGGGTGATGTGTGGCTTTTGCCTTACCATACAGGATGCTATAAAATTTCGGTTGGAGAGGAAGAATATCAAACGGTAGTAAAAAAATACCATACAACGCTTAAAAATCTGCCTTCGAATGATGTTGAAAAAGTATTCGAGGATCAGTATTTAACTACTTGGATACTAACTACAAATGGCATTGTACTTATTGATAGTAAGGGCAAACATACGGTTAAATTTGCTAAAATTCCGTTTTATTCGGCTGTTGAAGATGCCAAACGGATAGTGCTTGGCAGCAAAAATAAACTGTTTCAATACGATAAACGTACACAAACATTCAAGCTTATTGATACTCCAACCAGTTCAAAAACTCTTGATATTCAGAGCTTAAATGCAGGATATTATATTATTAACATCGAAAACAATGGCTTTTTATCTTATAATCCCTTGAAAAATGAGGTGAAGCATTTCAATGTCGACAATTATCCACAACTTCAATCCAATACAATTCAGCAAATTTATACCGACCGTGCTGGCGATGTGTGGCTGGGAGTAAGGGCAACTGGTGTCGCTCGATTTAATGTACAAAACGAACAAATTGAGTTCATAGCCACAACTCCAACTTTCGAACGGATTACCAACCCAAATGTATTTTTTGTAGAGGACGATAAAGACATGTTGTGGATTCAGTCCTATTACGGATATTTCTCGTGGTACGATCGGAAAAGTAACCGATTAATGCCTTTTAAAAACCTGTATAATAACGATATAAATACGTTTTTGACTTATGGGGTCAATCATGTGTTAGCCGATGAACAAGGGATTTTATGGCTCAGTACCAACAGGGGAAATGGTGTTTTTAAATGTACTTTTTTACCCGATTATTTCAAGCATATATTGCTCGATAATAAATCGGTTTATAATGTTTCGAACGAGACAAGGGCTGTTTTTGAGGATAAACAAAAGCGACTTTGGGTAGCTACAAAAGATGGCATGGTACACCTTTACGATCAAAACAGAATATTGCTTGGTGTTTTGGATAAGTCGGGGTATATCAGACCGAATGGCAAGACCGACATTAATGTGTATAATTTTTTTCAGGATAATGTGGGAGATATTTGGTTGTCGACCAAACTAAAAGGTCTGTTTCGATTGAAACCGAAAGGGGCAAATTCATTTGTAATCGAAAATTTTTTGCACAACAATGCTGATGCTTATTCGCCTTCGCACAACGATTTTTACTCCGTCACACAAGATAAAAGTGGTAGAATTTGGGCTGGCAGCTATGGTGGTGGATTAAATTTAGTGGAACAAATTGGCACAAAAACCCAATTTATTCATTCGAACAACGGCTTAAAAAACTATCCAATAGCTAACTGTTCAAAAGTCCGACAGGTTTTTGTCGATTCCCAGAATCGTATGTGGGTGGCAACTACTGAAGGGATTGTTACTTTCGATGCTAATGTAAAGGACCCAGCTAAATTGAACTTTATTTATTATAGGAATGATAAAAATGCTCCTACAGGTATTTCTGCCAACGATATTCATTATATTGCTGAGGATGCCGAAAAGCATATTTGGATGGCTAGCTTTGGTGGTGGACTTGCCATGCTCAAAACTACTAAAATTACCGACAATAACTTCGAATTTGAAAAATATAGTAGGGCTAGTGGCTTACCAAACAATATTATTTACACTATAACTGATGATAAACAAGGTTATTTGTGGTTAACTTCTGAGAATTCCATCATCAAACTCAATAAATTATCCAAAGCCATAGAAGTTTTTGGAAAAGGAAACGAAATTGAAAATGTCGAATTTTCAGAGGCTACAGCTTGTTTGTTGCAGTCGGGAGAGATATGTGTAGGTTCAAAATCAGGTTTTTATGTATTTAATCCGTTGGAAGTTAAACGAAGAGTGATTGATGCTCCTATCGTATTTACAGGGTTGAAAATTATGAATAAAGATGTGGAAATTGGTGAAGAATCGACATTAAAAAAACAGATTAATAGCTTAAACGAAATTAAATTTACGCATAAACAAAATGTTTTTTCCATTGAATTTGCTACGCTCGACATGCGCGCACCAGATAAAATTCAGTACAGCTATCTGCTCGAAGGTTTCGAAAAAGAATGGAATAATGTAGGGTCAAAGCAAAGTGCTACTTATACTTCACTCCATCCTGGAAGTTATATTTTCAGAGTAAAATCTACCGATAGCGAAGGTGTTTGGCTAGCCAACGAACGACAGATTAAAATCGAAGTGCTTCCTTCTTTTTGGCAATCGATATATGCTAAAATACTTTATTTTATACTTTTAGTGGGGCTTTTTGGTTTAATGCTTTACGTGTTTTTAACCATTTTCAAACTCAAAAACAATGTGCAGCTCGAAAAGCAGATGACCGATATGAAACTTCGGTTTTTTACGGATATTTCGCATGAATTACGTACCCCCCTCACTTTAATATCGCTGCCGGTCGATAATTTGCTCGAAGAGGATATTGATCCTGCCATAAAAGTGCAACTGAGTCACGTACGTACTAATTTAGATAGGGTGTTGATGTTGATTAATCAGATTCTCGATTTCAGAAAATTGCAAAACAACAAAATGCATTTAACCATTCAAGAGATTGATTTTGGAACTTTTGTAAGCGATTGTAGTCGTAATTTTGTTGAAATGGCCGAAGCTAAAAGTATTCAATTCAAAATTGAGGATGCTTCCAATGGTGTAAAAGTGTGGGTCGACCCTGAGCGTTTCGATACAATTATTTACAACTTAATTTCCAATGCCATTAAATTTACCCCCGCTGGCAAAAGCATAGTTGTTAAAACCGAGGCAACTCCCAATACTGCTGTTTTATCGGTTATCGACGAAGGAATTGGAATAGCACAGGAAAAAATAAATTTCATTTTCGATCGCTTTTTTAGTATATCAACTATCAAAAGCATTGCTCAGAAAAGTACGGGCATAGGACTCGATTTGGTTAAAAAGATGGTCGATTTGCATCATGCTACTATTCATGTTGATAGTCAGTTGGACAAAGGGTCGACTTTTAAAATTGAGTTCAAACTGGGTGTGACTCATTTCGAATCCGATGATGTTGATGTTATTGTTTCCGATCAAAAAGTGCCCGATGATACCAATAGCGATACTACTGAAGTACAAATACCAGTGGCCGTTGAGATATTCGAAAACGAAAAAATTAGTCCTTTGATTTTAATTGTTGAAGATAATGACGAACTGCGTCATTTTTTGAAGAACAGCTTAAAAAATCATTATCGCGTAGCCGAAGCTCAAAATGGATTAAAAGGTTGGAAAAAAGTAGAATCATTATTGCCCGATATTATTATTGCCGACTTACGTATGCCCGAAATGGATGGTATGGAGTTGACGGTTAAAATAAGAGAGGACAAACGCACATCGCATATCCCAATTATTCTGCTTACTGCCGTTACCGATATGGAAAGTAAAGTGGCTGGTATGAAAGCTGGCGCGGATGATTATATCACAAAGCCCTTCAATTCTGCGTTTTTACATGCTCGAATTGAAAATTTGATGCATCAACGCAAACAATTACAGCTATTTTATCGTGCACAAATTGGGTCATCTAAACCCGATTTTTCATTGCCTCCACTCGATGTGCAGTCGCAGGATGAGCTTTTTGTGGAGCATTTGATGCTTATAATGAATGAGAATATTGAAAATATTGACTTAAATATTGATTTTCTGGCAAGCAAATTAAATATGAGTCGCACTGTGTTTTTCAATAAATTAAAAAGTTTAACAGGCTATTCACCAGTTGAATTTGTACGCGAAATTCGATTCGAGCGGGCAGCTCAATACATTAAAGATACGAATTTAACTGTTTCCGAAATATCATACCGGGTAGGAATCGACGATCCTCGTTATTTTAGCCGTTGTTTCAAATTAAAATTCGGACAAACTCCTTCCGAATACAGAATAGTCAATAAAACGGAGTAAATTTTTGTAATTAACTTCTGTGTTTTAAACAGATGTATTGACTAATCAAATAAAAAATACGAATTCAAATAACATTTAAAAATATGAAATCAAACACATTCAAATTCTTGCAATTATCTTTGGTGTTACTAACAATTTCGAGCGTTTCTGCTCAAAAAAAAGTAGTGTTGGACAACTATTACAACTGCGAAATTAATGCCAAAACCAATCAACCTTTCCACTATTTGTGGGACGATAAGGCGTTTAGCGGGTTTTCCGAATTAGGCGAAATTTTCACTCAGCAGGGTGCTGTTCTTGCATCATTAAAAGAAAAACCTACATGTAAAAATTTGGAAGGTGCTGATATTTACATTATTGTGGATCCGGATCACGAAAAGGACGCCAAAGCACCCAATTTTATTGATAAAAAAGCAGCAGCGGCCATAGCTCGTTGGGTAAAAGCGGGAGGTGTATTACTGTTGCTTACCAACGATAGTTCAAATTGTGAGCTTGCAAAATTTAATTTATTACCATCTAAATTTGGCATTACCTACAATATTGATTTCAACCATCCCGAATTGCGTGGAGCAGATAAAAAGATACGCAACTTTCAGAGTTGTGCTTCCGAAAACTTACCCAATCATTCTGTTTTTGAGGGCGTAAATAAGATTTTTATCAAAGAAATTGCTTCCTTAAATTGCAAAAAACCTGCAAAGCCAGTTTTAGTCGAAAATGACAAAACCTACATGGCCGAATCAACTTACGGCAAAGGCTACGTTTTTGCAGTAGGCGACCCTTGGCTCTACAACGAATACATCGATCATGCTCTTTTACCCGCTGACTTCCAAAACAAACAAGCAGCCGAAAATTTAGTGAAACTGTTGATGGGAAAGTGATTGCTGCCATAAAAAGAAATAAATAGGTATCACCCCACCCGTATTACTTTTCCCGCACCGGCATATTTTACTGGCTCGGTAATATTGCCATATCCTATCTTACCAAATTCAATGCCCAACTTAGAGATACGGTAATGCATAGGAGATGTGTAGAAGATGGACTATTATACTCAAAAAGATCCAAAAAAAGAAAAATGCAGAGTGATGCTAAATGTCCAATTAAAATTTAATAAAACAAGCAAAATGTGAATAGTTTTTTGTAGTTTTGGGGTTTAAAAAATTTGACTAACCAATTTATAGCTTTATCATGGCATTTTATCAAAATACAGTTTTAAACAAACACTTAAAGGGTCTAAATTCGGAGAAAATACATGCTGCTTACGCTCAGTTTAAAGCCCATTTTCACAACCCCGACGTGCAGCAAAACATTCGTGCAAGTAAGGAAGAGCAGTATCAGGAAGGATTTTTGCGAGATTTATTTGTAAATATTCTCGGCTACACGCTCAACCCCAATGCCGATTTTAACCTCACTACCGAGTATAAAAACGTAAAGGATAGCAAAAAGGCGGACGGGGCAATTCTTATTAACGAGAAAGTGTGTACGGTCATTGAACTAAAAGGTACCGAAACCACCGATTTAGATAAAGTGGAGCCACAGGCTTTTGGCTATAAAAACAACCAACCCGAATGTACTTACATTGTTATTTCCAACTTCGAAAAGCTGCGGTTTTATATCGACAATGCCATTGAATACATCGAGTTTAACCTGTTCACACTTACTCACAAGGAGTTTGAATTGCTTTGGATTTGTTTGGCTTACGAAAGTATAGCTACCGACCTGCCTAAAAAAATCAAAAATGCTTCGATAAGCGAGGAAGATAGTATAACCAAAAAACTGTACAAAGATTATTCGCTTTTTAAACGGGAATTGCATCAGAATTTAGTGGTATTAAATCCCGAAATGGACGAATTACTGCTTTTTAAAAAGTCGCAAAAACTGCTCGACCGCTTCTTGTTTTTGCTGTTTGCCGAAGACCGCCAACTGCTGCCGCCCAATTCGGTGCGTGAAATTCTGAAACAATGGAACGAACTGAAAGACTTGGATGCATACACTCCTTTGTACAGTCGGTTTAAGTTGTATTTTGGTTATCTGAACACCGGACACAAAGGCAAACACCACGATATATTTGCTTATAATGGTGGACTTTTTAAGCCTGATGATGTGTTGGACGTGGTGCAAATTGACGATGATTTGCTTTACCAACACACACTGAAACTTTCCGATTACGATTTTGCAAGCGAAGTGGATGTAAATATTTTAGGGCATATTTTTGAAAATTCGCTGAACGAATTGGATGAACTGACGGCTTTAGCAACCGGTCAGGAATTTGACAAATCGAAAACCAAACGCAAACGCGATGGAGTTGTGTACACGCCCAAATACATTACCAAGTATATTGTGGATAATACGGTGGGTAAACTTTGTGAGGAGAAACAAACAGAACTCGGACTGAAAGACGAAGATTTCAGCGCCGACAAAAAGCAAAATAAAACTACTAAAAAGCTGATGTTTGACAAGCTCACAGCCTACCGCGAATGGTTATTGCAAATCACAATTTGCGACCCGGCTTGTGGTTCAGGGGCATTTTTGGTAGAGGCATTGGATTTTCTTATACGCGAACATCGCTATATCGACGAATTGCAGGCAAAACTATTTGGCGATACGTTGGTGTTGAGCGATGTGGAAAAGAGCATTTTGGAAAACAACCTGTTTGGAGTGGATATCAACGAAGAAAGTGTGGAAATAGCCAAACTATCGCTATGGCTGCGAACCGCACAACCTAACCGCAAACTGAATGACCTGAACAACAATATTAAATGCGGTAATTCGCTGATTGATGACCCTACAGTTGCTGGCGAGAAAGCTTTCAACTGGCAAAAAGAATTCCCGCAAGTGTTTGGCGCAAATGCAGAAAATGAGCCTACGATTATTGTAGATATACCCCAAACGCCCGATTATCTGCAACTAATTAAAGAAAAATCGCTCGAAGCACAGCAAAAAGCCGAGCAAGGAATTGCCTTGTCAAAAGAAGCATTGGAAATAACCAAGCAACTGACCGAATATGCTGATAAACTTCAAGCAGTTTCAGCTCCGGAAACAGAATATCAAACAAAGAACAAAGGGTTTGATGTGGTGATTGGAAATCCGCCGTATGTGCGATTGGAAACCATGAAAGAGCTTTCGGAACAAATGTCGAAACTGAATTATAGAACGTTTGAGAAACGAGGCGATTTATATTGCTTATTTGTTGAACGAGGTTTTAATATTTTAAAGCCAAACGGAACTATTTCCTTTATTATGCCTAACAAATGGATGCAAGCCGGATATGGTAAACCCTTGCGGGAATTTTTCCTGCAATATGAATTAAATCAATTGATTGATTTTGGCGACATTCAGATATTTGAAGGCGCAACCACTTATCCTTGTATTTTTGTATCGCGAAAGGCAAGACCAAAAGATATTTTTTCTGTTTCGGTATTAAATGAAGTAAATATTGGTGATTTCTATTTGAATGTAAATAACACCGCTGAAGAGTTTCAAACGAATCAATTTACAAGTGACACTTGGGTAATATCTTCGGGCAATGAAAAGAAATTATTCGAACGACTACAACAAAAATTTAAAACACTTTACGAATTTATTGGTGGTGAGGCTTTCTATGGAATGAAAACCGGACTTACAGAAGCATTTTTGATAAATGAAACTACCAAACAATATTTACTGAGAGATGACCCAAATGCTATTGAAATAATAAAACCCGTTTTAAGAGGTCGTGATATAAATAAATGGACTACAGGTGAAAGTAATGGATATATTATCGGAACTTTTCCTGCATTGAATATTGATATTGAGAAATATCCTTCAATAAAGAAACACTTACTCGGATTTGGGAAAGAAAGATTGGAACAAACAGGTGATAAAGGAAGTAGAAAGAAAACAAATAATAAATGGTTTGAAACACAGGATACATTTGCTTATTGGGAAACATTTACAAAACCCAAAATCATGTATCAAAAATTTCAGGTGAAACCTTGTTTTATTTATGATGAAAAAGGTCTTTATTGCAATGATTCTATGTGGATTATTCCATCGGACGACAAAGGATTGCTAGCAATATTAAATTCTAAAATGGGTTGGTGGTTGATTACAAAATACTGTACCCAAATACAAAATGGAGTTCAGTTAATATGGAAATATTTTGGACAAATCCCAATTGCAAATACAACTGAGGAGTTGGCTGTAAATGCTGACAAAATGATTACTTTACACAAACAATTAAATGCCGTTTCTCAAAAATTCCAACGTATGCTTCAGCGCAAGTTCGATATGGAAGACTTGCCTGGCAAACTGCAAAACTGGTATGCGCTCACTTACAAAGATTTCGTAACCGAACTTGGCAAGAAAAAGATAAAATTCACACTTGCTCAGGAAGCCGAATGGGAAGACTACTTCAGTGCCGAACAAGCCAAAGCCCTCGAAATTAAAGCCCAAATAGACTCCACGGACAGGGAAATTGATAGAATGGTTTATGCGCTGTATGGGCTGGCAGAAGAGGAAATTAAGATTGTGGAAGGGTGAGGTGTAAAATAAATTTGGTCTAAAAAATATGAATTCACATATCGATTACATAGAAAACTCGCACGACGATGATTCATCGGCATTTTCAGAGAAAGAAATTGAACAACTAGGACTGCAATTGAACAACCCGCAAGCCGACATTCAGTTGAAAAAAAAGGCTTTGGGTATTTTAGCACATCGTGGTGATGTGCAATCGTATAATATCCTGAAAGCTTATTCAGAAAATCCGGATGCTGGTCTGGAGGAGTGGGCGAAATTTGCTTATGGCGAATGTACAATGTTTTTGCATGCCGATATTTGTGGCGACGACGAAAGTAATGACGATGAAGAATGGGTTTTTACAGGCGTTGGCAATAACAATAATATGATTAGAATTTATTTTTTGGTGCTTCCTGAAGAAGGAAAACTGCTCGAAACTTGGCAACACGATATTATTCAAAAGGAAATGACTTACACTGCAAAAGATCTTAACTGCGAATGCATTGAGTGGTTCGATTGTAAGCCGAATTATGTCGGTTTTAGTTTATTACAGCCCACAACCATTTCAATATTGCAGTTTATCGACCCTGCCATTGCTGCTTGCAATGTATTTGGCAATTTCTTAATTCCCGATTATTATGCCGCTACCGGCGTACCAGTTGGAAAAGAAATTGACCAAATTATTGACATTGTGTATCATGGTGAAAAAGAAAAAGTGTCTTAGCCCCCTAATTACAGTATTCAAGCTCCTTTTAAACACGAGTCAGGTTTAGTTTAATAGTTTGTTTTTTAAGGTTACCAAAGAATGTCTGATATTTTAAAAATTTCGGGCATTCTTTGTTTATACATCCTGGTATATATTCAATAAATAACAAGCTCTTTTTTCACCCCACCCGTATTACTTTTCCCGCACCGGCATATTTTACTGGCTCGGTAATATTGCCATATCCAATTTTGCCAAATTCAATGCCCAAAGTGAGTATCAACGTAGTATCGTCGGTCAATTGTCCATCGGCAGTGGAATTTTCTTCTTCAATAGGATATTCCAGTAAGATTTGCATAGCTGGTTGCGTTCCGCTGGTAGGTAACCATTCGCTTTCGAAAATACCTTTATTTCTGTCGCAATAGTTGTAAGGAGCATGTTCGAAATCTTTTCCATTTTCATTAATATGCATATCGCAAACGCCACCCAAACAGGCTTTAATGCGGAAATAAGGTAGTTTTTGGAAATTATAAAGATATAATGCGGTATTTACAGCTGGTATGGTTATTTGCGCTTTGCCCGATGCACGGTCTATTGTCGATTCGATAGGTACACGCAGCACACTTTCGAGCACTTGCTTGCGGCTAAACGAAAAACCCAACAACATTTCCTTGTGTTTCGAAAGCAATAAAGCCCGTTTTCCATGCTCACTTTCGGTGTCCATTTTCTGTATTTGTTTGCAAATAGCATTCAGCGCACCCGATACCGGATAATCTTCGAGCGAGTTCATTACCCGAAATGCTCCCCTAATTTGGCTACCCATTCTCGTACAGCCTTTCCATTCAGCGTTATTGCGGCGCACCTGCTCGAACTGTGGTTTAGTTTTTATCTGGTATTTATTAGGACCACCTTTTATGCGAATTATTATCTTATCGTGCCCTTGGAGCGTGTACATGCTTACGTTTGCCATAGAGCCAGTGGTTTGCATGAAGTTTTTAATTTGTGCCATTCTTATAAAGTTAGAAATTAGAAGTTAGAAGTTAGAAAAAAGATGTTAGAAAATAGAAATTCTAATCCGTTTAATTTCGCATTTGACATATTCGGTGCATATTCGCACCATTGCCGTAGCATATTATCCATACAAAGATAAATAAATTTTGAATATAACTATAATTACACTATGATATTACATAGCAATTTAATATGAGTTAAATATAAGATATGGTAGGGATATCTATGAGATATGCTTGGGATATTGGATAATTTGATACGGCAATGCATAGAAGATGGATAGGAAGCAAGTTATTAAGATTCCTTTTCAGCAATTTATTGAAAATCTAAAAAATTATAGTAAGTTTGCACTTTCAAATTTGATACATGCCAAAAAATCACATACATATCGACTACGAAGTGCTTATGCAGTTACGGGATGGAAACGAGAAAGCTTTTTCGGCTGTTTTCGATACCTATCACCGGTATTTATATGTGTTGGCTTGCCGGTATTTAATGTCGGATAGTTATGCTGAAGATGCTGTACAGCATACATTTATGCGTTTGTGGGAAGGGCGCGAAACCTTTGATTACAAAACAGGGATAAAGAATTTGTTGTTTACCATTCTGAAAAATTACATGCTGAATGAAATAAGACATAACAATCTGGTGATTCAGAAAAACTACGAATTGGCGCAGTTTAATGAAGAAATGGAAGCCGGATTTCTGCACAATCTGGAGGATGCCGACTTCAAGACTCATTTGTATAAGCTTATTGAGCAATTACCTCCTCAGAAAAGGGAAGTATGCCTTTTGAAAATTCAACAGGGATTGACGAATCAGGAAGTGGCTGATGCTATGAATATTTCGATACCGACTGTAAAATCACATTATACACAGGTAATTAAACTGTTGCGTTCGCAATTAGAAAAACTTATAATGATTGTATTAGTCATAAAGTATTTTATTTAAAAAAATCAACCAAACAACTCATACTAATTGTTCAATCAATTGTTTAATGTGTTATAGGTATAAAAAATAGTCCAACATAATGGATCCAAAGATTATTGACAAGGTGCTTTCGAAAACAGCTACACCCGACGAAGCTCGTCGGGTGGCAGCTTGGTTTGCTACTGCCGAGGGGCAGGAGTATTTCGCACAACGGTACGACCGCGAATCGTATTTGCTAAACGAGAAGCTGTTAGAAGAGTGGTCAGACCACGAAATTCCTACTAAGCGGATGAAAGTTCGATTTATGTCGCAACTCAACATGCGTGTTCGTACGTTCCGATTCCGGGTAGTGGCAGCAGTACTTATTCCCTTTTTGGTGCTGGCGGGTGCATTTACTTTTGTTGCTAATCGTTCGGGTGTTTTCCAATCCGAAGAAATGGCGGAGTTTGTGGTTCCTTTTGGCGAACAACTAAACGTAGTACTACAGGATGGTACGCAAGTGCAGCTTAATTCGGGTTCCCGCTTGCAATATCCCAAATCATTTGGATTTTTCAACCGTAAAGTAAAATTGACAGGTGAAGCCTATTTTTCGGTGGCGAAAGAAACAACCCGTCTTTTCGAAGTGGATTTAAAAGATATTAAAGTAAAAGTTACCGGTACGCATTTCAATGCAAAAGCATACCCTGATGATAAGAAGATACGAGTTGCATTGGAAGAAGGCAGTGTGAATATTGCCGACAAGTCCGAAAGAATATACCCCATGAAAGTGGGTGAGAGTGCCGAGTACGACCGCACAACCGGTGTTTGTAAAATTACCGAAGCACCAGACATGACTTTGCACACAGCTTGGCGCACTAAAAGTTTGAATTTTTACCGTACGCCACTCAAGGATATAGTTAAAACCCTTGAACGACAATACGAAGTGCAATTTGATGTGGTTGACTCTAATGTGTTAAATTATCGATTCAGTATTTCAACATCCAAAATTAATCTCAACGAAGTGTTGAATGACTTGGAGAAAGTTTCTAAAGTAAGGTTTAAACTGAATGACGATAGTAAATATACGATTACAAGCTTAAATTGAAACTAAATACGGCCCCCAACCCCTAAAGGGGCTTAAAGAAAAGGCCATTCGATACTAATCAAAATCCCCTTTAGGGGTTTGGGGCAACAATATTTAACCTGTTGATTATACAACCATTATATTTGTATTTTCAACAGGTTTTTATTTTTTTTCAAAATGCACTCATACTATTTTTTGGTTGGTGTGTTTATTAATTACAGTTTAGGCAATTAATAACTTTAAAATCATAAATGCATGAAAAAAACAAGACCATTGGCAAAAGCAATTTTGCTCTCCTTGTTTCTGGCACTGTTCACATTGAACAGTTCTGCTCAGAAAGTAACGCTTTCGTTTCAAAACGAAACATTCGAGAAAGTGTTAAACTCCATCAAACAACAAACAGGATTATCGCTGGTATTCAGCGAGCAACTCGTAAACCTGAATCGCAAAGTTAGTATTAAAGCAAATTCTATTGAGGTAGAAGATGCATTGAAGCAACTGTTGATAGGCACAAACCTAGGTTGCGAAATTAAAAACAATAAATTGTACTTGGTCGAAAAGAAGAATGTAGAACAAAAGAATACATTAACTCGATCAAAAAAAATTACCGGCTTGGTAACCGATGAAAAAGGCGACCCGATAATTGGAGCATCTATTTTGGTAAAACCTGAGAATACAGGCACAATTACTGATATTAACGGTAATTTTTCAATTGTAGCAAGTGAATCTTCTGATCTTTCAATCACTTACGTTGGATATAAACCAACAATTGTTAAAATTGGTGAGAAAAACACAGTAAATGTACGCCTAGAGGAGAATTCACACAACTTAAACGAAGTTGTTGTAGTTGGATATGGAAGTCAGAAAAAGCTAAATTTAACTGGTGCAATTGATGTTATTGGTAGTAAAGAGCTTGCAGATAGAACAAGTCCTACCGTATCACAATTACTTCAAGGTCTATCACCAAGTTTAAATTTTGCGATTGGGAATGATGCAGGATTTCAGCCTGGTGCAGCAATGGATATAACAATACGTGGAATTGGTTCATTAAACGGTGGAAAGCCATACGTAATAATTGATGGATTTCCAGGTGATCTAAACAACCTCAATCCGAATAATATTGAATCAATTTCAGTATTAAAGGATGCTTCTGCTTCTGCAATTTATGGTGCAAGAGCACCTTATGGTGTAATATTGATTACAACAAAAAATGGAAAAAGAGATAAAAAAATCAGTGCTACATATTCAGGAACAGTTTCAGTAAATACTGCACAAGAATTACCCAAAAGTCTAGATTCATATACGTGGGCTCGAGTACAAAATGAAGCTGGTGATAACTCTGGAGGCCATCCTTTTAGTGATAAAACTATTGATCAGATAATAGCGTTTCAAGCAGGTGATTGGGATTATTTAAAACAATCAATGCCAAATTGGCCAGAAGGTGCTACAACTTTTGGTGCGTTTCCTGAGTCTAAGGTATGGAACAATGCCAATTTAAACTATGCTAATAATGATTGGTGGAAAATTTACTTTGGTTCTAGCGTTAATCAGAAGCATGATTTTTCATTATCTGGAGGCTCAAAAACTGCTTCGTATTACTTTTCGGCAGGACATTTAGATCAAAGTAGTGTTTTAAACTTTGGAACCGACACTTATTCAAGGGATAATCTTTTAGGTAAGTTTGACCTTAATATTACAGATTGGTGGAAATTTAGTTGGGAAACACGTTTTAGTAAAACTGCAAGAGTAAAACCAGCAATGACTCGCGAAGGGGATTATTCCTTTATGTTTCGTCATATTTCGAGAGCATATCCAACTACACCATTGACTGACGGGTTTGGGCATTATATTACTGAAACTCATATACCTTCTATAGAAGACGCTGGAAACAACTATAATAATCAATCAGATTTTTGGAATAATTTAAAAACAGAAATAAAAATTATAAAAGGTTGGAAGATTAATGCTGATTTTGCTTATAATTTTAGCCTAGGTGCAATCGAAAACATTGAAAAAACAATTTATAAATATGCGCTTGATCAAAGTAGATATCCGATGGGAGAAACACAGCCTAACTTTATTGAAAAAACAAATAATACGAAAAATTATTGGACAACAAATATTTATTCTACATACGATTTTGAAATAAATAGTGATCACAATTTTTTACTTATGGCAGGTATGCAATTTGAACACGAAAAGTATAGCTCATTATATGGGAAAAAAAGTGATATGATAGTTCAGGATGTACCTTCCTTTCAGACATCAACTGGCGTGGCACTACTTTCGGAATTTTTATCACAGAAAGCTACTCAAGGATATTTTTCGAGGTTTACGTATAATTATAAAGAAAAATATTTACTTGAAGCTAATGCTAGATATGATGGTTCTTATGTTTTTAAAAAAGGAAAACGTTGGGGTTTCTTTCCATCTTTCTCAGCAGGTTGGAATGTTCATCAAGAACGTTTTTGGGCTAATATTACAAAATACATAAACACATTAAAAATTAGAGGGTCGTGGGGTCAGTTGGGTAATCAAAATGTTCAACCATACAGCGATCTCGAATTAGTCAATCTCAATTCAGGAAAATTAGACTGGATTTTTAATTATGGAACAACAAGACCTATAGGATATACAACTGCTCCAAGCATGGTTAATCAGAATCTCACATGGGAAACTGCTACAACTAAAAATGCGGGATTTAATATTTCATTTCTTGATAGTAGGTTAACGGCTGACGTAGATATTTTCGAAAGACTTACTGAGAATATGATTGGACCATCTGAATCTAGGCCTGGCGTTATAGGGGCAAATATACCAGCATCAAACAATTCAACATTACGTACAAGAGGTTGGGAAGTGGCACTTAACTGGAAACAAACATTTAAGTCAGGATTATCATTTTTTGTAAATCTAAGCCTCTCGGATGATAATTCTGTTATTACAAAATACAATAATGCAACGGGGCTACTTTCTTCGTGGTATGAGGGTCAAAAATTAGGTGAGATTTGGGGATATACTGTAAATGATTTATTTAGAACACAAACTGAAGTTGACGATTATTTATCCAAAGTTGATTTGACTAAAATTGCTGCTAATTGGAATACCGGTGATGTGAAATATGAAGATACAAATAGTGATGGTAAGGTAAATAATGGTTCAAATACATTAAAAGATCACGGTGATTTATCAATAATTGGAAATTCAAGAGCACATTATCAATATGGTATAAATGCCGGTTTAAATTTTAAAGGATTTGATTTTTCGATGTTATGGCGAGGTGTGGCTAAAAAGGATGTATTTTATAATAGGTTTTCGAATATCTATTGGGGATTTACAGGAGGTTGGTGGGAATCAACCATTCAACCGAGAAATCTTGATTATTTCAGGGATACTCCAGGCACCAAATATAGTGGTGTAGCCGAAGGTGATGCCAATTTAAATACAGATGCATTTTTCCCTAGACCATATTTGAATAATAACGAAGAAGCAAAAAATAAAAACTATCCAAATACCAGGTATTTACAAGATGCGTCATTTCTTAGAATGCAAAATATACAATTAGGGTATTCTTTGCCGGATAATTTAGTGTCAAAGTTAAAATTACAGAAGATAAGAGTTGCACTTTCAGGAGAGAATCTCATTACTTTTACAAAAGTTCCAGATGGTATTGATCCTGTTGCACCTGTTGGCTCAACTGTAGGTTTTAGTTTAACCACACAGCAAGATGGACGCCTAACTTATGGAGCTGACAAAATTTATTCACTTACATTAACAGCTACTTTTTAAACAATCAAATACAATTAAAATGAAAAAAAGAATCAATACAATACTATTCGTTGCAATCACGTTGTTCCTTTTTAATTCATGCGAAAGTTTTATAGATTTACAACCTTTAGATAAAATTAGCACAAATGATTATTGGAAAACAACAACCGATTTAGCTAACTATACTCTCCAGTTTTACCCGATAGCTTTTGCAAATAGCAATATGGTGGTTGATATGGCCGTTAATTCGGATGAAATGATATATGAAGGTGTACCAAGTAGCATATTAAATGGAAATAGAGTACGACAAACAGGAAAATGGACGGGCGATTGGACAACTATTAGGAATGTTAATATTTTTTTGGCGAATTATAAGAACTGTACAGCTGCCTTTAATGACTATAAGCACTACTTGGGAGAGGCCTATTTTTTTAGAGCTTATTTTTACTATGCCCTATTGCAAAAATATGGTGATTTGCCTTGGTATTCGAAACCAATAAATTTGGACTCTGAAATAGAGCTTACGCAACCACGTGTATCAAGAACAATTATCGCGGATTCAATTATAGCCGATCTTGATAAAGCAGTATTATATTTAAATAACAGAATTGTTGCTGGAAATAATCGCTTAAATAAGGAAACTGCATTGGCATTCACTACACGTGTTGCGTTATACGAAGGTACATGGGAAAAATATCATGCAAATACTCCTTTTGGGAAAACGGATTCTAACCCCACAAAATACTTCCAGAAATGCGTTTCAGCGGGCGAAGAATTGATAAATGGGACAAGTTATAAAAAGGGTATTTATAGTACAGGAAAAACAGACCTCGATTACTACCAATTATTTGGATTGGTTGATATGAGTAGTAATAACGAAGTATTATTCTATAAGGCTTTCAGTTTTGCTGATGGTTTTTCAAATACTGTTGAAGGTTATCTAAGCTATAATGCAAATCAGAAGGGAATAACATGGGATTTAGTTTCATCTTATCTTGGTAAAAATGGATTACATTATGATTATATCAATTTAGCAAAAACAACAAAAGGAAATGCATTTTTGACTAAAATTGCTGCTGATTGTGATGCTAGATTAAAGTCAACTATTTACATACCAGGTGATGTAATGGGGGTAGCTGTTTCAAAAACATTTGATAAACCAACTATTAGTTCAGGTGCATTACAATTATGTCCTACTGGTTTCCAAATAAAAAAGACAACCAATCCTCTGTCTCGTGGAGCAGCACAAGATTGGGCTGTGCGGAGTGAAACTGGGTTAATTTATTTTAGGTATGCTGAGGTTTTATTAAATTATGCTGAAGCAAAATGCGAAATAGACAATACAGTTGCAATTACCCAACTTAATTTATTAAGAGCGCGAGTTGGTATGCCAAGTTTTACTGTAAATTCTCAAAATTTAGATTTGAACAAGCTAAATTATGGTTATGTAATATCAGACGAATTATATGAAATTCGGAGAGAAAGAAGAGTAGAGCTTGCCTTAGAAGGCTTTAGGGATGATGATTTAATGAGATGGGCTGCTCATTCATTATTTAAAGGAAAAAGACCGAAAGGCTATCCAGTAAGTAAAGTTGAATTCCCAACATATTTTAAAGCTATAGATTCTAATGGTTTAATTGATTATTATTCAATTGCTTTGCCTTCAGGTTACAAATTCAGGGAAGGTCAGGATTATTTGTATTCAATACCTCAAGATGAATTGGTTTTAAACCCAAATTTATTGCAAAATCCGGGTTGGTAACACTAATCATTAAATATTCAAGTATAACAAATTAAAAATTTAGTAAAATGAAAAAAATAGTTCTTTATATCTTATTATCAACAATTCTATTCTCATGTAAAGCAACAAGTGTTATTGAGGAACCTACTGAAAATATATATCCCGTTGAATCAGGTACCAGAAATATATTGAAATGGCCATTTGCACAAAATTCAATTTGGAATATGCCTATTGGGGAAAATGCAATATATGTGCCTGCCAAAATTGAAAAGGTTACAAAAGCTGGGATGACTGTTGATGAAGATTATCTTGTTTTATCACCAGACTCACCATTGGTTGATATTTATGAGAACTTTGCTGGTTGGAGTATGACAAAAAGCAGATGTGAGGCTGAAGGCAAATTATTATTCTCTGCTCCTATTCCAAAAAGCTTTAGAGTCTCTAAAGGGTTATGGAAAGGTGATGTACCAAATTCAGGATTGGCTGTACTAATGGCAGATAAAACGACTATTCGCCAAACGCAGCCATTTGCTTTTTGCGACCCAAATAAACCAGCCACTTCGCAATATATGTTTCCAAATCAGAGCATTTATGGAGCTGGTATTTTAGGAGCACATGGAGGTTCAGGGATGTCTGCAATAGGAGGAACATTACGATGTGGTGAGCTTACACCTACTTCTGGGGCAATAAGACATGCGATGAAAATAAATCTATATTGTGCCCTAAATGTTTATTATGACGACGAAACTAAGGGTTATCGTTGGCCGGCGGTTGTGGCTGATTATAATGCAAAAACCTTATATGGAAGTGTACGTTCTACTAAGCCTGAGAAAGCGCTAAGAATGGGAGCATTGCTTGCTTTGCCGGCAAAGATGAACCTCGACTCGCTTGGGTTTGAAACTGTGCCAGCAAGAGTTTTAGCAGAAGCTTTTCAAAATTATGGAGCATATCTTGTAGATGATACTGCTTGGAATGTATATGCTATCGAAACAGAATGGTCTCCAGAAGGTAGATTTGTTGATGACTTCAAAAAAAACTGGGGTTTTTCTTTCACAGATGGTCTAAATAATACGCCTTGGACAAGGGATATGGAACGTATTTATTTGAATCTTCATGTGGTTGATAATAATTCTTTAACCTCAATTGGTGGGGGTGGAAAACCGCGAATGCCATTAGCACCACTATATGAGAAACTAAAATAAATGATTAAAACGAATGATTTTTAAATCAAATATTACTTACTAACTATTAAATTATACAATCATGAAAAAAAAATTACTTCTATTTACAGCAACTTTAATGATGACTGTATTTGTGTCTTTTGGTCAAATAGTAAATGGACCAGGTTATTTCAATACTTATTTAGAAAATTTTGAAGATAGTTCGTATGTTCAATCCGCATGGACATTTGCTCATCCAACAGGTTATATTTTTAAAGATATGACCAATAAATTAGTACCTGAAGGTGGATATTGGTTGTTAAGTAAAGTTCAGGCAGGTAATTATCTAATCTATGATGGTGGCACCTTCGAGAATTACACTGTTTCATGCAACATTTGTCCACGATATGGAAATATGATGGGTATATTGTTTAACTATCAGGACGATGCTAATTTCTATTATATACATTTAGTAGCAGCTGACTTAGGAGATAAACTAATATATGTAGGACAAAAAGTAAAAGGACTATGGAATTTAAAAGGCACATTTACTAATTTATTACGAACTAGTAATGCTAGCGAAGGTGGTCTTGATATGTTTGCTGACCCTGTTTTTGGACCTCGCTCGAATAGTACTGCAGATTGGGGAGGATTTACAAAATGGGGTAGCTCCACAGTTACTTTGACTGTGAAAAATAATGCCGGTAAAACTTCGGTTTGGATTGCAGGTAATTTAGTATTTAACGAGGTTTCGACACCATTATTTACGAAAGGAAAAATTGGTTTAATTGCTGAAAGTAATCCGGGATTTTTTGACAATTTAGTAATTGAAGCCAATGCAGCACCTGGTACTGGAATTATAAATACTGAAGCAGCCAGTGCAATCAATATTTATCCTAATCCAGTTGCAAATGGCATCTTCACTATTAAGACTCCAAACTTAGATTCAAGTTCAAAAGTTGAGATATTTGACATTACAGGTAAAATGGTATATAGTCAATTAGATCTTAATTCGAACGAATTAAGAATAAATTCGAATAAACTAACAGGTAAGGGGATTTACAATGTAAAAGTTACATCAGATAAAAAAGTATCAAACGGCAAATTAATTGTTCGTTAATTTGTAGCTAAAAGTTAAACTTATTGAGCAATTGGGTTGACTTAAAATTGTTAAGTCAACTCATTTTGCAACTTATTTCGTTATTGAATCTCAAATAAGAAATTATTATATGAATTTAAATTTCTTTTTACTGCTGCTTTTAGTTTTTTCTCAATTTGAAGTTTTTGCCAATTCGAATAGTAATAGTTCATTCGAAAGTATTGTTGAGAATAAAACATCAAATATTAATGTAACAAGTATAGTACTGAATCCGAATAAAGCTGCAATATTTTTAAACAATACAATACAACTTACAGCAACTGTATTACCTAGTAACGCAATAAATAAAACTGTAATATGGGCAAGTTCAAACTCTGGTTGTGCAACTGTAAATTCAGCCGGGTTAGTTACTGGAAAAGCATTAGGCGAAGTTACAATTTCAGCAACAACTGAAGATGGTGCTAAAATTGCAACTTGCGCAATTACAATATATACATTAAACGGTACTCGTGATGCATTAAAGCAACCATTTAGCTCAACTTCTATTTGGAATACCCCAATAGGTAGTAATGCAGTATATGTTCCAGCTGGAATTCTTCCACCGAGTAAAGCTGGAATGACAGTTGATGAAGATATTATAATACTTTCCCCTTCATCTCCACTGACCGACATACGTATGTGTACTGCTGGATGGAATCAGACAAAAAGTAGATGTACTGCTGAAGCTGGTTCTGTATTTCCGACAAAAGTACCTATACCTTTCGATTTTGTAGTTAATTTACCTATGGATCAAGTTCCAAATTCCTGTGCAACTATTTTGATGGCCGATGGTGTCACTATAAGGCAAACGCAACCATTTGCTAGATGTGTTGCCGGAGAACCTGCTACATCACAGTATAGCTATATTTCAGATATGAGTATTAATGGTGACGGTAGGGTAGGAATACATGGTGGCTCAGGCTTATCGGCACTTGGTGGTACAATCCGGGCAGGTGAGTTAAAACCTGGTGCCGGACCAATAAAACACGTTCTAAAATTAAATGTATATGCGGGCATGAATTTGTATTATGACATAACAACAAAAGGATTTAGGTGGCCAGCATCATGGGCAGATGCTTATGCATCAACAACCTATGGCAAAACCCGTCCAAGTAATGCTTCTGTTGTTAAGGCATGTCGTATGGGGGCGTTAGTTGCCTTAAAACCTACACTTGATATTAATGACCCAACCTTTTTAAAAACCGAACCAGCAAGAATGATCGCTCAGGCATTACAAGATTATGGTGCTTATATTGCCGATGATACTTATTGGAATGTGATTGCAATTGAAACTGAGTGGGGACCAAATGGAAGAGTCGTTGATAACTTTTGTTGGGATTGGGGCTTCCCTATGGTTGATAGTAGGTTAGATTCGGACTGGTCATCAGATATGAACAAGATATTTACAAACCTTCATATAATTGATAATAATTCAGCATCAACAATTGGGGGAGGTGGTATACCACGAGTACCTTTAGCTCTTCCATTGCAATAATTTATTTCATTTATCTTCAAAAATTACCAAAAAGCAATTTTCAAATAAAATTATAAAAAAGGATAAATATAAATCATAGTTTATGAAATTCAACTTTAAAATACTAGTATTATTAGTTTTTGTCAATACTGTACTGTATGCACAAGTAACAATAACTCAATCAAAACTAAAGATTGCAACTTATCAACCAGGTGAACCTGAAAAAATGCCAATATTTTTTACACCCGAAGATTACCAAGGTGCAACTTTGAGAGTATATCCTTATGCAAGCATCAATAAACTGAACACTTTAAAAAAAGATGTTGAATATAATGCTTTATACCTTGAGAATAAATACATTAAGATATGCGTATTACCTGAATTGGGTGGACGGCTCTACAGTGCAGTTGATAAATCAAATGGGTACGACTTTGTGTACCGTAACAATGTTATTAAACCAAGTTTAATTGGCATGACAGGAGCATGGATTTCGGGTGGAGTTGAATGGAATATTCCACATCACCATCGTGCATCTTCTTTTATGCCTGTAGATTATAAAATTGTTGAAAATGCAGATAGTAGCAAAACAATTTGGGTTGGCGAATATGAGAAACGTTCTCAAACTCGATGGATTGTTGGGATGACCGTTTATCCAGATAAATCTTATGTTGAGGTTTCCATAAAGGTGTTAAATGTAACTCCGGTTTACAATAATTTTCTTGTTTGGGCAAATACAGCTGTAGCAGCTAATAAAGATTATCAAGTAATTTTTCCACCAGATGTAGAAAGAGCTACTTTTCATCATAAATCAGATTTCACAGATTATCCAATATCTCATCAAGTTTATCAAGGTATTGATTTTAAAAATGTAGATGTTAGTTGGTGGAAAAATACAACATCTCCAACTTCTTTTTTTGCTTGGGATAGCAAACAAGATTTTATGGGAGGAATTGATCATGCAAAAAAAACGGGAACAGCTGTAGTCGGTGATTATCGTATTTTTAAGGGCAAAAAGTTTTGGAATTGGGGAAATAATAATGTTCAGCGTATGTGGGATCAGATGTTGACTGACAACGACGGACCCTATTTAGAACTTATGATGGGTATGTATTCTGACAATCAACCGGATTATAGCTGGATAAGTCCTTACGATGTAAAAGATGGTGTTATGTATTACTATCCAGTTAAAAACCTTCAGTCTATAAAAGAAGCAAATAAAGACATAGCATTAAATGTAGAATTTAAAAATGAAAAAGCTATCGTTCAAATCAATACAACTTCAGTATTGAATAATTGTAAACTGACATTATCTCATAAAAGCATTGAATTTTACAGTGAAAAAATAAATCTAAATCCGGAAACATCTTTTGTTAATGAAATTAAAGTTCCAGCGAGTATAAATGCAGATGAAGTAATTGTAACATTAAAATCATCAAGAAACGAAGAGCTCATTAGTTACATTCAACCTAAGAAGAAAAATGATCCAGAACCACAAAAATACACTTCTCCGGTTAATCCCTCTGAATATGAAACAGCTGATAAGTTGTATCAGGCTGGTTTACGTTTAGAACAATTTTCGAATCCTATTTATAATCCGTTAAATTATTATTATGAAGCGTTAGCGAAAGACCCAAATCACATTCTAACAAACAAACAGTTAGGAGAATACTTCTTAAAAGCGGGCAAATACGACGAAGCCAAAAAGTATTTAGAAATAGCAATTAAAGCTCAAACTATAAAATATACAACGCCCAAAAATGGTGAAACCTATTATTTACTTGGTCTTGCAAATTTCAATACAGAGCAATATAAAGAGGCATACGATTTGCTTTACAAGGCAGTGTGGTTTGCCGAAACAGCTTCGCAATCTTTTTATTTATTGGCAGTAATGGATTGTATTAATCTCGATTATAGCAGTGCAACAGATAAATTAATAAAATCGGTCGACCGTAACTCCTATAATGTTGATGCATTAAGTCTATTAGCAATAATATACAGAAATATTGGCAAAGAAACTGAATCAAAAAGCATAATTGCAAAAATTGAACTGATAGATCCGTTAAGTCAAACGGCTGCTTTCGAAAAATATTTGACAGAAAAGAAATCTACTCCAAAAGAAGCAAATCAAAAACTCCGTATTTTTCTACGCGATGAGCCAGACAGTTATATTGAAACATCGTCACGTTATATAATGTCGGGTTTTTATGATGACGCCCTTGAACTATTCGAAGTTGCAGCTCAACCATCGAATGTCAAGTCATCAAACTATCCGTTAACATATTATTATATTGCTTATTGTTATTCGAAGAAAGGAATTACTGAAAATGCTAAATTGATTTTTGAAAAAGCTTCAAAACAAAATACTGATTATTGTTTTCCTTATGGAATTTGGTCGAAAAAGATATTGACTGCCGCAATCAAATTTAATCCAAACGACGCCACTGCTCATTATTTATTAGGTAATCTACTCTGTGATAATAATCCTGAGGCCGCCTATAATGAATGGATTAAAGCTGTTAAAATAAAACCTGATGCTATGACTTATCGTAATATAGCATTTGTTGATGGAAATACACACAATAATGTCGATAAAGCAATTGAAAATATCCGAAAGGCGATTGATTTGGATGCAAACAATCCATTGTTTTTATTTGAATATGATAACTATGCCGAATATAAAGGCGTAAATCCAACGGAAAGATTAGAGTTTCTTGAAAAATACGGTAAATTGGTTACATTGTGTGATAAAACAAATCTGAAAATACTTGATTTGCTCATTTTCGACAAACAATATGACAAAGCAGTTGATATTGTCAAAAATCAACATTTTTTTGTAGCTGAAAAAACAACTGCTAATCCACATTTATCGTGGACAAATGCTTTTTTAGGTAGAGGTATTCAATTTTTAATCAACAAGAATCCAGATAAAGCGATTAATGATTTCAACGAAATATTTAAATTTCCTCGTAATTTGGAAATAGCTAAAGATTCAAAAATAGTGATTGCTAATTATTGGCTGGCAAAGGCATATCAAATGAAAGGCAACAATAAAAAGGCAACAGAATACTTAAATCTGATGGCATCAGATAACCAACAGTTTAACGGTTGGGGAGCCAAGAAAATTCCATTAATTGATTATTTCAAAGCCCTTGCATTAAGGGAATTGGGTAAAAAACAAGCATCTATTGATTTGTTTAATTCAATGATTGAAATTGGAAATAATATGGTAAACAAAACTTACAGCAATGTTTTGCTTGATAAGTCTTTGAAAATACACTTTGAACGCAAACTAACTTTAGCAGAGGGTTATTGGTATCTTGCTTTAGCAAATTCAGGGCTTGGCAATGTATCTAAAGCTAATGAGCTAAAAACAAAAACGTTGGAAATTATGCCTAATATGTTCGATATTCGGATTTGGGAGCATGCTGTTTCTCACAATATAAAATAATTTTGAATCATGAAAAACATATTTTTGTCAAAATTAATAGTTGTGTTGAATATATTATTTGTGTTCAATTCGTATTTATTTTCAGGAGAAATCATAGGCACAACAACTAAAAGGTGGGATTTAGTTGATATGGAAACAAACTCTAAAATTGCAAGAATTTATGGTAAAATTGGAGATGGTTATAAATTTCTTTTTTCAACGAATAATTTCACACAAATTTCGGTTGTGTCCAACCCAGACATTCTAAATACAGTAAATACTACATCTAAGTGTATCAGTTGGATAAAACTACCTTCGGTTAATGGCTGGGCGTCATTTGAGACCAATGATAAAAATGAATATGTAGATTTATCAAAATGGGAAAATATCTCTTTCGATCTCAGAATTACTGATGCCGATTTAGCATCTATTCAGTTAGATTTATATAATTATGAATTATTGAGTGGAGCTTCCATAAAAGTTGGATCAAAATACTTCGATTTGAGAGAAAATGAGATTTCTAAACCTAAAGGGAGTTGGTATAATTTGAATTTTGATTTATCCAAAGTTGTTTTATCTGCTGATGTAACAAAGCTTGACATGATTCAAAAAATGACACTTATGATAAACCCTTGTCATTGTAGTACATGTAATACATCTGTTTATATTGACAACTTGAGATTAACACGGTCGTACGAAATTCCTTCTGATGTAAATGCGATTAATCAGTCGAAGTTTAATATTTATCCAAACCCTGCAAATAATACTTTACAAATAGCTGATGTAGATGGTGAAGTGACCATATACAATGCTTTAGGTATGGCAGTAATATATATTAATGAATTCAATTCAAAAATAATAGATATTAGCATGTTAAACAAAGGAGTATATATTGTTAAAACAAAATTTGGTTCGAAACATTTTCTGAAAAACTGATTATGAACAGACATTTATTATTGTTTTTCTGTACAATTGTAGTTGTATTTTCTTCCGCATCAAATAAAATTGAAGTTGAATGGGAACATTCATACAATGGCGGCGGAGGTTTTATTCCAGGTATTTTTCAAGACGTACAAAATCCTGAGATGTTGTATGCACGTAGCGATGTAGGTGGGATATTCAAAAGTATAGATGGAGGTAAAAACTGGCAGGAAATTAATAAAGGCTGTAATCGTTATTACCAACATCAGGTTAGAAGTTTTGCCATTAGCAAGCATAATCCTAATGTGATGTTTCGATGTTCCGGTTCTTTGAATGATTGGCATGTATATGGCGATATAATGAAGAGTAAAGACGGTGGAAAATCGTGGTACGTTGTAAATGATAGAGCTAATTTTTTTGGTAATGGAGGTGAAAGATTTAACGGAGAATTGATTGACGTTTCACCATTCGATTCATTATCGGTAGTTTCCGGTTCTTTTTCGAAAGGTGTTTTTATTAGTCGCAATGAGGGTGAATCATGGCAATCAGCAGGATTAAAAGGTTACCCAATTGGTTTTGTAAAATATCATCCAACTGTAAAAGGATTGATTTATCTGGGAACTCACAAAAAAATCAGTCAAAGTGAGTTTCTAAATCTATCAGGGATGATAAATGATGGTAAAGGACGACTTTATCGCAGTAATGACAATGGAGTAAACTGGCAGTTGCTCATCGAATCTGAAAATGATGACTTTCAGCATATTGCATTTGATTATCAAAATCCAGAAATTATTTATACTGTATCGAATGATGTTGTTAACAAATCAATTGATGGAGGTAAAAGATTCAAAGTGGTATTTACAGGAGTAAAAGCGCTATATGGTAAGGGAATGGCTTATGTTTATACACATCCGTTACTTCCAGGGAAAGTGTTTTCGAGCCATAAAACACCGGCAATTGACTCAAGCATACCCGATTTACCTCTAATGGTTTCAGATGACATGGGAGAGCATTGGCATTATTTGAGCAATTATACTTTTGCAGATATTAAAGATGTTCCTGCTTATGTAAAGGATTTAAAAATTGCCGGTAGTGGAATTGCTAAATTTATGATTGATATTATCGATGTCAATAAAATGTACTATTCTCAATGGTGGGGAGTTTGCAGAAGTGATGATGGAGGTAAAACCTGGTCGGCAAATCATTTTAATGGACTTACAACTACTTGTATTGAAAATGTAAAAGTGGATCCTTTAACACCAGAGAAATCCTATTTTACTTGTGCTGATGTTGCCGGTTTTTGTAGTACCAATGATGGTAAAACATACACGGCTCTTGACCGACCCAATGACGAATTTATACACAGTGGAACTGCTTTTGCACCATCTAGACATAAAAAAGACTTGATTGTTTCAGGAATTACAAGTTGGCCAAAATCACAGCACGGTTCTGCGTTTATACGAAGTGAGAATGGCGGTAAGAAGTTTGAAATTGCCCAAAAACTTGAATCAGGACAATTTGTTCAGGCAATTAAAGAGTCATATCAAACGCCCGGAACTTTTTTTGCCTTTGTAGATGGAATTGTAGCCAAAGGTGCCGGGATATATAAATCAATAGATTGGGGAAAGACATGGCAACAACTTCTGTCACCATTTCCAAAATACATTTCACAATTGCCGAATAGAAAACATTGGGTGGAATTTGAATTATTACCAATAACTTCTTACCAACAAAAGAATGTTTGTGGATGCGATGCTCTAATGGCAACTGACCCTTTTGATGCGAAAACAATTTATGTTGGAGAATGGACAGAGGGGATATTTAAAACAACAAATGGAGGGAAATCTTGGGAAAGTATTTCAAAAGGATTGCCATTTCATATTCACAACGATTCAGTTTCCACTTTAGTTTCAGTAACTTGTGATGAGAAAAGGCCAGGGGTTTTATATGCAGGCTTTGTAAAATCGGGATTATGGCGAAGCGAAAACGGAGGTAAATCATGGACGAAAATTTATCCAACAGATACAACTAACTTTAATGCTTCAGCTGTTGTTGTGGGTGGAAAATCGCCTGATGAGATTTTTGTAGCCTGCGAGCCTTTGTATTGGTCCGAAGTACCATCGGCGATTATTTACAGTTCGGATAGAGGTAAAACATGGCAAAAAATATCCGACGATAGGTTTGGTTCAGTTCGCTGGAAAGGGCTTGCAGTAGATAAAACTACCGGAACAATACATGCTGTGAGTGATGGGAATGGATGTTTTTATGGACGAAGAAAATAAAGTTTGATATCAAACAAATACATGAAACGAATATTAGCATATAGTTTTATCATTTTGACCTTTAATGCAATTATAAATGCAACTGGGAATAATCAAGATTTATACCTAAAAAAGTATGATGTGGTTGTTTATGGTGGTACATCAGGTGGTATGGCTGCTGCAATTCAAATTGCCAGAATGGGTAAATCTGTTGCTTTAATTGAACCCACAAATCACGTTGGGGGTAATGTTGTAGAAGGCTTGGGTTCAACAGATATTGACAATCACAAAGAGTTTCAAAATAGTTTTGCTATTGGAGGAATCGCTTTGGAATTTTACCGTCGTATTGCTAAAGCCTACAATCGTGAGTCTGATTTTGAAAAAATGCTGCTAAACAGGGAGAAAAATCGCAATTTATGGACTTCCGAATCAAGTGTTGCTGAGAAAGTTATAGCCGACTGGCTGCATGAATATCCTATCGATATTTATTATCAGACCCGCTTATCTGAAAATAAGCAAGCTGTATTAAAAAAAGGAACTCAAATTATTCAAATCAGCATGGAGAATGGCAAAGTTTTTAAAGCCAAAGAGTTTATTGATGCCACTATTGAAGGAGATTTAATTGCAGGAGCTGGAATTACAACCAATGTTGGTCGGGAGTCAATCGATCAATATGGTGAATCGTTGAATGGAATCAGAAGTGAAACAACACATGCTCAATTTTTAGTAAATGTAAATCCGTATAAAAATCCTGAAATTCCCAAAAGTGGACTTATTCCAAGTATTCAGGATGAACAGCTTGGAACTCCAGGCAGAGCCGATAAGCATTTGCAAGCGTACTGTTTTAGGGTGTGTCTGACAAAGTCTGCAACCAATAAAATTCCGTTTTATAAACCCCAAAGCTATAATCGAGGCGAATATGAAATATATTTAAGGTATTTAAAAGCAGGAGGAAAATTATATACACCGTATGTGAATCTGCCAAACGGAAAAACTGATTTAGGTGCCTGGCACGATTTATCTCATAATTTGTACGGTATGAATGTAGATTATCCATTAGGAAATTATGCCACACGGGGAAAAATATTGAAGTATCATAAAAGTTTCACACAAGGTCTTTTCTATTTTTTATCCACCGACAGTGTAATTGGAAAGTTAGACATCGGATTTCAACAGGAATGGGCTTCGTGGGGGTATGCCAAAGACGAATTTACTGATAATAATGGTTTCCCAAGAAACTTTTATGTAAGAGATGCCAGACGCATGGTGTCCGACTATGTGATTACGCAACAAATTGGAAGTAGCGAAAACAAAGATTTGGTTAAAGACCCAATTGCGGTTGCATTTTGGCCTATGGATATTCATTCTGTACGTAGAATTGTAAACAATGGATATGCTTACAATGAAGGTTTTGTTTTTAATGGTGATAATTGCAAACCATTTGGAGTTTCATACCGGGCATTAGTCCCTAAAGTAAATGAATGTACAAACTTAATAACTCCTACTTGTTTGTCGTCAAGTCACATAGCTTATGGAGCAATAAGACTCGAATTTAATTTCATGGCGCAAGGTCAGGCTGCTGGAGCTGCTACCGTATTGGCAATTGAAAATAAGTGTAAGATACAAGATGTCAATTATGATTCCCTAAGAAAAATACTTTTAAATGAAGCGGCTGTATTGGATGCAGATAAATATACAATTAATTAAAATAAAAAAGACAAATATGAACCAAAAAAATCTTTTAGTTCTGCTTATAAGTTTCATATTACTATCAAGTATTATTGGGCAAACAAAAGTAAATCCTGTAATTGCAGATAAGTTACAAGCTTCGCAATTTGCAAAAATGAATGGTTATGTAGGTGAAAAATTAGATTTATCATACACTAATCGTATTCTGGCACAGGATTTTGAGCGATTAGTAGCTCCATTTCGAAATCGTACTGAAACCAAATGTTGGCAGAGTGAGTTTTGGGGTAAATGGTTTACATCGGCTGTGCTTGCCTACAAATATCGCCCAGAACCGCAATTGAAATTAGTGCTTGACAAAGCTGTTGCAGGGCTTTTGTCAACGCAAACTCCTGATGGGTATATAGGAAATTATGCTGATAAAAATCATCTTGAGGAATGGGATATTTGGGGAAGGAAATATTGCATGTTGGGTTTGTTAGCATATTACGATATAAGCAATGACAAAAAAAGCCTACTTGCTGTACGTAAGCTCGCTGACCATTTAATCAAGGAACTTGCCGACAAAAATGCATTGATTGTTCGTCAGGGTAACCACAGAGGGATGGCAGCTACATCTGTATTAGAACCTATTTGCTTGCTTTATGCAAACACAGGGGATAAGCGGTATTTGGATTTTGCGCAAGAAATAGCGAGACAATGGGAAACTCCTATTGGTACTCAACTTATTTCAAAGGCAAAAATTGATGTTTCGAGACGCTTCCCACTTCCTGAAAATTGGTGGGGTTACGATCAAGGTCAAAAGGCTTACGAAATGATGTCGTGCTACGAAGGATTGTTAGAGTTATACCGATTAACTGGCAAAGCCGAATACAAAGAAGCGGTTATAAATACATGGCAAAATATTTTAGATACAGAAATTAATATTGTTGGATCGGGTGCTTCATTGGAATGTTGGTTTGGTGGGAAAAAACTACAAGCCTTACCTAATAAACATTATCAGGAGACCTGTGTAACAGCAACATGGATAAAATTATCACAACAACTACTGCGGTTAACCGGCGAAGCTAAATATGCTGATGCCATTGAACAAACTTATTACAATGCATTATTGGGTGCAATGAGTCCCGATGGTTCAAATTGGGCTAAATACACTCCCTTGTCTGGGAAGCGAATAGCTGGTGAAGATCAGTGTGAAATGGGGCTAAATTGTTGTGTTGCCAGTGGTCCACGTGCTTTATTCACCATTCCGCTTACAAGTGTTATGACTATAAAAGAAGGCATTCAGGTTAATTTCTTTGGCGATGGTATTTATTCATTACAAACTCCAAAAAAACAAAAAGTAGAACTCGTTCAAGAAACCGACTATCCAAAATCAGGGAGAATTCGTTTAAAAATCAAACTTCAGAAGCCTGAAAATATGTCACTTAGTATAAGAATTCCGAAATGGAGTAGTGAGTCATCGGTGATGATAAATGGAGATACTTTAAAGGGTGTTGTGCAGGACGGATATATCAGTATTAAGCGTAATTGGAAAGTGGAGGATTTAATTGATATTAATTTGGATATGCAAGCTCGGATTGTACATCTTGGTGACTTTCCAGAGTATTTGGCTATTGTAAAGGGACCTATTGTGTTATCACGAGATTCAAGATTGCTAGGCCCTGATATCGAGGAAATTATCAAACCAATAGCTGACAAAGATAGTTTCTTAAAATATGAACCGGTTCAACAAAAAAATCCAGAAGTTTGGATGGAATTCAAATTCTCCTTTGTCTCAGAATCAATTAAAGAAGATATTATATTTTGCGATTATTCATCGGCAGGTAATTCAAAAAATGGAAATCCACAATATAAGGTTTGGCTCCCTCAATATTACGATATGAAAAAATGGCTTAAATGATTATTTTAATAAATTTAATACTAATCTCTCACAATAACAATTAAATTATTCAATCATGAAAAAATTAACACTACTTTTTGCACTCTTGTGCAGTCTTTCAGCTTTTTCAGTACGTTATTTGGTTCAAGGCGCAGGCACAAATACTTGGCGTGCCGCAGGTGCAGGTGAGGTAAACGTAACCTTGAGCACAACTCTCAAAGCCTGGTATGACGCTACCACTATGTCGGCTGGTTCAGAAGTTTGGCTGGCTGCCGGAACTTATCACGTAACTACTACCATTACGAATAAAGCAGATGTACATCTTTACGGCAGTTTTGCTGGGACAGAAACTTCTGTTTCGGAAAGGAGTAAAGTTTCAGGCGGTAACCCATGGGAGTTTACAAATAAAACAACTCTAGATGGAAGAAATGGAACCAGTGATCAAGTGGGCTTAGGCACAACAGTTTCTGTCAACAATACCTATATTGATGGGTTAGAAATTACAAAGTTCAAAAGAACCGGTGTTACAGGCGACATGAATGGTGGTGCAGTTCAACTTCGAAAAAATATGATTATGCAAAATTGTATTGTGTCTTATAACCAATTTGTAGCAAATTATCAATATACAGGAAAAGGTACAGGTGTTTTACTCAAAGAAGCTCAATTGCTTAATTCTTATGTACACCACAACGATTGTCTTAAAGGCACAGGAACAGGTGTAGCTTATGGTGGAGGTATTGTGCTATTTGGCAGCTCATTAAACGTAGTAAAAGGCTGTACTATTGAAAGCAATACTGCCACAAGCTCTGGTGGAGGTTTATACTTAAATGATAATGGAGTAGATTTTAGAAGTGGTGGAACTATAGAAGATTGCACTTTTCAGTCGAATGCAGTTTTAGCAAGTAATAATCAAGCCGGAGGTGGGGCAATAGGCGGATGGGCCTATCTTTCATCTCTCACAACAGCAGGTTTAACTATAAAAAACAATAGATTTATCGAAAATTCGGCCATGTATGATTCAAATCCTGGTTATGGAGGCGGTAGCGGTGGTGCAATCTATTTGAACCTGTCTTATGTTCCGATTTCTATAGAAGGATGCTCGTTTATTGGAAATGTATCAACAGCAAAATACTCTGATCATGGAGGTGGTGCCATAAATATTGCTTCTGGAGTATTTACGAATAGCCCTATTAAAAATTGTATTTTCAGGGACAATAAAACAACCACTGGTGGAGGTGTAGAAGGAAGCGCATTGCTTACAAGAATTCCAGTTACATTACAAAACTGTATTTTTACAAATAATTCTGCTGTAGTCTCTGGAAGTACGTTAAAAATACAAGCTGATGGTTGTAAAGTGCTGAATTGTGTTTTTGCCAATAATTTCACCACTGGTACCGGCAGACCTATTGATGCCACATCCAAGACTTTTACATTGACCAATTCCGTCTTTTCGGGTAATTCCGTTTTTGCTGTAGCATTAGCAAATGCTGCAACAGGAACTACAGGAACTTTCAATGGGTACGACTCCGATCAATCGGCTAATGCTTATTATGGCATTGGAAGTATAAAAACCATTACAAATGCAAATACTTTTGTAAGTCCAACTAATTTTATTGGTTTCCCTACCGATGCTACACAAAAAGCGGCATCAGCTGCTGCCGATTGGAGCATGTTAATTGGTTCACCGGCAGTAGATGCAGGAACTGATTTAAGCGAATTGCCAAATCAAATTAAAACTGATATTTTAGGAAATGCTCGTCCTGTTGGAAGTGCTTTTGATATGGGTGCTTACGAAAGAAGTAGTTTGTCTACAAATTTAAATACTGGAAAAAATTCATTCATTTGCTATTCGAAAAATAAATGTATTGAGCTACATAATTTAAACAAGGACGATAAAGTTACAATTTACGGCATTTCAGGTAAAATAATTTTATCTCAAATTACTTCAAATAATTCGATACTAATTCCACTTTCACAAGGAATTTATTTCGTACGCGTAGGCGATAATGTCCGCAAAGTGGTAGTAAATTAAAGTAACTATTGTCAGTATAAATTTTATAAATTTTGAATATCATGAAAAAATTAACATTACTCTTTGCACTTTTGTGCAGCCTTTCAGCATTTTCGGTACGTTATTTAGTACAGGGTACAGGTACAAACACCTGGCGTACAGCAGGTGCAGGTGAAGTAAACGTAACCTTGAGCACAACTCTCAAAGCTTGGTACGACGCTACCACTATGCCATCCGGAACAGAAGTTTGGTTGGCAGCTGGTACGTATTCAGTTACCGCTACCATTACAAATAAAGCGGATGTACATCTTTACGGCAGTTTTGCTGGGACAGAAACTGCTGTTTCAGAACGAAGTAAGGTTTCAGGTGGTAAACTGTGGGAGTTTACTTATAAAACAACACTGGATGGGAACAATAGTACAGGTGATTTTGTGGGCTTAGGCACAACAGTTTCTGTTAACAATACCTATATTGATGGGTTAGAGATTATAAGGTTCAAAAGAACTGGTGCTGCTAGTATGAATGGTGGTGCAGTTCAACTTCGGGCAAAAGTGATAATGCAAAATTGTATTGTGTCTTACAATCAATTTATCGGAACTACAGCTAATGAAGGTAAAGGTGCCGGTGTGTTAATAAAAGATGGTCAATTGCTTAACTCATATATACACCACAACGATTGTCTTAAAGGTACAGGGACTGGTGCAGCTTATGGCGGTGGTATTGCAATTTTTAGTAGTATATTATGTGTAGTAAAAGGCTGTACCATAGAGAGCAATACATCTACAAGTTCTGGTGGAGGTATATACTTAAATGATGATGGTAGTGTTTATAGAAGTGGTGGAACTATTGAAGATTGTACCTTCCAATCGAATGCAGTTTTAGCAAGCAATTCTCAAGCCGGGGGTGGAGCAATAGGTGGGTGGGCCAATCTGCCCTCAATCACGACAGCAGGTTTAACTATAAAAAACAATCAATTTATAGAAAATACGGCAATGTATGATTCAAATCCTGCTTATGGTGGCGGTAGCGGTGGTGCTATATATTTGAACCTTACCCGAGTTCCGGTTTCTATAGAAGGATGCTCGTTTATCGGAAATGTATCAACCGCAAAATACACTGATCATGGAGGTGGTGCCATAAATATTGCTTCTGGAGTATTTACGAATAGCCCTATTAAAAATTGTATTTTCAGGGACAACAAAATAACTACAGGTGCAGGTGTTGAAGGAAGTGCATTGCTTACAAGAATTCCAGTTACATTACAAAACTGTATTTTTACAAATAATTCTGCTGTAGTCTCTGGAAGTACGTTAAAAATACAAGCTGATGGTTGTAAAGTGCTGAATTGTGTTTTTGCCAATAATTTTACAACTGGTACCGGTAGATCAATTGATGCTACATCCAAGGTTTTCACATTGACCAATTCGGTTTTTTGCGGGAATTCAGTTTTTGCAAATACATTTGCAAACGCTACAACAGGCACTACAGGTACTTACAATGCTTTTGACACAGATCAGTCAGCTTATGCATACTATGGAACTGGAAGTATTAGTACGCTAACCTCAAGCAATAGTTTTGTAAATCCTACAACTTTTATTGGAATTCCTTCCACAAGCGATGGTGGTGTGCAAAAAGCTGCTTCGGCTGCGTCCGACTGGAGTTTAAAGTATGGCTGTAATGCAATTAATGCAGGTTCTGATTTAGCTGCTTTAGGGGTTACGACTGATATACTAGGAAACGCTCGTCCAACAGGCAATGGTGTAGTAGATATGGGAGCTTATGAAGCTGTTATTGTAAGTTCTAATCAAAATGTTTCTGATTTTGCTACAAACAGTACAATTAATGTTTCGAGTGGAGGACATTTAACCATAAATACCACTAAAACAGTTAAAAATATAATTAGTGCTCCAGGTACTAAACTTACTCTTGCAGCCGGAAATACGCTTACCGCCACCAACGGAATTACCTTACAAAGCGATGCAACCGGCACAGCTACGATGCTAAATAGTGGAACTTACACAGGTACTATTACAGCAGAGCAATACCTCGGTTCAGCCCGCAACTGGTATGTGTCGAGTCCGGTAACAAACGCAACTTCACCTGCAACCAACATAACACGTTATTACGAATATGTGGAAGCGGGCGATAATGCAGACTTTTCGGTTAACGGCTCAACAACTTATTGGAAAGGACTTAATACTGGATCACCAATGACTGTAGGTAAAGGTTATATAGCTCAGGCAAGCGCCGGAACAACTGTTCAGTTTAGTGGTACACCCAACAATGGCAATATCACTACCAGCTTTAACCTCACCCGCGACGATGCCAAAGGCAAAGGTTTTAATCTGGTTGGAAATCCATATCCTTCGTATATCGATTGGAGTTTGGTGGCACAAGCCAATACAAATCTTATGTCAACAGCGTGGTTCAAAACTAAAAAAACAGATTTAGCCGGTGGAGGATATACCTTTGCATCGGTGAATGTTACAACGCCATCGACTCCGGAAATTGTTGCAAACAATGCAAATACCACTATAACTAAATACATTCCACCAACACAGGCTTTTTGGGTGCGGGTTAAAAGCGGAACAAGTTCTACTTCTATGAGCTTTACAAACGCCATGCGCGAACATCGCCTCGATAATGGAGATTTGATGAAAGCTCCTAAAGTGAATGAACGTTCACGCTTACGCCTTCAACTTGTAAATGGCATTGAATCCGACGAAACATTGATTTATTTTGACAAAATTGCCACGAATGATTTCAATGAGTACGATTCGCCAAAAATGATGAATAACAGCTCCATTACACCCGATTTGTACAGCAAGTCTGGGACTGAACGCTTAGTTATCAATGGTATGAATGCAATTGTCGATATCATAGAATTACCATTGGGCTTTAGCCTGAATGCAGCTGCTGAGCTAAAACTGAGAGCAACAGAAATGAGTAATTTCCCTCTCGGTACGCGTATTTATTTACTTGATAAAGTAGAATTCTCACAAGTAGAATTGCTGCCTGAAGCAGAATATGCTTTCAAAACAACAACTGCTACAACAAACAACGAAAGTAGATTCAACCTCCTTTTCCGTGCATCAGGTGCTTCTACAGGTATTAGCAATACCGAAAAAGGAATCACACAAGTTTTTGTAAATGCAGCAAATCAAATCACAATTATTGCTCCTGTAAAAAGCAATTATACCATTTATAATGCAGTAGGACAGTTAATTGAAAACGGTGTAACAACTTCTAACTATCAAACTTCAAACTTCAAACTTCAAACAGGAGTTTATGTGGTAAAAGTAAATAATCAATCAACAAGAGTAATTGTAAAATAAAAAACAGCTCTGCCCCAAGCCCCTAAAGGGGATGTGAGTTAGTACCGATTGGTCTTTTCTTATTCCCCTTTAGGGGTTAGGGGCAGTTTAAAAAAAATAATACCATGGAAAAGAAAAAATATATAAAGCCTCATATCGAAATTATATTTCTCGATAACGACATTTCGTTGGCATTGGAATCATCACCACCTGTAGGTCCGGATGAAGGTATTGGATATAATCAGAAATGTCCATTTAAACATGAGACAGGTTTGATTTAACCCAGATTACGCATTAGATAATTTGAACGGGAAATTGAATACACTTGAATAATTCCACAGGCCAGAGAACCATGCTCGCCTTTTTTTATTCAATGCTATTTTGAGAACGAGTTTATCATTGACTTTTTCAAAATAAGCTCCTATTGCAAATGTCCTATATCTAAGGG
>Ga0247844_1000821_pt1 | contig 62099 bp, 55 predicted proteins | sample LaCtaG_FD_192421 | JGI IMG/M metagenome (GOLD analysis project Ga0247844, IMG submission 192421) | Freshwater microbial communities from meromictic Lake La Cruz, Castile-La Mancha, Spain - LaCruzMarch201714.5m_1 | ecosystem: Environmental > Aquatic > Freshwater > Lake | place: Spain: Castile-La... | reverse complement strand
AGGCTGGCGAGTTCGAAGCGCCGGTTGAAACGGTATTGGAACTTGGCAAGATAGCGAGGCATGTAGCGGCGAGCGATTGATTTCAATGTGCCTGCGATGTCGGTCTTGAGGTTGCCGAGCACAATGTGGACCCATCTGAAGCACGCCAGCTTTTGGCTTCGAATGACGGATTTGCTGGCGTTGATGGGTTCATGTATGCAGCCCGCGCGCGTCACGGCCGTGAAGCAACTGGCGTAGTCGGACACGACGCAGGTGTCGGGCTAAAGATGGGCCTTCGCCAGGGCCTCAATGGCCTCCCGATTATGGACCGGAGTAACCCCGCAGCAGCAGCCTTAGCGGTCGCCCTCCTGATTGTTTTCGATTGCTGCGACCAAAGGGACTTTGTCGGGCCCTCCACGTCCGCGCCGACCACCCTCAGGCTCGCCTTTTTCGCCGCCCAGAACCGGGTCGTCCATTTCGACCCGGCCCTTGAGAATCACACCCGCACCGTGTTCCGCCATCACGCTCATGAGCTTGTGGCGCATAAGGCGCGCCGTATCTGGTCGCACACCGAGTTGTCGCGCAGGTTCAAGGCCCGAGATCGAGTTCTTCGATTGCGTTAGAAGATACAAGCCCTGAAATCACATCGTCAGCGGCAGGAGCGTGCGCGCCAAAATAGTGCGTGCCTTGATCGACGTCTGGGCCTGGCAGCCATAGCAATGACATGGTCGCCGCTGACCAACGATGGCGTGCTCGTGCCCGCCGCAGCGTGGACAAACAAACCCGTCAGGCCAACGCCACGCCACAATGGCAGGCTCGCATTGAGCCTCGGTGCCATAAAGGCGATGCAAATCGCCCAAGCTCATGCCCTTCTGCATCTGGATCGGATTGCGTCCCGTGCGCTTCCCCCGTTGCCAACAAATCAGACAACGGTATCAATTAACTTAGGCGGGCGCCTGTATGGGGCTGGGCAATTAGGAAACACTGACGCCGGTTTTTTTTTGGGGGGGGGCGGGCTTGGGCCGAGTTGCCTTCTTGACCCATTTCGGACGCCCGGCAAAACGAAATCGCAACCGGTATTAGCAGGGTTGTGGTGGAAAGTCCGCGCGGAACGCAATGATGTTTAAGCAGATGAGACGGTTCAAAAGTTCGCAACGATCAAAGCGCCAAACGCCATCCAGTCATCAACGCGGCCCTGGCATTGTCCGGAATGTTCCAGCCACAAAGGGCCGCCCAAGCCGCCGCCAGAACCTTGAACCTGCGTCGTAAAAAATGGTTGCGGGGGCAGGATTTGAACCTACGACCTTCAGGTTATGAGCGGCTTTCACCGTGAACAAATAGTGAAACAATACATAACATGAACATTAGTATTTTTGACAACTAAATCATTCCACTACGTCAACATGACGCAACCTGACGAAGCCTCCCAACGCTCGTCATTTTGCGACCCATGCGCTACAAAACCACCGATCTTCAGTCTTTTTTTTGTAGCACGTGGCTGGGGCATGGCTAGACGGGAGTGATTCCGTACCCATCTTTCCAGACTGCTACAAATCCTGTCCGCAGGCGATGCAAGGGGGAGTGGGATGGCGCAAGTTTTTACCGACCTCATGGTGCGGAAGTTGACCGCCGGCGGGCGTGAACTCCTCGAAGTCTGGGACGAACGCATCCCCGGCTTCGGGCTGCGGGTGTCGAAGCTCGGCACCAAAACCTTCATGCTGGTCTATCGCCACCGCGGCCGGTCGCGCCGGCTCACGCTCGGCCGCTACCCGGTGCTCACTCTGATCGAGGCGCGCGAGAAGGCGATCGATGCGCTGCGCCAGGTGAAGAACGGCACCGATCCGATCTTGGAGATCGAGCGCGCCAGCGACGCCGCCTACCAGTTCGATGCGATCGTTGACGACTATGTGGCGCGGCATTGCAAGGTCCACAACAAGCCGAGCACGGCGCGGGAATCCGAACGGGCGCTGAAGAAGCACTTCGTCTCGCGATGGGGCAAGCGGGACATCCGCGACATCACCTCGGCGCACATCAACCTGGTCCTCGACGCGCTCGTCGATGCCGGCACGCCAAGCGAGGCCAATCACGCCCTCGGCGTCATCAAGACGCTGTTCCGCTGGTGCGTCGATCGGGACCTGCTCGCCATCTCGCCGTGTCACAAGGTGCGCAAGCCGGCCAAGCACAACTCGCGCTCGCGCGTGCTGACCGACGAAGAACTGGTGAAAGTCTGGCGCGCCTTCGATGCCGAAGGCTATCCGTTCGGCTACATGGGCAAGCTGCTGGTGTTAACGGGGCAGCGCCGCGGCGAGGTAACCGAAATGCGCTGGAAGCAGATCGACTTCGAGCGCAAGACGTGGACCATTCCGCCCGAGCTCGCCAAGAACAGCCGCGAGCACACCCTACCTCTGTCGGATGCGGCGATGGCAATTCTCGCCTCGGTGCCGCGTCTCAGCGAAGAGCGTGTCTTTCCTGCGAGGAACAACGACACCAATGCCATCAGCGGCTTCACACGGGCGAAACTTCGCTTCGACAAGCTCTCGGGCGTTGCAGACTGGACGATCCATGACCTGAGACGCACCGTCGCCACCGGCCTCGCTCAGCTCGGCGTTGCGCCGCACGTCATCGAACGCGTTCTGAACCATGTATCTGGAACGTTCGCCGGCGTTGCCGGCGTGTACAACAGGTTCCAGTATTTCGATGAGATGAAGGCGGCGCTCGATCAGTGGAGTGTCTGGGTGCAACAGCTTCAACGCACATAGGCACCAGCAAAGCTGCCACTTTGGCGAAAATGCGTGACCCGAGCCTCCTCAGCAGCTTCACTCGCCGATGCTTCAGCGAGTTGCCTCGTTCTGCGCAGGCACAAGTGCTATCGTGCATTCGCGGCTAGGGGGAAGGCGAATGCCTCAAATTTTTATAAGTTATTCATCGCAAGACCGAGATGTTGCACGGTCGATCGCGACGGCATTGACAGGCTTCAAGGTCGCTGGCGTTGCGCCTCAAGTTTGGTGGGATCGCGCCGATGATGGATTGCATGCAGGGGACGACTATTGGCGCAAAATTGCCGATGCACTTGAGCAATCCGATGCAGCGATTGTTCTATGGTCAGACAATTCGCTAGCCTCTGATTGGGTCTACTCCGAAGCCTGCCGCGCAAAGGGCACGCGGAAGATTGTACCAATCTCCCTGTCCGGCCGACTCTCCGGCCCACCTCCTATGCCATTCGATGTGCTGCACACTCTTGAGTTCGCAGGGCTGGTAGATCTGCAGCATATAGTTTCCGCAATCGAAGCACGGCTTGCAAGGAGGCCCCTGCCTATAGCCAATGGTCGAAGAGCCGCAGAGCTGAATTTAGATGTCCTCGAGCTGAAGCGCGACCCAATGCCAGCCGACGCAATATTTGGACCTGGTGATTTTCTGAAGGCGCGCAACCAGACTGGCTTCATCGATTTTCTCGATGGAAATGGATCCCTAGAAGAGTTCCTGAATTGGTCTCGACGACCTCCTGAGCTGTCTCAAGGCCGCTCAGCACTTGCGCGCCTCGTTCACGCGGCGGGCGGGTTCGGAAAGACGCGGCTACTCATTGAACTTGCGGTTCGTTTAGAACATGAGGGCTGGCTGGTTGGCTTCATACCGCGTGGGCTGGTTGGCGGAGCCAGGGAAGCAGTGCTCCAACGCCTCATCGAAAGTGGACGAACTGCGGCGGGACTGCTGCTCGTAATTGATTACGTAGAGCAACGTAAGGTCGACGCGGAGTGGATAGCAGAGCAGCTCTCCGCGCGAGCCACAGAACTAAATCGCCAACCAGCCAGGTTCGTAATGCTGGCGCGTGGCGTCGGGGAGTGGTGGCAATCTTGGCTTGATGAAACTCCAGCGTTGCAAAGGCTCGTTGCGCTAGCACCGCCGCTGCCAGGTAAGTCGGCAACATATGATGTAATTCGTTTGCCGTCGACATTCCCAAGTGCCGATCGGATTGACTTGTTTGACAGCTCTTTCTCCGCATTTAGACATCAAATTCGCGATGCGGTGCCTCATGTTCCGCCGGCGTCAGACGCTCTCGTATCTATGATTCAGAGCGATCCCCGTTACTCTCGCCCTCTCGCCATTCAGATGGCCGCGTTGCTGTATGCCTATGGCTATGACCCCGCAACAGGAGGAATGGATATTGCAGATCTGCTAAATAAAATTCTCGGTCTGGAGCGCGACCATTGGAGTCGTGCCCTCAACCTTGGAAGCGAGGGTGAGCACAAAAAAGAAAAAAAGACGTCTGCTATCGGGCGAGCGGCGGCACAAACAACCCTTTGCCTGGGCGTTTCGGGTCGAGAGCAGACTATCAAGCTCATTAGACGTGATCCAAATCTCGCGCTTATGAGTGACGTTGATGTCGTCGATGTGTATAGTTTTCTCACCAAACTCTATCCAGGCGAAGATTATGGAGTTGCGCCGCTTGAGCCAGATTTGCTGGGCGAGCATCATGTGACGACAGTTTGCGATGACGCCATCGTGGATACATGTCTTGGGCTCGGCGCCGACAATGAAGAATTACGTAGAAGTATACTCACTGTTCTCAATCGAGCATCAAGAAGCGAACATGGATCATATGGACACGAGGCTCATCGTCAGCTCGCACGACTAGTGCGAGAACGTTCTGCGGAACTGGCAAGCGATTTGGTGCATGTTGCGGTGACTACGCCTGGTCGACTGCGAGAGGAAATTGAGAAATACCCGGCGTTGAGAACGATCGCCTTGCGCGAACAAGCGTTGATGCTCGACCGAAGCAAAGATGATGCTGGCGGTGTCATTGCTTTAGCATCGATGCAAAATGGTGTGTTGGTATCCGGTACATCAGACAATTTGCTGCGGCTTTGGGACCCGAAGACAGGAGCGACGATAGCTTCTCTTGAAGGACATGCAGGCGGAATTAGCGCGTTAGCAGTACTCTCAGACGGACGCGTTGCGTCCGGTTCTCTGGGTAACACGATAAAGGTTTGGGACTTTTCTGACGGCAACCGGACCTGTCACACGTTCAGCGATACGGGCGGCGTCACTTCATTGGCAGCATTGCCCGATGGCTACCTTGCCGCCGGCTTCTTGGACAAGTCCGCGCGGCTTTATGAAAGCAAAAAGGGAAACCTTATTGCTCGGCTGGAAGGTCATTCGGGGGCAGTGAGGGCGATGATCGGGCTGCCGCTTGGGTTGCTCGCTACGGGCTCAGACGACGGCACAGTGCGAATCTGGGATTTCAGCAGCGGTTCGGAAGTTGCTCGACTGGTTGGGCATAAGGGGCCGGTTTTGGCTCTGGCAAGACTTAGTGACCAATGCTTGGCCTCCGGGTCTGAAGACCGAACCATGCGCCTCTGGGATGTACGCAGTTTCGCTGAGCAGAGGATCATTGAGGGCCATTCTGGCACTGTAAGTGCGCTGACGAGACTGGCTGATGGCCGGCTTGCTTCGGGGTCTCTGGATCAGACGATCCGATTCTGGGACCCGTCCAGCGGCTCGGAAACCGCCCGCCTTGAGGGGTTTACAGGTGCAATAAATGCACTTGCTCTACTATCGGACGGTCAACTTGTATCGGGAAATGCCGACAGTACAATTGTATTTTGGGATGTCGAGAAAGGCGTCGAGACCGCCCGATTAGATGGTCGAGCCCGAGCAAATCAAATGATACCCGCCGCAGCTGATGAACTCGCAACGGCAAGTCGACAAGCGCGAGCTGCAGCAAAACAGGCGTCGCGGCTTTCGCAGTTGGGGCAACGGGAACGCGCGGTTGAAGAGGCCAGCCACGCGGTCGATCTTTATCGTACTTTATCAGAAGGGCGTCGGGGCGATTTCCTGCCAGATCTCGCTGCGAGATTGACGGATCTGAGTGTTTATCTTGCGGGTGCAGGACGCAGGGAGGCCGCGCTGCAAGCGGCCCGCGAAGCATCCGACATCTATAGAGAACTTTCCAAGTTAAATGCGGAAGCCTTTCTTCCCGAGCTTGCTGTAAGTCTCAATAATCTTGGCTCAATGCTCTCGAATATCGGAAGAGCAGAGGAAGCACTACAGGCCTCTCGAGAGGCGATTAGTCTCAGGAGGCGCCTGGTTGCGCAGCGGCCGGATACCTTCTTGCCCGCGCTCGCGAGTAGCTTGAACAACACCGGAGCAATGCTTGCAAACATCGGACGTCGTAGCGAAGCCCTCGAAGCGTCCCGAGAAGCCCTCGATATTTACAGAAAGCTTGCGGTGGAGAGGCCCGACGCGTTCTTGCCGGACCTTGCGAGTGGCTTGAACAACATCAGCAGTCATTTCGCAACAGTTGGACAGTACGAAGAAGCGCTCGCAGCCTCTCAAGAGGCAATCACTATAAGACGGAAACTAGCGGACGAACGGCCAGATCAGTACATCCCAGACCTTGCAGGTAGCCTGAATAACGCTGCAGCACTTATGTCGAATGCTGAGCGACACGAAGAAGCACTTGCCGCTTCACAAGAAGCTGTCGCAATATATCGGCAACTTGCAAGCCACAATTTCGAGGCGTTCGGTGCAAATCTAGCAAGTAGTCTGAATAACCTGGGATTGGTGCTTTCAAAGCTCGGTCGGCGAGAGGAAGCGGTCAACGCTTCGCAAGAAAGCGTAGGCTTATTCAAGGCCCTTGCGAAGGATTTGCCTGAGGCGTTTTCGTCGGATCTAACGGCCAGCGTCGGTGATCTCGACATCAGAGAAAACAACGGTGCGCGGTTGCCATGTGCTCTGGTCTTAGATCGCTCAGCATCCATGTTAGGAGACCCAATTAGGCGGCTGAACGCGGCTGTGGAGCAGCTCAAAAGAGCGCTTGATTCCGATGCCAATGCACGCCGACGCGTTCAGCTCTTGACGCTGAGCTTTGGAGGGGCGGTGAGTGTCGAGGCAGGCTGGCGCGACGTCGCAAACTTCGACCCACCGCAATTGGTTGCCGGGGGCGACACGCCTCTTGGAACGGCCACTATCGAGGCCCTTAAACTAATCGAACAGCAGGTAGACACATATAAGCGACATGGTATTCCGTACATGCGACCATGGATGGTTATTATCACGGATGGACAACCAACCGATGCGGGTTGGGAGGAATGTGCTGAGAGAATTCGGGCTTCAGTTATTGCTAAAAAGCTTCTCGTATTTCCATTCGGCGTTGAAGGGGCGGATTTGCCCAAACTTGCCCGCTTCCAGGCGCCGGGCGGCGTGGTGTTTGATGCTAGTGGAGTTGATTACAGGGATCTTTTCCAGTGGCTGAGCAGAAGTACGAGCACAGCATCACGTGGAGTTGGCAACCATCAGCTGGAAGCACCTCCTGGGAGGATGGTGGTGGTCAGCACGTGAGGAGTATTTCATTTCCGCTTGTTTGATGCGTGATCGGCGTTACCGACACCAGTCGCCCTTGCAATCTCTTTGCTAGCACCTATCTAGCCAAATGAGAGCGACGCCGTCCGGCGTAAAAGGGGCGTGGTGATCTCGATCAGGAAACCCTTTATCGATACGAGCGCCCCATGACACACCAGAGCAAGCCGCAACCGACCCGCATCCTGACCCGCCGCCATCTGCGCGAGATGATCCCCTATACGCCGCAGCACATTCACCGCCTGGAAAAAGCTGGAAAATTTCCGAAACGCATCCAGCTCGGACCCAATCGCGTCGGCTGGCTCGCCAGCGAGGTCGAGGCCTGGCTGAATGAGCGCATCCAGCAGCGCGACACGCTCCGGCCGGCCGCGTGAGGCGGCGCCATGCGCACGCTGGTTGTCGCGTCCGCCAAGGGCGGGGTGGGGAAGACGACGCTCGCCACGGCCCTCGCCGTCGAGGCGGCCAAGTCTCGGCGGGTCGCGGTCGTCGATCTTGATCCGCAGCAATCGGCGGCACGCTTCCTCGATCTCCGCAACGGCGACAATCCGCGCTTGGTGACGGGCGTCGAAAGCATTGCCGAGGCTCTCGATTTGCTGGTCGACGACGGCGTCGCGCTGGTCGTCATCGATACCGCCCCGGCATCCTTGTCGAATTTGGTGCCGGCAGTCGCCACTGCCGATTTCGTTCTGGTGCCGGTGCGGCCATCGCCGCTCGACGTCGAGGCGAGCGACGTGATGGTCGAACTCATCGAAAAGAGTGGCAAGCGCTTCGCGTTCGTCATCAACGGTGCATTGCCGGGCTCGACGCTGGTTCCTGGCACGCGCGACATGCTGGCCGACCATGGTCCTGTTCTATCGACGGTGATGACGCACACCGATGCGCATCCCATCGCCATGATCCGAGGGCGCACGGCAGCGGAGATCGATCGGTCGGGAACGTGTGGCCGGGAGATCGCGGCGTTGTGGTTGGAGGTCGCAACGAGCCTCGACCGACCGCGCCCCAAGTCGCAGCGCGTCAAACGATAAGGAAACAAGTGATGGACTTCGATCCGATTTCGATTGCCGAGCTGAAGAAGCGCCATCGTCGTGCCAAGGCGGCAACACTCGACGAACGGCTGGCGCAGGAAAAGCGCACAGCGACGCCGAACGACGGACGGCGGCTGCGGGCGGGCACCCGCACGGTGCAGCTCAACGTGCGCATCGCGCCTGAGCGCAAGGAAGAAATCTATGCCTATGCGAAAGAACGCGGCCTGTCGCTGACCGACGCGATCGAGGACGCCATCGCACGGCTGGTCGCCGGTGCGGCCGACAAAGCATGACGGGAGATTGGCTCATCGCCCGTGCCGGCATGCTGGCGGCGTTGCTGCTGCTCGGCGTCTCGACATTCATGAACCTGCGCTACGGACTGTCACTCGCCAAGACCGACATCGATCGTTGGATTTTTGCCGCCACCAGCGTCGGCGCCGATGCCATGAAGGCGCTGGCACCGTTCTTCATTTGGTCAGCGTGGCGGGCGCGGCGATGGGTCACCACTGGCGCCGCGATGTTGCTGTGGAGCGTCTGCACGGTCTACGCTGTGGCCTCCGCATTGGGCTTTGCTGCTCTGACGCGCGCCGAGGTCGTCGGCATGACGGCGGGTAAACAGGAAACACTGACGGCGCTGCGCGCGGAATACGCCCGCAAGGATGGACAGCGCTCGGCACTCGGACTAGTGCAACCGCCGACCGTACTCGCCACTCAAATCGAGCAGCAGAAACAAAGTTGGCGCTGGCCGGCGTCGAAGGCCTGCCGTGAGATCACCCTAAAGGAAACGCGTGCGTTCTGCGACGCCATCGACGCACTCACCCAGCAGCAGCACAAGGCTATCGAGGCGGGCCGTCTCGACAACGAACTAGCGGCGCTGCGCGAACGAATTGCCACGTTCGCCGACGCCAGCGCCATCGATCGCGGCGATGCGCAAGCGGGTTTCATCTCACGGCTTTCAGGCTTGTCTTTTGCAAAGACGCAAACGGCATTGACCTTGCTAGCGGTGGTCCTGGTCGAACTCGGCAGCGCGCTCGGTTTGTTCGTGGCGTCCCACTACAGTGCGTTGAGCAACCGCGACGTCGAGCCACCTGCAGTCGCGGATCTGCCGCTCGCTTATCCGGCGGACCTGCCGAACGGCGACGTGGCGCGGTTCGTACTGGCCGAACTTGACGAATGCACCGGCGCAAAGCTCGCGGTCGATGCCATGTTTTCGGCCTATGAATCCTGGTGTTCGAAGCACGGCTTTCTACCGATGTCGGAGGCGGAGTTTGCGCGCGTGTTTGCACAACTGGCAGCCGAGGTAGGCTACGACCTCGATGTGCGCGGCGGTGTCTCGACCTGTACTGGCTTGGCGGCTCGTCGCGTGGGCGTCGCCGCCGCAGCATGACCTTCGTGCGTCGTTGATTCCAGAACCGACTTCCCACCTCGTGAAGTCGGAACCATCTGTGGACAAATGTCCTGGAGCTGCGCACCGAATCGCAGCGATCCGCTAGGCTTTGCCCAAATAGTCAAACTAGTCCCGTGCCATCGGTGCAGTGGACAGTGTTTCCATTGCTAACGCCCCGGCACATTTGCCGTCCTCCCGCGACAGATGGTCGGACCATGCCAGACATTTTAGTGAGCGCCTACGCCGCCGCATCGCAGTCGCCGGTTCTGTCGATAATCTTGGGGCTGGCGCTGGTCGGGTTCTGCGCGCTCTTCGTCCTGCCGTGGGCGTTGCTCCGGGTCAAGCTTTCCGGCTTGTCGCAGCAGATCAGCTCACTCAAGCAATCCGGCCGTCTGGACCCGCGGCAAGTGCAGATCAAGGACAAGCGCCTCGGTCACCTCTGGCACCAGTTCTTCGAGACGCTGCACCTGCCTAAAGCCGAGGTGAACCAGCGGACGGGGATCACCCAGAGCGCGAACTACAGGGCCACGGTACCCGCAGAAACGATATTCAACTCGCAGTCTGTCTATGAGGGACGGATTCACACCGAATTTTTCAAGCATCTGCCCGGACTGCTGACCGGGTTGGGCATCATTGGAACGTTCACCGGGCTCATTCATGGATTAGGCGCTGCGACTGGCGGCGGCGGGCAACTGAACACCGAGCTGCTCATCACGTCTGTCCGCGAGGCGTTTTACATTTCGGCCGCCGCGATCACTTTCGCGATGGTCATTACCTTCATCGAGAAGCTCTGCGTCGCGAGCCTGCATCGGGCTCTCGAGCAGCTTTGCCAGCAGGTCGACGCGCTCTACTCGTCGGGAGCGGGGGAGGAATACCTTTCCCGACTGGTGCATGCCTCCGAGGAATCTGCCTCACAGGCTCGCATCCTCAAGGACGCATTGGTCGGCGAGTTGAGTGCAATTCTCGAACGCCTGACACAGCAACAAATCGAGGCGTCGGCAACGCAGCAGGCCAATCTACAGCAGCACCTGGTCAGCGCCATCGACCGAGGACTGAGCGCGCCACTCGGCGAACTTGCGCAAGGGTTCAATCAATTCCGAGCGCAGCAAGGCCAGGAACTGACGCAGAGCCTGCAGGACTCGATGGCGGCGTTCGCAGACAAGCTCGATCAGGTGCTGGGCGGACAGGTCGGCCAGGCGAAGGATCTTCAGCACCAAACGCTCATGGCGCTGGAGAAAGCCGTCCTGGCATTCCAGTCGATGGCGCAAGAAGTCGGCAGAGCCGGAACGACCGCTACATCGGCCATGTCGAACCAGCTCGACAAGGCGATTACCGATATGGTCGCCGGTCAAGATCAGATGACCAGCACGATGCGGTCGTTCGTCGACGAATTGCGTGCCGCGGTAGTTCAAGCGCAGGCCGAAACCAGTGGCGGTGTCGACAAGCTCCTGACGGACCTCAGCCGTCAACTCGATGCCACGCTCCAGTCCGTCGGCCAACAAACATCCGCAGTAGCGGCTGCGCATCAGGAGCATCTCGGCAGTATTTCGGCAACGACGCAATCGGCGCTCGACGAACTCGCCCAGGTCGTGCGTTCACAAACACAGGCGATCGACCAAGCCGCTTTGGCGATGCGCGGCGCGGTCGCCGAGCTTGGCAGCTCAGTCAACACGAACGTGTCGCGTATGGGTGACGGCGCCAATCAGATGCGCCAGGCAGCCGAATTGTTCACAACCTCGGGGCAGGCGATTTCGGATGTCTTCGATCGCTCGAAGAGCGTTTCTACCGAGCTATCCCAAGCCGCCGCATCGCTCTCTGGATCGTCTCAAAATGTACAGGCCGTCGTCGCTGACTACCGCGCCGCAAGAGAACTCTTTGCTGGTGTCGTAGATGGATTACGAACAACTGTTGAAACCGCCAAACGCGAAGTGACCCTCACTTCCGACCTCGTCACAAGGCTCGAAAGCGCGGGGCAGAGGTTGATTGCCGCGCAAGGGCATGCCGATGATTATCTGGCGAAGCTGAACGGCGTGCTGGCCGAGGCGCACGGCTCGTTCAGCTCTCAAATGCTGCAGACAGTTCGTAGCACCAATGGTGAATTCCACGACAGCTTGAGGAAAGCCACGGGCCTCCTTGCCAGTACGATCGCGGAATTCGAGAACGCACTCGGCGATAATACGCCGCGGTCGCCGCCACGGAGAGTGGCATGATCGGTCGGCGCGTCGTTATCAAGCGTGGCAACCGTGACGATGCCGAAAAGCCGTTCTGGATCTCATTCGCCGATCTGATGACGGCGCTGATGGTGCTATTCCTCGTCTCGCTCAGCGTCGCGCTCGTTCGTGCGCAGGATGAAACCGTAAAGGCCAAGCAAGCACAGGAAGAGTTGGCGAAAGCGAAAGCCGAGCTAGAAGAAGAAAAGAAGCTGCGCGTTACGAACGGCAAATTGCGGGAAGACGCGATCAGCGCGTGCCACCTCGAATTGGAGGCACTCGTGAAGGATTTCAATCAGGGGGGCGAGGACGGGGTGCGTCTCGACCGAACGAGGCACGCAATCGCCTTCGGATCGCGCGCCAGATTTACCGACAATAGCCACGAATTGACGCAAGCTCAGGCGACCGATCTGAGAACCTTCACTCTGAAAATGCTCGATATTGTGAGCCGCACAGCTGAGCCGTGCGCGAAGTGGTTCAAGCGAATCGTGGTGGAAGGCTTCACGAGCATGCGTGGATCGTATCTCCACAACTTGAACCTGAGCCTAAATCGTAGCCAGCGGGTCATGTGCGTCCTGCTGAATGGCGAGTACGGCACGACGCTTTCGCGCGCGATCCCTGCGACCGGCTTTCAGGCTGCTACGCCTGCCCGCCGAGAAGTGCTCCAGCTCCCAGAGCCAATTGGGCAGGAGGAGTCGACAGCGATCAGGAACCTATTTCTAATTGGTGGCTATTCTTCGAATGAACTCAAGCCAACCGATGAGGAGAGCCGACGCATAGAGTTGCGTCTCGAATTCTTTCAGCTCGACGAGCCCAGAACGTTCGTCCAACCAGTCAACGGCGATGTCGGCAAATGCGCCATCGGAGGCCGCTAGTGCAGGCGCCCGATCAACTGGCCGGCCTGCTCGCCAAGGTGAATGCGGACGCATTGCGCGAGTTCGCAATGGATCGAGGCCAGTCTCCGCAGCAGCTGGTGGAAGCCAGCAGGCCTGTCTGCAAAGAGGACCATCAGTCACCCGGGCAAGTGCCGATCGACTTTTTGCAGCAGCTCAAGCATGCCGTCGGTCAACTTCGTGCCGGCCACGACCCGGATCAGTTTCGAACACTTCGCCTTCAGTGCCATGGCTGCGGTACTGCGTTTTCTGAAGGTGGCGGTGCTCTTATCGGTGACCCTGCCGCCCTGACGCGGCTGCTCGGATTTGTTGACAACTACCGCAGCGATCCGTTCCGCTTCAGGCGCCTGTTCGATGGTCTGTTGCGTGCCTACCTTGCGGTCGATCGGGAAGGGCAGTGGTTCGCAACTCGAGGTGCTGGCGACGGCAACGACAAGCTTCGGGCTTATCTTGTAGCCGCGTTCCATGAAATCCGGCAACTCGAGCCCACCCCGGACTGGGTGTCGACACTCCAGGAATATCCGGAACTACTTTCCGCCAAGCCAGGAACTCGGTTCGCCGCCGATTGGCTGCGCAGCGGTGGTGTGGAATTCCAGGATGTTTCCCGACGCCTGAGCTTGACCGGCTCCGCATGGCTGGCGATCGAGACGCTTCGCTCGGCGCTGTCCGCCGCCGCGGCATTGGATGACAGCGCGTTCATTCATCACATCAATCCGCTGCTGACAGCTGCGGCCGAGCCTCGTTTTCGATCTCTGCGCGACAATATCTATGCGGCGCTGCTAAAACGCTACACTGCCTTGAGGTCGGCACCAGTGCATCCTGAGCTTCGCGATACCGTGGTGGCCGCGTGGAAAAATCCTTGGCTGGCACGCAATGACTCCGCTTGGGGCCGTGTGCCCGATCCCGCGCGTAAGATGGTTGCGGGTTGGCTCAAATTGGATTTGATCCATCAGTTCTTCGAAGTGCTTTCGGAAGACGGCAAGCAGGATAGAAGCCGTTTCGAATTCTGGCGCCGGTATCACGAGGCTATGGACGATGTCTATTTTGCCCTCGGAAGCCGGGCCTATTCATCGCGAAGTCCAGACCTGATCAAACTCAGGGCGGCGCTCGACGGTCGCTTGCTCGAACTCGTAGGTGCAGAAGCTGACAACAATGCATTTATTATGTGCATGAGCAACGGCGTCGTCGTCGAGTTCAGCAAGAAGGGCAATGCAGCGCACCGTCATTCGCGCGGTCAGCTCGATCTCGACAGCTCACGCAAGGCGATCGGCATCGGCGAGCTGCGCCGTGACTCGACACAGCGCCTCATCCATCGCGACACGCGAGACGAAGACTGGCAGCAGCGTTTTGCCAAGACACTGCGCCGAAAGCCAGACTTCCAGACAGAACCTTCGGGCACAACCCGCTCGTTCGACCCACTGTTCAAACCAGTCTCACCATCCTCTTCTGTCCGGCACGCGTCGTTGCAGGAGATCACTGCCTTTGCGAGCGTGGCCAAGATCCGCATCGACGACCACCGATCCAAAGGCGGGAGCCTGTGGTTGCTGGCCAGCAATGAAGATCTGGACATCAACCGCCAGCTCACCAACTGGGGTTTCAAACACCGGCCTGGTCGCGGTTGGTGGAGGGTAGACTGATGAGACTCCCGGGTATCTTTTCTGGCCGCCCAACGAGGCCGCAGGCGGAATTACGACACTGGCAAGCCACGACCGAAGGCTTGATGTTCAAGTCGGGCGCTTTGCCTGATGCCCTGGGCGTCGACTTAAAATCTCCAGAAGCATCGCTTCTCCTCGATCAGCTTGCCGATGAGGACCTGGCAATCCGCCAGGACGATGGCTTTCTGATATCTTGGGCCCAGATCCACGAACTGGTGCGCTCCCGCGCCTATGCGTCGAGCATCTCCCTCCTGCAGTTGCCAGACCCGATTGCACTCGTTCCGCAGCTACAATCGAGTGGTAGCCTGACAGACACCAATTTCTCGATTGGTGTCGCAGGTTGGCTGGACGAGACCGGCAAGGCCGCTGCGGTCGTAGCCCTTGTTGGCAGTATCGTCAAATCCGGCGGCAAGCTCCGCCTGCTCAGTGCCCCCGTCTCGCGTCTGGTGTCCGTCGTTGATGCATTTGCCACGAGGGCAGTCGACCAACGCACGGCGCAGGCTACGCGGCGAGGGTGGGGTTCAATCCGTCGTCTAGCTCTGGACGCCGACGCTGCCCTCGATGATTTTCTCGTCCGCAGCATCGTTGTCACGCCGGACAAACTCGACATCCAGTTCCGCAGGATAAATGTCGGCGGTACGTCGGTCGTCGAGATCATGCCGGGCTTTGATAGCGCCCCCGAACGATGGCTCGAATACTTCGACAAGGCGCCATCGATCCCGGAGCACTTTAATATTCCAACCCAAGCAGGCGCTGTTCATGTCGCTCTTTCCGAGCCGGTGCGCGCCGTTTTGCGTGAGATCAAGCGGCTACCGGGAAGGCGAGCAACGGGCGCAAGAGCGGAGGCCTTTCTAGTCAACCCGTTCGCTGCCCTCGGCGATGCCAGCGGTGGCGTGGTCGACGCCGAGCAATTCGTTGCAGCAAAGCAGAGTGCAGGTGTCGCGTTCGAACGTTTTCGGCCTTATGTCGATCGGGACGCCACCGGGTATCCCGGAGTGGTCGGCATCGAGATCGACACGCCCAGCGGCGAGCTTCTCCGCCACGCTTTCGTCTCGAACGATGACCTGCAGAAGTTCACGACCGGCTTGAAACATCGCCTGCAACAGGGGATGCAACTGTTCGCATGGCAAGAATTCGAGTTCGAACTCGACGGCGACGCCGGCGATCATCTCGTTGCCCTGCAGGCCGCGCTGGATGAGAGGTCGAAACCGCCCGTAGTGATCCACCACGACAGGGTGTTCGACTTGTCATCCTACTACGACCGGGTTGTCGGCGTCGGCGAAGCAGAGCCCTTCATTTCGGCCTACATTGTCAAGAAATCCGACGATGAGGGATGGTTTCAAAGCAATCTGCTTGCTCTGCTGAAGTTTCGGCCGCCCGGTGCCGGTGACGACGTGACGGTACCAATCACGTCCGAGGCATTGCCGGAAATCGAGCGAGCGCTGGCGGACGCGAAGCGCGCCGGTGCCGGTACCATGCAGCTCCCAGGCTGCGAGAATCCGCTCCCGATCGACGAAATAGTCGAAGCGATCGAGGCATTCAAAGCCGCACTGCAGGGCCCCCCGCCGCCGCGAAATGAGACGTCGGTTGAGGCGGAGCGCCGTCAATCCCGCCCGACTCTGCTGATCAAAGGGAATATCGACAGCGTTAGCCATCACGAGACCCGCGAAGACAAGCTTGCTGCCGGCGAGCCCACCATGGAGCGCCCACGTTCGTTGCGGTCGTCCGTTGAGCTTCGTGACCATCAAGTGTCCGGCATCGCGAGACTGCAGCAGCTATTCGAAGCCTCGCCCGGCCATTGCCGGGGCGTGTTGATGGCCGATGACATGGGGCTCGGCAAAACTCTGCAGCTACTGACATTCATCGCGCGGGCCATCGAGCAAGACGAATCGATGCCACCAGCACTTGTTGTGGCACCGGTTTCCTTGCTGGAGAACTGGCGTGAAGAAATCGAGCGGTTCTTCGCGCCTGGTGCAATGCGGGTGCTGACCGCATATGGCGACGCCATGTCGGACCTCAGGGTGCCGCGCGCCAGCATCGATGCCGACCTGCAGAAGGAGGGTCTGATTCGCTTTCTGAAACCGGGCTGGCGAGGAGCGTCGCACATCGTGCTGACGACCTACGAGACATTGCGGGATCTCGAATTTTCTTTTGCCCAGGAAGCCTGGTCGATTTTCGTCTGCGACGAAGCACAAAAAATCAAGAACCCGAATGCGATGGTGACGCGTGCGGCCCGGAAGTTGAACGTCCGCTTCCGGGTCGCCTGCACAGGAACACCAGTCGAGAATAGCCTGTCCGATCTGTGGTGTCTGTTCGACTTCGTTCAGCCAGGCTTGCTCGGGTCACTCAACGAGTTTGGTCGGAACTATGGACGGAGCATCGAGACAGATGCCAATGCCGCGACCGAAAAGCTAGAACAGTTGCGCCGGTTGATCGAACCGCAAGTAATTCGCCGGACCAAGACCGACGTGGCGAAGGACCTGCCGCGCAAGATCGAAGCAAAAGACTGCACCGTGGCGATGTCGAACGAGCAGCGCGCCATCTACGTCGGAGCGCTGGAGCTGTTCAATCGCGCCGAACCCGATGACGACGAGACACGGCTACATCATCTCGGGCTCTTGCAACATCTTCGTCTCGTCTGTGCTGACCCAAGGCAGTACGGAATCGAGACGTTCGTACCGGAAGATGCGAGCCACTACCGGCGCAAAGCACCCAAGATGGACTGGCTCATTCGCACATTACAGGCAGTGCGGCTCAAGAACGAAAAGGCACTGGTGTTCGCCGAGCATCGTGACGTGCAGCGACTGCTGCAACACTACATAAAACTCGAATTCGGCTTTCAACCGCGTATCGTCAACGGCGATACCAGCGTATCAAGTCGTGCCGAAAGCAACCGCCAAAAAATCCTCGGCGAGTTCCAGCGCGCACCAGGATTCGGCGTCATCATTCTGTCGCCGTTGGCGGTAGGCTTTGGGGTCAATATCCAGGCCGCGAACCACGTCATCCATTACCTCCGACACTGGAATCCCGCGAAGGAGGATCAGGCGACCGACCGGGCCTATCGCATCGGACAGACTCGTGACGTCCACGTGTATTGCCCTCTGACGGTGGCGCAAGATTTCAAGACATTCGACGTCAAGCTCGACGAGCTGTTGCGCCGCAAGCGCGCGCTCGCCGTCGACATGCTGCAAGGTGCTGGCGCGGTATTTGGCTCGGAGTTCAATCTGGAAGAAATCGTTCCAGAGGCTCGCACCACATTGAGAACGCAGCCTGTCACACTGGAACTTATCGAGCGAAGTTCTCCGTCATTTTTCGAGGCAATCACGGCGGCGCTATGGCAACGGCAAGGCTTTCGCACCTATCTCACTCAGCAGTCCGATGCCGGTGTCGATGTCGTCGGAGTCCGTGACGGTGATGGAGTTCTCATTCAGTGCAAGTCATCGTCGAACGCTGATCGGCAACTCGGGTGGGAAGCGGTGCGCGACGTCGTCGGTGGTACGGCCATCTACGCCGAGCAGTTTCCGGCGGTTCGTTTCCGACGCTTAGCTGTCACGAACCAAACGTTCAACGAACGTGCGCACGAACGCGGCCGAGCAAATGGTGTCGAACTCATCGAGCAAAACCGCCTGGCCCAGCTCATCATCGAACATCCGATCACCACGATGGACGTGCTCGTAGTCAGATCGGCTCCACGGCTTTGAGGGCGGGTGGTCAAAACAGTTCGTACTGGGCAGAACTACGGATGCCGTTGGCGCGTGTGGTCCAGACCCAGGCGTCAAAATCGCGCCGAGGTGTATCGAGGAGATCGGCTGCGCAGCAAAAAATGGAGCGAAGCTGCTCATAGTCCCGGACCTCGACACCGGCTTGCTTTGCAAACCCTCGGATATGCCGATCGACGGCAACCGAATCGATGCCAACCAGACAGCTCATATAGTCCACCGTCTTGGGGCCGACACCGTGAATGGAGAGGAGTTCGTCACGGCAGGAGCTGCGTTTCAGCCATGCTCGCAGCATGGCCGCATCCTCGACGCGATGCGCTTCGAGCAGGCAATGCAGCCGGATGAACCGGTCGACCTTTTCGGAATGCTTCCACATCAAGAATTCGCCGACCGAATTGGATTCTACGATCTTGATCGTTCCAGCAAGCGTAGAGCTTTCCGGAAAATATTTCAGGATACGGTCGATGCGAGGTTTGACCACGGTTCGATAGTTGACCCCGGCCTGCAAGACAGCATCTGCGAGCACTGCACCGAGATGCTGGATCGGCCGCGCGCGTCTCGGCGCCACATTGCAGCAGAAACCGACACTCTCGGCAAAGTCGGCAACGCGCCGCGCTTGGGTCAGCATGTCGAGGGCAACGAATTCGGGTGAGGACTTTTTCATGAGAGCAGGCCCGCAAGTTGAAGCGCGTTCAAGCGCTCGACACAGTTGGGGCAGGCGCCACACGGCACGTCGCTGTAGACTTGACAGGAATACGTCGTTCCAATCGGTACCCCAAGCTCCTTGGCCAACTCGGCGACATCCTTTTTGGACCTGTCGCGGAATGGAATCTTGAAGCGCACAGGGCCAACATTTTCCGATAGAGCATCGAGGCCATTCAGGAATGCGGCCGAGCAATCGATCTCTTTCGCGTGGTTGCTATTGATGAAGCCACTATAAACGTCGCTCAAGCCCCGTGTTTGTGCGAATGCCGCGCCGGCGGAAAAAAACAACAGCGTGCGGTAGGGAATATAGAGATCGTTCGCTTCCACCGCGTCCGTCCACAAGTTCGGCTCGGCAATCAATCGTGATCGTGAGCCACGGAAGATGCCTGACATGTCGACGCGTTCCGGTGGAGTGCTTCCGGCCGGAAGAACTCTCAGTAGCGTATTCCACTCCGTTTCGACGCAATGCTGTCCGTAGTCGAAGAACAACGGAAGAAACGGGATTTCTTGTTTGCGCAGCCAGTAGGCGACGGTCGTCGAATCAAGGCCGCCGGAGCTCAAGAGTAAGACATCAGCCATCGCTCACTCGCTCCGTCTTGCTCAGAAGCACGAAGACTGCATTCAGGCAGGCATCGAGGTCGGCGGAATAGCAGTCACTTCCTGCGATGACCATGGTGTTTGCACATTCTCGATCGGGATCGTAGACGACCACGGGGATACGCCTGGCGATGGCCAGACCAATTTCTACGAGGGTGCCTGGGTCCTTGCCAGTCGGAACCGCGAACAAGAGCTTGCACTCGTCGAGCAACGCGACGTCCATGCGGTAGGTCTTGTCGAGGGTTAAGGCGTCGGAGTTGATTGGCAATTCGCCATTTTCTTGGACAGGCCGGCGCACCTTGAAGTTATGATACTGGAGCGACGAGACGGCACGCTGGATGGCGCGCCGGTCGGCACGCACGAAATCTGGCGCGGCAAGATAGATGTCGGCGCGCTGCCGCAGTTCCCAGGGCAGGGCCGTTCCACCCAGGTCGATCATTTCCTGTAGACTCAAATGTGCGTCGCGTTTGACCATTGCCGCGAAGGCATCCGGGTCGGTGGTTTGGGCGTAAGCAGAACTCGCATATGTCGCTCGCATGCCGGCTTCGAGTGGTCCCGAACCAAGATGCGTGATGTAGGTCGCGGCGAACACGTCGCCGACGCCGACGGAATTCACGGTGGTCGATAGCTGCGCCGGCAGCGAATGAGTTGCAGCAGTCTTGCAGTCCCGCAGTCGGCTGCCGCCACGGTTCTCTTTGAGAATGACGACGTCGGGGTCGAGGGCAGCGAAGTTTCGGGCGAGTTCATCGATGCCGGACGACCCGATCTTGACGAACAAGGTCGAAGACGTGGACATGAATATCGTGGAGATCGACCGGCCGAGTGCGCGCAGGGTGTCGACGCCGCCGACGTCGTAGGCGACATCGATATGGAGGCGGGCATTTACGTCGAGGAGGTTGCAAACTTGACCGAGATCGAAGCTGCCCGGAAAGATGAGTATGTCGGTGTAGTTCTGTGCAATAGCGATTGAGGCTTGCGGGCGGAGCGCGATCGACTTCTCGTCGCGCAGCAACGCGTCGTATTCCTGGTCGGCGACCTCCGTTGGGTCAAAGACGAGCGTCACATTTGGTGCGCCGGAAATGTACCCAATCGTGCAAAAATCGCTGCAGCCAAAACTGGCAAAGTAACGTCTTGCGCTGTCTTCGAGGTAATGCGGCACGACCGCGGCGACGGCGAACGGCTTACCTGAAGCCCAAAAACCGCGAGCCGCATGGGCAATGCCGCCTAGGCGCAATTTCTGCTCTTGCCCGCGAGGCGTCACAGTAACGTCGACGCTGACTTCTCCGACCAACAGCGGCACGGGCGCTTCGATCGCCATTACGGCGCTTCCGCAGCAAAATCGGCGGTTACAATGGCGACCGATCCGCTCTTCGAGTCACGAACCTGACCTGTGTATTTGAAGCCTTGATGGAGGCAGCCAGCTAGGTGGTTGAAGCTTGTCGGCAAGTTGCCCACGATCTCACCGGTGTCGGTCTGAGCGACGATGCGCTTCGTGTGGGCTACCACCAGAACAGTGCCGACAGCTGGTACCGTGCCGTGGTTCTTGAAGTAGTCGCAGTGCTCGATGTCCTCGAGCTTTACCGAGAACGACTTGTCACACTTGTCGTCGCCGCCCTGACCTCCTCGCGGATAGTCGGAAAAATTCCCTGAGCCCGTGCTTCCCATGGTGTGGACATCCGTCAATGAGAGGTCGAGGGCGTCGAGTGTTCGCCTCGAACGATTACCGAGTATCTGTTCCAGGTAACGAACGATGTGGCCCGTGTCATTGCTCGGAGCAAAGTAATCCACTCCTGCGTGCGCGAACGGGCCTCAGAACAGTTGAAAGTTGTGGAGTAATGCGCCGACGTCGTCGCTTCAGGCGACGGCGGGCCGCCGTGGCTGGCCTCGCATCATCGCGCGTCATCGCCCCTGTATGATGTCGTTCTGGTGAGCGCGGTCGTTCCGGAGCCGCGCACCTTCCGTCCGCCATGCTCGACGCGCGGCAGTCAACGCGCGCGCACACATCGGCCGTCGTCGTCGCGGTCGGGCGCGCCACGTCTCGAGCGTTGACGGCCGGGCGGGGCATGGGATGCTCAAGGCCGAACGCGGGCATATGAAAAATCCCGCACCGACGTATCGATACGGGACTTTGGCTCTCACAACATCGCCCGGCCATCGTCGGTCAGTGCGAACAGCACGACGCGACGCGTCCGCGTGATGGGTGAGCGCGTCTCGGTCTTGGTCAGAAAACCGCGCTTCGCTTGTCGATGGAGGGCCAGGTAGACCTGGGCCATCGGCAGTTCGCGCCCAAGACGCAAGGTGACGAGCTGCCAGACCTGCAACCCGTAAGCGTTGGCGCCGAGGTCGGCGACAGCCTGCAGGACAGCCTTCTGGAACTCGGACGGCGTGCGCCGTCGCTGGATGGACATGAGAATCTCCGGCTCAGGTTCGACATCGCGGGATGCGGTGCCGAAGGCTGGCTCGGAGGTGGGCGGACATCATGCCACAGCGCAGTCATTTGTCAAATTTCACGCAAGTCAGTTCATTGAAATATATAACGAAATTGGATGTTTCGTGATTTATGTTGGGTGCGGCCGATTCGAGTGCGCGAGCGGTGATCGGAGCCGATGGAAAGTCTTGCCATAAACATGCGACAACGGCGATGGGGATGAATGTACCGTACGGGGCAGGGTGATGGATCGCGACGACGACACAGGGGCGGGGGGCAAGATCCACAAGCTGTTCGGCAATGACGAGCGCCTGATGTCCGCCGACGCCGTGCGCCTAGCGGCGGCACTGGCGCAACGCGATCCACGCCTCGGCGAATTGGCGCAGCGGCTCAGCATTCTCTGCTTCGGTCAGGTGGATAGTGGCCTCGCCACCAACGACGAGGCGGTCGATTTGTTGGAGAACACCTTGCGACGCGCCGGCCAAACGGCAATGCGTAGCGATGTGGCGTCGGTCGCCCGACTGCTGGAGCAGGAAATCGCCGTCCTCGATGAGCAGCCAGCGACGACGGAGCAACGTTCGGCTGACATTCGATCATCGGCTTCAGGTCAAAGCGGTGCTGTGACGGCATCCGCTTCGCCATCGCTTACGGCAGCCAGCCGCTCCGGTTTGGACGCGCGTTGGCAGTGGCTCTTGACCGGCATTGCGGTGACGGTGGCTGGGCTGGTGCTGTTTGTGGCAGTCGGCGGCAGGATTGGACGCACACCGCAACGGACTGATGGCGGCGAGTGGCGGACCATCGCGCAACACATGCTGGTCGACGGTGTCGCAATGACCGATCTCGGCGTCGTTTATGGCACCATGCTCGACGAGCGGATGCGGTTGGTGTTCGAGGCGTCGAGCGGGGCGCGCTACGTTTGCGACCAAACCGAACCGACGGTTGATGGCTCACAGGGGCGCTTGCCCGGTGTCGGCGAAGCGACTGCACGTGAGCCGTTCCGGGATTTCGCGCTGCGCTGCCGTTTCAAGTCCGCGACGCAGCCAGCCGCCGTGTTCGATAATCGCTAGCTCGTCTTAGGGTGACAGCGCCGCGCGGCCATCGTCGGTCAAAGAAAACAGCACGACGCGGCGGCTCTTGCTGACCGGCGAGCGCGTCTCGGTCTTGGTCAGATAGCCACGCGCGGCCTGCCGGTTCAACGTCATGTAGACTTGGGCCATCGGCAGCTCGGCGCCGAGGCGCTTGTTGAGTAGCTCCCAGATCAGCAAGCCGTAGGCATGATCGCCGAGATCGGCAACGCACTGCAGCACGGCCAGCTGATGCTCGGTGTGCGAGCGCTGGCGCACGCGGGCATTGGCGGCAGCGATGATCGCATTGGCGTCCGCCGGCATGGCCGGCGTCTTAGCCGCTTTGGGTTTGGGGGCTTTGGTCATGGCGGCGCGATCCTAGCGCCGAGGACGCCTGCTTGTCGATAGCTGATGCGGTATCTGCACAGGAGAGACTTCCCGTGAGACACGCACTTGACGCGTGCTTCATTCTCTCTTATTGATGATATACCAGTTAAGATACTATTGCTTCCTATACCCAACGCCGGCGCGGCCTCCGCCGGTGAACGGGGAAGTCTTGTCCCAACGAGGCCGCAACGGAGACCAGCCATGACCACCTCGCACATTCCCTATGAACCGACCGGCCAACCGATGGTCGACGGCGAACGGCCGGAACCGGCGTTGCCGAACAACGTCGTGCCACTGCCGGCACGCGCCGAAATCTCGCGCAGCAGCGACGAGGACGCCGCCTACAAGGAACTCATCGCGTTCATCGCCGCCAACAAGGACGAGGACACCGCCTGCAGCTTCCTGCCGGTCGCCGAATTCTCGGAGGGCCGCTGACATGGCGCCAACCCTCCAGGACATCTCCCATCTCGTACCGATGGCGCCGCGAACGGTCGCGTCAGCGGCAATCGCGTCCGACCCGCCGACGCATCAGGTACCGGGCAGCAACGACCGCGGCGAGCGGTTTCTGCCACCGACACTGTTCAAATCCGTGCGCCGCTTCCTCGCCAAGCACACGCTGCCGAGCCTCATCCGCAGCAGACCTGCTCGCTATCTCCTCGTGTTTGGCGTGCCTGGTGTCGGTAAAACTGCGGGCGTCTTGATGAGCGCGTCCGAGCTCGGCTGGGGTGTGCTCGTGATCTCGGCGGCGGAGCTCTCGGGTGACACGGAAGGCATCGCCAGCAAGCGGTTTCGAGACGCGCTGGCCAGAGCCTCGGCGATCTCATGCCGTCATGGCTATCCGGTCGCCGTGCTTATTGACGACATGGATTTAAGCATCGCCGGCCCCGATGATGGCCGCACCGAAAAAACCATCAACTCCAACCTGCTGATGCAGGACATCCAGTGGCTGGCGGATCAGCCACAAATGTTCACGACTTGCCGCGGTGGCCCGGTGCCAATTCTATTCACCGGCAACGACGCGCGATTCAGGCCGAGCCTGTTCCGTGACGGTCGCGCCGACCGTATCACTTATGCACCGACGAGCGACGAACAACGCGAGATCGTGACGCGGCTGTTCCGGCCGACGACGGCGGGGGAGGCCTGGACGGTACGCGCCATTGCCCGCGCGTACAGCCGCAAGCCGGTCAGCTTCTTCGTCGCGCTCAAATCCGATCTAGACGTGGCTCGCCTAGACGCAGCGCTCGACGCCGGCAGCGGTCTCGACGACCTCGCGCGCATCGAAGCCGAGCTAGCCAAGACCGAAAGCCTCGACGGCAGACTTCTCAAGCGTCTCGCCAAAGCACGTGCTGCCAACGACGCCTGCAACCATCTCTGAACCGTCTAGCAAGGAGCAAGTCTCATGGCTTTGAAAGTCAAAGTGGCGACCAAGGTGACCTTGACGCCGGTGCCGAAAATTCTGGCGCGCACCGCACTCGCGGGCGAGGTCGTCAAGACGTTGGGTGGCTCTGCCGGCGATGTTGAAACCGCACAGAAGGGTATCGCGCTCGGTGTCATGCGCACCATCGCCGTGTATGGCGTCGACAGAAACGGTGCGCAACGCGAACGGCTCGAACTCAACTTCGACGACAACGACAGCGGCGATGTCTACATCGATACCACCGGTGGCAAGTCGGTGGCGGAATCGCTGGACGCTGCGCTCGCACAATCTCTGAGCTTTGCGCGCCGCCAGTTCGAGCAACAGGGTCTCGAGACCACCACGCAGTTCGAGTACCGCGACAGCGTCTATGCCGATCCGGCGCGCCTGGAAGAAGTGCGACAGCTGCTCGGCACCATGGAAGGCGACCCGCCCGAAATTGCCGAAGGCTACGAAGAACGCCAGTTCCTGACACTGCGTCCCGGCAAAGATCCCGGCAGTCTCATGACCATGACGACCACCCGCCGTCCGCGCGGAGGCGCACGATGAGCGCGCGACCCAACAGTTGCGAAAAGAACGAGCTCCTGGTGCTCGACCTGCCGGTGGTGCTGCAATCGTCGGTGACGAGTTGTGCCCTCGCCACGGTCTCGGGCGTGGTGTGGTTCCTGACCGGCCGCCACATCCGACAACGTGACCTCGCTGGCGTCCTCGGTCAGCGCTGGACTAAGGACGGCACGCGCATGGCCGACGTCATCGGTCTCGTGCAGCGCTTTGCCGGCGTCGCCATCGACGAGCAGGTGACGACCACGTTTGGAACCGTCACGGCGGCGATCCAGGCCGGTCAGCCGATGCTGGCGGCGGTGCACGTCGACGCCGAGCGCGGCCACATGATCGCGGTTGTGGGGGTTGTCATCGGCCCAACACCCCACGTCGTCGTCAACGACCCGAACTTCCGTTGGCGCTTGCTCATTCCATGGCCGGAGTTCTGTCGCTCGCTGCGGAGCATTGCCTTCGTGCGTCGGCATCCTGCGTCCAGTACCGGCTCGAATGACAACCAGCAATCGCCGCGACCGGCCTCGGCGCGCGGAGGCAGCGCATGACCACGCCACCGCATCGCCGAACCCCGACCCAACATCGCGTCCATGCCATTCAGTGAACCCAACCTCAGAATCGGACACTCCATGCAAATCGACAACAACGTACCGCGCTTCCTGTTCAACGACGTCGAGGTCGTGCTCTATCCGCTCGATCGCAGCCTCGTCATCACCGTGAACCAATGCGGCGTCTGCCGCCTGCGCATGATGCTCGCCATCGAGGGGCCGGAAGCCGAAGCCATCCGCGCCCGCGTCAAACACGAGTTCGAGCAGGAGGTGATACAGCTTGCGGCCTGAAGCCGTCTAATTTCAGAGGGCCCTGCCGGCGACGGGTGGGGCCCTTCTTGTTTGACCAGCAGGATGTTGGCCGCTCGTGTTTTTCTTTCCGATCTCGTTCGACATTGAGCTGTGCATAGCAGGCTCATGTTGCCGTGACTGGATAGACCCGCCCGGCGCGGTTGGTTATCCGTATGCGACGCCCGTGGCTGTGCCGATGGGCGGCAGACAGATGAGGCATCGATGGCGGTCGCGACGTTCAAGACGAACCCTTTCTATCTTCATGAGCTTCTGAAGAACTGCGCGTCGGGCATCATCCAGTTGCCGGACTTCCAGCGCAGCTGGGTTTGGGACGAGGATCGCATCAAGAGCCTGATCGCCTCTGTGTCGCGCGCCTTCCCGGTCGGCGCCCTGATGATGTTGGAAACCGGCGGCGGCGTGACCTTCAAACCGCGCCCTGTCGAAGGTGCCCCGGACGCTGCCAAATCGGTCGCCCCGCAAGTGTTGCTGCTCGATGGTCAGCAGCGCTTGACGTCGCTCTACCAAGTGACGCTGCGCGGCCTCGTCGTCAACACCGAGACGCCCAAGAAGAAAAAGGTGAAGCGCTGGTTCTACATCGACATCGCGAAGGCGCTCGATGCTACGACCGATCGTGACGATGCCATCGTAGCCATCCCCGAGGCCAAGTTCGTCAAAGGCGAATTCGGTCGTCCCGAACTCGACCTCTCAACGCCGGCGCAGGAGTACGCGCAGCTGATGTTTCCGGTCGGCCAAGTATTCGACTGGGACGACTGGCAGGATGGGTTCAACGATTTCTGGAAAGACGAAGACAAGCGCACGCTGTTCAAGACGTTCAAGAAGGACGTGTTGGAGAATTTCAAGAGCTACCAGGTGCCGGTCATTACGCTCGATCGGTCAACGACCAAGGAAGCCGTCTGCGTGGTGTTCGAAAAAGTGAACACCGGTGGGAAGCCGCTCGACGCTTTCGAACTCGTCACCGCGATGTACGCCGCAACGGATTATCCATTGCGCAAAGACTGGTACGGTGAAGGTAAGGACGATGGCGGGCGGCACGGCCGGTTCGTCTCAGCGTTCAAACTGGCCGAAGCGGAGAAGGGCATTCTTGCCGACGTCGCCAACACCGATTTTCTGCAGGTAATCTCGCTGTTCCATACGCGCGAGAAGCGGCAGCAGGCGGAAGCGACAGGGAAGGAAGGACGCGAACTGCCGCAGGTGACCGGCAACCGGCAGGCGCTGCTGAACTTACCGTTGGAGGCCTATAAAAAGTACCAGACGCAGGCTGAGCGTGGCTTCCTCACCGCGGCGAAGTTCCTGCACATGCAGCACATCTATCGGATCTTCGATCTGCCTTATCAGTCACAGATCATTCCGCTCGCGGCCATCCTGGCCGATATCGGCGACGCCTGGGAAAGCGAAGCGGTCAGAGCGAAGCTCGTGCAATGGTACTGGAGCGGCGTGTTCGGTGAACTCTACGGGTCGGCCGTCGATACGCGCATTGCCAAAGACTTCATGGAAGTGACGGCGTGGACCAATGGTGGCCCGCCGCCGTCGACGGTCAGTGAAACAATCTTCCGCTCCGACCGCCTGAAAACGATGCGGATGCGGCTGTCGGCAGCTTACAAGGGTGTCAACGCACTCTTGATGAAGGAAGGCGCCAAGGATTTCCGGTCTGGACAAGGCTTCGACCACACGGTGTTCTTTGGCGAGTACGTCGACATCCATCATATCTTTCCGCAAGACTGGTGCCGTCAGAACGATCACAAGCCCGAGATCTTCGATTCCATCATCAACAAGACGCCGCTGTCTTACCGTACCAACCGCAAGATCGGCGGCGCGGCGCCATCGCAGTATCTGGCTGTTCTCGAGACTGGCGATAAGAAGACACAGGGCATTCCGCCAGACAGGCTCGATGCCTGTCTGGCATCGCACTTGATCGACCCGGCACTGTTGCGCGCCGACAACTTCGAAGCATTCCTGGCCGACCGACAGAAGAAGTTACTCGTTCTGATCGAGGCAGCCATGGGTAAGAAGGCCATTGGTGGGGAAGTGCCCGACGGCGACGAGGACGAAAGCGACCCAGACGCCGTCGAAGCGGGCATGACAATCAAAGCCGCCTGACGTTCGATCGCTGCAATTCGGTAAAATGGCCAACGCTACCTTCCTGCGCCCGGGATCAAAGCCCGAAAGGGCGAAGACCGGCGGAGCAGACAACGGCAAGGAGCAATAACACGAGAGTCGGGCTTCGTTCACGCGAGCCCAAACGCGGCTTGGATCTGGCCACATAGCTGCCGATGCCGCGTGGCGCGCAAATGCAACCGACTCAGGCTATTGCACCAGAAAATTCTTTAGCAGTCAGGCCCAAACGGAACCGCATTGGTCAGCTGTTTTCCAGCCAGCACAATGGCGCACCATGACTTGGCTCGTGTAATGGCATTGTAGAGCAGCCGACGCTTGTGATCATCGCTGCCGCCAACTTGATACGGCCAGAAGACGACGACGCCGTCGAATTCGCGGTTCTTCGCACCGTGAACAGTCATCGACGCCAGAGGTCGCTCTTTCGCAGACCCGTAATTTCTGACCTGATGCTGGATCAACGACAGGCGTTCGTCGATCAGGGCATCGGTGAGTTCAACGAGTGGCGCAACCTTTTGCTTGTCCCTGAGCCAATCTGCAAGACGACTAAGCTGAGCGTTATCCGAAGCGCGCAGACCATCGATGCAGGCGTTGATATCACGCCGATCCGGCAATGAGAGAAGGCGTTTGAGATTCGCCATTTCATCTTTCGATGATTTCTCGTGGTGCGCAAAACGCGGACGGAACTTTCGCGATTTGCCGGTAGCGCCTGCCAAACGTTCCAGTGTCGCGAGATAGCCAGGCGTCACACTTGGCGTAATGATGGCAACTGTGTCCGCAGGATTGTTCTCGAGATGCTGAGCAATCGAGAAGGCATGGGCGAGTGGTCCAGGTGGAACCGTAATCGGCAGCAGCCCGGTCAATGGTAGGTTCTTGCCGTCACGCAGCAGCTTGGCGGCGCGCAAAAGAGTAGTGTTGGCAGTGCGTCGATTCTGTTCAAGGGACGTCAGCACACAGGCTTGGTGCATCCACGCAACGGCCTGGCTCGGTAGAAGTTGTGGTGAGAGGCATTGGAACTCGTCAGCTGCGACGATGAGATCGCAGCTGGTGGCCAGTCCCTGGAAAATGGCAAGCCGACCTGCATCGGCGTCTTGCAGTTCATCGACCAATACGATCGGGTAGCTGTTGGCGAGCCATGCAGCCACACCGGGATGTGCCGTCAACGCGCCAGCGGCGGCGCAGTCAGCGTTGAAGTCCTGGCGTGTCAGCGGAAGTCCAAGCTGCTGCGCCAACGACCTACGTCCATGCATGATCGATCGTGCGAACCGATCGATTGTTTGGACTTCGAACTTGCCACGAAGTGCTGGGAGTTCTCCTAGGCGCGCATCCAACCGGCGCCGAGCACCATTCATATACGTCAGAGCAAGTACCTTTTCGTGCGGTGCAAGCGGGCGCTCTGCCAGCCTCAATTGTAACGCTTCGATAAGTCGATGCGTTTTGCCGGAACCCGCAGGTCCCTCGAAGGCGATGTGAGTTAGATGGTTATGGTCCATACGGTGGTTACATCTGTCGAGAGGATTGCATCGCGGGAGAAGAGGGTCGTCGGGCCGGGCTTGTCGGCGAGAACATGTGTGAGTTCTGCGAGGAATTGGGCGGCGCGGACGATGCATGCTGGAGACATCGACAACGCGTCGCACAAAGCGTCGTGGGCTTGATGATCGTTCTTGAACCGAGCCTGGCCGGTCTTCACTTTGAACGCGGCTCTCAAGTCGTCGATGGTATTGGGCACACCATGCGGACTGAGCGCTTGATCCTGTAGTGGTGTGGGATCTGCCGAGACAATCCAACACACGACATCCTCGAACTCGAGATCCGCTGGCAGGTGCAGGATGATACGGGGTGGGGATGACAGCGCGGTGAGCGCTCGAACATAGTCAAGCCCGGCGCCGTCTCCGTCTACTAGGCAGGCAACATTGGGATGGCGGGGTGCTGTGAACTCGTAGGTGCGGACGACGCTGGCCGATGGTGTCGGGACAACGCCGACCTTGACTGGAAAATCCAGCCCTGCGTTGCCGGCGTCGACGTTCGTTTCGACCAGGCGGGCAAGTCGACCGAGCCAGAGGAAATCTTCCTTTCCTTCAGGAACGAGCACCAGTTCATGCATCAATGCGTCGACGAGCGCCGGGCGGTCGGAAAGGACGAGGACACGCAGGGGATTGGCGGCAGTCTGGTCGAGGGGTTGATCCAGCAATGGGGTCGCAGTCAGCCTTCCCTGAATCTGCCGGACCAGAAGGAGATCCGTCGGCTTACAGGATGAGGCAATGGCAGTAGAGTGGGTGGTGATGATGGCCTGGGACGTCAGCGCCGCCATCGAGTGGAGGAGACGTCGCTGCAGTGGTGGCGGGATATGAAGTTCAGGCTCTTCGAGGGCCATGATGAAATTGGCGCCGCGGTCAATGCGAAGATGACCGAACTGCATGAGCAGGGCGAGCTTCTGGAGAGAAACGAGTCCGGTGCCCTCCCGACGCGATGGAACCACATACCCATGATCACCGAGATAATGCGGATAGACCGCCGCGAGAACGCCAGCGCTGTCGGTTGTGGTGAGGCGCAGTTTGAGGTTTGTCGGCCGTGAAAAATAGTGGCCAAGCTCGGCGTCGATGTTGGCAACCAGCTCGACTAGTCCCGGATCGGTTTCGAGCGGATGCTCGGGTTGTCTAAGGCGGTCGCGCTCGGCAAGCACAGCTGCCGAAGGTGTGTCGGCAGCATACTGGACGACCTGTCGAAAGAGGTCCGACGAGAACGACATCGTGCGATCCCAGGTGCGGTTAGCAGGATCGAGGAAAAAGCCGATCGTCTTCACCAGTGAGGCGGGGACGCGGTTGACACTCTCGTCGTCGAAAGGGTCACGCGTGTCATCGTCGTCATAGAAGAAGCGGATGATCTCTACTTCGAGAGTGTCTCGGTCGAAGCGACAATCAGCTGCGATTTGAAGGCACAGGACGCGACCCTCAGCGTCTTCCGGGAAGAGCGTCCCAGTGGCTAAGTCGCGCCATTTGGGTGCGGCTCTCCCCAGGCCGAACCATTCGCCGTTGCGCTCGATGCCGTTGTGTGGAAATCCGTCGATGGTCGCCACGACGCGAATGCGATCGACGATTTGCGGATTGCCGCCGTAGAAATCATGCTCGGTCATCTCCCGTACCAAGCGATCACGGCCGAACACCAGGGCGAGAGCCTCGACGATCGTGGTCTTGCCCACATTGTTGGGGCCAATCAGAACAGTATGGTCGGTGAAGGTCACTTCGCCGGTGCGAATGCCGCGGAAGTTCGAGATTGCAAGATGTCGGATTTTCATAGCGCCATCATAGCAAGCTTTCGAAATATTTGCGTATGGGCTCCCGGCATCCACCCACATGAAAAAACCCCGGCAGCGAACCACCGGGGCCATGCGAGACGCGAGCGCGCCGTCAACCTTTCTTGCCCTTGGGCTTTGCCTCCTCTTCAGGTTCGGCTTCCTTCCACTTGCGCAGAACGAGCTTGCCGTCGAGGGGCAGCGCTTGCAGGAGTAGGTTGTAGCCTTCGCCGTCCTCGTGGACGAAGGCAACGCCGACGTTCAGCCAGAAATCATCCTGGCCCTTGCGGGGAACGACGGAGTAGACGCGATGCGATGGATGCCTGTCGGGTTTGTCGGCCATGATGGCCTCCAGGTTGCAGCCAGACCGGAACGCCGCTCGAAAGCGCCGCTCCCTCACACCTGATGCCAAGTGCGAGCGTCTAGCGGTGATGAAGTCATTCATCGCGAGGCGCTGACACGTCGCAGCCGACATTCAACACCATAATACTGCAGGTTTCGTTTAAAGCGTCGTCGGGGGTGGGGATAGCGCGGGCAGTGGCCGCAAGGCGAAACGACCTAATGAAAATGGCTTAATCGACTCGACAACATCAAACATCCGTTGATTTGACAACAGGGCGGTGGACGCGGGAGCGCACCAGAATGGCAGTCGCCACGACTATGAGCGCTACCACAAGGATGGTTACCAGCCAGTACCGGATGGCGAACGCTTGGTCGAGGATGGATACCAAGCGGCTTTGCTGTCCGCTTTGCGCGCAGAGTGAGGGGTCTACGAGGTTGCAGTCATAGTCGAGGTGGGCCTCATCGATGAATTGTGATCCCTGGTACAAGCGGGCATCGAGAGTAAAGCGATCGTAATCTTGCTCGGGCGTGAACTGTTCGCCGACGCCCATCATGGCGTTGGATATCGGGCCCTTGTAGGTGTATTCATGAATGACTTTGCCGTTCCTATCGGTGAGGGTAATAGCGAGCTTGCCATCCGGTTCGGAGCCGTTGCCGGCCTCGTGGAGGCACGAGAAGACGGTGGTCGATTTGCCGGCTTTGAGCGGGAATGTAGAAATGCCAGGGAAGTTGAGCCGCGGGCGGCTGATGTCGTTTCTGACGAAACGTACACCGATTATCGACTTCGTATCGCGCCAGGTAACGGTGCCTACGGCGTAGTACACGGGGAAGCGGGTGTCGCTGATTGTGACGGAGACAGGCATCTGCCCATGCTTGGGCACTGCTACGGCAAGCAAGCTATTCTCGACCTGCACGACGTTCTCCGCGAGCTGGGCGTCCCACTGGTAGATCGTCCACGAGATGTGTGCGAACTCGTCGGCGTCCGTAGTGTTTTTGATGAGCGCGGTGATGACGACCTGCTCGCCCTTTTCCACCCGCGGCGGGAAGGCTGCAAAATGGAATGGTTGGCCGTTCACCCGCACACCGGCCTTGTCGAGTTGCAATCCGCCACTTGCCTCACCGAGGATGCGAAAGGGAACCCTGTTGCCGACGACGTCGTCGGTGAATGAAAGCCCGAGCAGGTTGAACTTGCGCGAAGTTGTGAAAAAGGACGCAAGCGCGTAGTCGCCAGTTTGCGCTTGTGCCGGTACCTGCCACGTGAACGAGATGGGCACACTGCCTTTGGCGGGGATGATAATGTCACCCTGAACCAGGAATTGATCCACGACGTCGGGACCATCGACGTCTTTGCTCGCGCCCCTGGATCTGAAGATTTTCACATAGAGCGCGCCATCGACGATTGGGTAGGGATTGTCGTTCGTCAGCGTACCCGAGAAGGTGAGCGGCACGCCCGAGACGGAGTTGGTCGTCGGGGTGGCAAGGTGGGCTTGCACGGAGCCGAAGTGGTAGTGCTCGAAGCAGTTCACGGTTTCTACGGATGACGCGGAGGAATTGGCGTTAGCCGCCGAGCTGGCTAATGATGGGGCAGCTTCAGCTTGGGCGATGCCGGACGGAATGATGCTCAAAGCGGCAATGGCGACAGCAAGGCGAGCGAAGGGAACGGATATATTGAAAGAAAAGAAAGTCATGGATACAAAATACGACGACGCTATTAATGCTCATTCCAGTTCGGCAGATTCGAGACGGTCGCAGCCTTAGTGTGGCGGGAGCCGTCTGCGGAGAGACAGGAGAGCGTGTAGGTGGTGCGGACTTCAATCGGCCGCGATACCTCGCCGCCGATAATAGATCGCAGGGTGCTCCAACGATCGCCATTTGGCGCCGATACGGTACAGCTGTGCATGTCTCGGGCGAGCCAATGGACCCGCGTCGTTTGACCAGGGCGAACGAGGGATGGTATGACGCGCAGATTGAGGTCGGCCGCCGAGCCGTCGAATACGTCAGGGACACCACCATCGGCGGCGGTAGTATCCTCGGCGATTTGGTCGCCGCCGCTGGTCAAAACGTCGCCGCCGGTTGAGGTGTCAGGACGCGACTGCGGCGTCGAACAAGAGAAAGCAAGGACGGCCAAGCGGCCCGTCATGCCATTGGAATCGATCGCTCGCACTTGGACAGACTTCGCCCCGGCGGTTGCGTAGGTGCGAGATGCAGTTTGCAGGCTACCCGAAGGCACCGAGCCGCTTGCTGGCAAAAATTGGTCGGCGATACCATCTGCGTTCCAATCAATAGCGTAATGGATAGGATCACTCTCCGGATCTGTTGCGCTCACGTCGATGATGAAAGACGTTCCAGTCGTGCATTGGCCGTTTAAGGTCAGAGTCGGCGCAGACGGGCCGGTTCCGGTCGGATCATCGACGATAATTGGGCAGGAAATCGACTGTTCTGGAATTTGCAACACGTATTCGATCAAATCGGCCGTAGGATCAATCCGGCTGGTGAATAAAGAAGCACGCACCACCTGATCGAGAATGGATCTTGCTCCTTCGGATAACTTCACCATGGGGAAATTATGGCTATTGTCACTTGCAGCACACAAGAGGGGGCGGCCTTTTACTTCGTCCTGGCTATATGAACTCAGGCGCTGATAGAGGCGCGCAAATGTTGCCGAAAAATTGAAGATGACACCATAGTTACCTGACGTGGTCGCGGTGCAAACGCTCGCTAGTCCGTGTGCCCGGCATGAGAAGTCGTTGATTGACAATATCGACTTAGTCGGTGGATTGACCGCTAAGGGCGCATAGAAATCAAAACTCTTGGCGCACGTGGCACACGAAATCGGGTTCTGAAGTGTGGCGAGGTAATCCTTAGTATAGCAGCCGATAGGTGTAGGCCCAACCGCGTCAGGCAACCACTCGCCGTAAGGGCTATCCATGCTTCCGCCAGTCGCAAACCAGTAAACGTCCTCAGGTGTGTGCGGCGCAAACTCGAACCGCACGATGTCACCGACATTCACATGAGATCCGCACGCTACTGGCCCGATGATATTCTCATTCGAGTCCTGGCGGATGGCGCGTACGTTATAAGCGACCGTAAAATTCGGGTTCTCAAGGCGAAGGTCACAGTAGCGATAGCCATCGCCATGCGAAGAGCAAATCGTCGCTTGCTCAATGTGATTCCAAAGCAGACCTTCCGAAAAGGCTAGGCTTGGAATGGCCAACAGTATCCATGTGAGAACAATAGTTGTAACCGAATTGACCGTTGCGTAATGTGATGCCATAGTTATCGGCACAGTATATCACGTGCTCTGTGTCGTGTGGAATATATACATCTGGGCGTTGTGGATTGCCGAGCGCAAATACTTTCTTACATATTAGTTACTCAGGAACGGAGGTGGTGCGTAGCCTTCTTGCTGGCCCCGCAAGCGACGTTAATTAAACTGTCCGATTCGAATGATCGTGCCTTATTTGATTACGTGAACTTGAAAAAACGTGCCATCAATCTGTGTGTTGACGGCGGCGCCGGTACCGGTAGCAGCCTTCAATTCCAAATAGTCCCCGCTGTTGAGTGTGATGTCAAATCCCGTCTGCACGCACTGACCAGTTGCCCCATACTGGGGGCCGCTTGATGTCACATAAATCGAATTAGATTTATAGGTGTTTTCACCATTTTTGAACACAGAGATGGTCATTCCCCCATTGTTGTAAGTGTTGAAGCAGATGCCTGCAGAGACGTGATAGCGTGTAGAGAATGTAACAGATACTCGACTAGCGTTGGTCCATGAGGTATGCCAACCGGCATCATCGTACTCTTCGTTGTCCCATGAGATGGTGGTTAGATTACCATTGTCGTTGTTGTTTGTTGCGATGTTTTGCGGTAGCGAAGTTGTTAAAGATGTTCCGGCCCCAACGTTAACGGAGGCGCCAGCACTCGCTGCTGTCGTTTGTATAGTGCCATCCGGAAACTTTATGCCTCCAGATGCACTTTCGATTACTCCAGCAACACTAAGCTTCTCACCCGGTGACGCGGTTCCAATCCCGACATTTCCGCCTGTTGTCAGTCTCATGAGTTCTGTGGTGTTAGCAACGCCGTTGACAGTCCTGTTGGCGAACACCAGGCTTCCAAACGTAGTGTTGCCACTGCTGGGCAAAAGATAAGCTTCGACAGCATTGGCCTTGGCGCCCGCTGTCGGTGTCGTATTCCACGCACTGCCTGACCAAATCACACTAGGAGACATTCTCACAGGTGTGCTGACTGCTGCAGATGAAGACGATGCTGCGAAGCCGTTCGTCGGAATCGTTGTTAGAGTTTGCGTCGTACTGACCGGCCCGGTGAATCCACCCGTTGTTGCGGAAATTCCGCCGGTTGTAGTCAGCGCCCCCGCACTGGTCAGTGTAAGCCGCGGAGTGTACGCACTACCGTTGATAGATGATGAGAAAATCAAATTGGCTGAGGAGGTGGTTGATCCTTGAACCGGTAGAAGATGGGCGGCAAAACTATCGGTCTGCGAAGCAGCTCCTGTCGAAGCCCATCCTTGCCCCATCCATCTGAGGAGAGGTGACATCTGTTGTGCATTGTCGGCGGCGGCAGTGGTGTTTGTCAGAGAAAGGCCAGAATTCGGGGTTGTTACAGAGCCGAGAGCATCTGTCTTGATTTCCAGTTTTGACGATGGATCAGTTGTACCAATCCCGACGCTGCCACCCTCCGCGAGAATAAGGTTTTGCCATCCCCCTGCTGTGCTGTACGCACCGACGCGGCCATAGGTTCCAGAATTACCGAGGAACGTGTAGGCGCCGTCAGCTGATTGTCGGGAATAAACCGCCTCAGTACCACCAACGACGTCGAGCTTTGCGCGAGGATTATTAGAGCCAATGCTAACATAACCATCGGAGTAGTATATATTTGAGTCGACGTTCAACCATTGTGAGGCGCTGCTATTGAATCCAAGCCATGTGCCGCCGCCATTGCTGAATTCAAGGATGCCGTTTGTCGGATTGAAACGAATTCCTGGCGCGGAAGGGCCTGTCGTATCTCCGAAGCTCAGATACTGCGATCCGCCAAAGATGTTGAGGATGTTGACGCCTAGTGTTCCGTTTTTGAATTGAGAGACAGAGCCAACATTAATAGGCTTGGCAACGTTTCCATCGGGCGGGAGCGCACCCGGATCTGTCCACGCAACGGCAAATAACGGCAGGCACGCCGGCAAGAAAATATGGACGAGTAATAAGTAACTAAATATTCGACAATTATTCATAAGATGTAATATTAGATTAGCGCTATGATTAAAACTCCTGGAACTTGGCCGTCGGCGCAACATCAACTGAGCCAGTGAGTGAACCGCCCGGACCTGAGCAGGAAAGTACGTACTTCACCTTTTTGGTAACTGGGTTGGATATTTGAGGGCCAGCACGGATTGTCCAGGTGTTGCCATTGCCGCTCACGTTGCAGGTGGTTGCTCCCGTTACATTCCAGTCAATGACTGAAGATTCACCAGGACGTACGAGGCGGGGCGTAGCAGTAATGACCACACTGCCGAGAAGCGATGAAGTCGGCGGAGGCGGCGGGATGCAATTGGCCGGTTGGCAATCATAATTGCAGGTCTCAATAGTAGATTCGACACAGGTCTCGGTGCGGCTCTTCCGCAAGAAGCCAACGCAGAAGTTGCCTGCCGTTGACGCGCATGGATACTCGGGCGAGAGCTTTATCCAGCCAATTACCATGTCTGACCAAGCCCAACCGAAGGTGCGGAACGGCACCTGCTGCCGTCGGCCGACGCCATATCCAGGGCCTGAAAGGCTGATATATCCGTTCCAGCCGTCGCCATTGGCAAGGGCGCGCAGCCAGCCAGACAGCGAGCCATCGCTATACTGACGGGTGCCACAGGGGCTGGACGGACAGCCCACGAGATCAGACGCTTGTGCACTCACCCAGCCGATGTTCTCGCTCCAGGCATAGCCGGTGATGGTTCCGTCATTTGCGACCGAAAGGCCATAGGGAACGGCCGCGCAGATGCCACGGTCAGCACAATTGAGTGAAATCCAACCGATATTGTCGCTCCAGCCCCATCCTGCGATTATCGTTTCGGCGCTGGCGAATTCGGATGTGGCCGACACTGCGATGGCGGCGGAAATAAGCGCAACATGTAGGTGCTTGAACACCAAATACCTGTTTGCACTGCTGATCTTCATGCATTCAATAGTAGCATTTCATGATGGGTGAAAATATAGCCGCACGCGGATTATGTGGAGAAACGGAAGCTAGTCGCGAAGTGGTTAGCTACGGGCGGTAACAATCAGCCTCCTCGCTGTTTGGAGTGGGTAAGTGCGCAACCTGCCCCCGCATGAGGGTGTCTCGAAGCCATCCCCCTGGTGAACCTGAGCGAGCCCTTGCGCCATGCGAGTTTCCGAAGCCTCCGCACGGGCGCCACTGATCTGTCGCCCACCTACCGGCGCCGCGTCACGACGGCCGTTGCCACACCTTCAGCGAGCATCGCGCCAGAAACACAATCTTAGATCGACCCAAGGTCACCCACTTGAAACAGCGGAGAGCCAACAATCAACGCTGATACTGGTTGATGTCGCTTTTCTTCAGCGCCGTAATGAGATCAATAGCCAACCGACAACGTTTGCAGTCGCGTAAGAAATACGAGCCCCCGCCCTGCTGATATTGCGGTCACCAAGGTAGACGCATTCAGGAGAATTGGTGAGGCTGTCAAGATGGTCCGTCGAAAACCTTTCGCGAAAGTCGCGGTCCGGAGTTTGCTATTGAGTTTTTACCAGTACGGCGAGCAGAAGCTGCGTTGGGGGCGCGGACATTGATGGTGCACATCGGGTGAGAAGGTCAATCGATCTACGTGGTGCCCGCAAAACGCAATCGTAAGCCATCCGGATGGGGACAAATCGCGTACCGCCTGCTAATCGCAGATCGGCACACCGGTGCCCCACCAGCCCATTTCCACCTTAACTCCCGTCTTGCAATACGCGCCGACTTGCTCACTGTAAAGATAGATGCCGTAGGTGTCACGTGCTGTGCCGCGCACATATTGGTACGAATATGTTGGTGCCCGAGGGTCGGAAATAGGTGCCATGATGAAGGCGGTGAGGTCGATCGAAACCATATAAGACAGATTACTACCAGACCCGTCGGTAATAGCGGTGCCCCCTGAATTGCGAGCGGGAGGATAGATGCTGTTCTCGTCAAAATAGAATTCCAGCGCGCGCATGACTTGACTAATATCCGCGCGTCTTCGAGCGTCCCGGGCCTTTTTTCGGGCTGCGTTCATCGACGCAACAATGACAGAGGTGAGAATTCCGACGATTGCGATAACGACAAGCAGTTCTATGAGTGTGAAGCCGGGACGTGTATTGCGACGTTGAGAGAGCATACGTATCATCAAGTATATCGCTGACAGCAGCCGTGCGGATTTCGTTATCCCCAACGCAAAAAAGCGGCACCCCTTTCGAAATGCCGCTCTCAATCCTTCAATAGTCCCCGGCGAGCATGATGGTCAGCACGCGCGTGGTTCTCGAAGGATCGGTGGGATCGGGCGAGCCACCGCGCTTCTCCTGATCGTAGTAGTCGATCTTCCAGTAGACCCGTTGCCCCTCGATGCGCACGACGCCGAAGTCGTGTTCACCATAGGGGTCGTTGTCTTCCGTGAAGGTGTCGAAAGCGCCGACCAGGGCGATGGCCATAGCAACGAAGACGGGACCTTGGTCATAGATCCCGCGGGTCAGATAGCGCTCGCCGCCGTGCCCGGTTCGGCGGAAAGCGTCATTGAGATCGGCAAGTCTCAGTTGCCGTTCTTTCAGTTGGCCCATGGTTGTACTCCGTCACTCGAGCGATGTGCCCGATTGCACACCGCAGGGAATGACCGAGGGCAGCGGTGACGCTCAGGGAGAGCCGGGTTCCGGAACGAGCGTGACCACACGATCTTTGCAATCGCGCCAGGCAAGGTTCAGCGCCGACGCCGGGGTCAGCGCCTCGGCGGACGTGACCAGAAACAACTCCGAGCCACGACCGCTGTTGAGTTTCGCAACAGCGCGGCGGATCGATTGCGCGCGCACGGCGTCGCTGGTGACGATGAGCACGCGAAAGTTTTTCCAGCCGAAAAGTCTCTCGTGTGTCTTGGCGCGCCAGGCGGCGTCGTAGGTCAGTAGCTTGCGTTGGATCGAGGTCTGCTCCAGCTCAGCGCGCACGATCGGCATGGTGCCGCGATCACGTTCGACGACGAAGCAGCGGCGGGTGTCGTCGAGCAAGCACAGGCCGAATATCAGGTCGGGCACGACGGCGAGCTCGTGCATCTGCCCGGCGACGGCGACCTTGGCGCCGATCAGCCATGGCTGTTTGCGCGTGCGGGTCATCTCCGGCAATTTGGCGCGCAACTCTCGCTCGCTAATGAGCTGGGCGGCTGGGTTCGCGCGACAGGCGACGGTCATGGCAACGGTGACATCGGCAATCCCGAGGGTGTGGTCGACAAAGCGGCGGCCGGCACGCTGGTTCTTACGCGCCCAATCGAAGCGGTTGTCGTCGCCGCCGAACCGTTCGGCCAGCAGTGCCGCACCCTTCTGACCGAGAGCATAGACCATCGGCGTCGAGCCATCGGCATGATAATCGATTTGCGCGCGCGGCCGATCCAACAGACCGGCATGGAACAGTTGCCCCAAACGCTCGGTGATTTTCTTCGCACTGCCATCGACAAGCGCGATGATGTGCGTCGAACGCAAGAAGCGGGCCGCGCGCACGGCCTGCAGGATGTCGAGATCGCGGTCGGTGATTTCGACACGCACACTCATGCCGCCGCGGCTGTAGCGTTTGCGTCGCGTTGTCTTCTGTCGGGCGACGGTCGGTGGCGCATCGATGGTCGATCGCGGCATTGCCATAAATGATAACCCTCTTCCTCAACTGCGCCAGTCGCTGCCATCGTCGTCTGGGGATGACGCAGGCTCCGGCGGCAACGGCTTGGGTGCCGGATACGCCGCGCCCGGTTGTGTCGGGGCCGGTCGCGGCGCAGCAGGCAAAGGCGCGGGAGGGGATGTCGTCTGCGAGACCTGCCGGCGGTTGGCGTCGACAACGAGGGCAAAACTCGCCTCGGTCATGTGTGGCGCGGCTTCGAGACAGCCGAACGGCACGGTGAGTGCAATCGCTTGCGGCGTCAGGTTGCGCACGAACAGGGCAAAGCAGCTGGCGGTGGCGGACTTCTCCTGCGCCAGAATGAATTCCGGCGTGGTGCGCAGATCCGGTGCCAGCGAACGGGCATCCGACCAGGCGACGCCACCGGCGAGCTTCACTGAGGTGTTGGCGGCAATGGACGCGCGCAAGCCGCCGTTCAACTGATCCATGTGCTGGTGGGCGAGGCAGATACCGACGTGATACTTGCGGGCTTGCACCAACAGATGATCGATCGAAGTGTCGAAATAATCGGCGGCTTCATCGATGACGAGGAACGCCGGGCGGCGCCGGGCGGCGGGTAGGGCGGCACGCTCCAACGCCGCCTGCAGCGTCATGGCAATGAACATGCGACCGAGAATGGCCGAGCGTTCGGCCTGCATGAAATCCTTGGCGGTGTTGACCAGCACGATCTTGCCCGACTGCATCAGGTCGTAGAGGTCGAGCTTGTTGTCCGGAGCCGACAGCATGCGTTCGAAGGTCGGCTGTTCGAGCACACCCCACAGGCGGCGCAGAATTTGCGTCTTGGTCGCGGTGAAGTCGCGCGCAAAGAATTGGTGTTGGAAGAAGCCGCGTGCCGCTCCCGAGAGTTGCTGCATGTACGGCAGATACGGATCGGCATTCTCCAGCACCTCGCGCAGCGTCTGGATGGTGGCGCCGGGAATGACCAGCATCAGGCGCGCCAGGTAGCGGAAGACCACGCCCTGTTTCTGGGTGAGGTCGGCGCCGAGCAAGGCCCCGAAGATGTAATCGAACAACTCGATGACGCCGTTGATGAGCTGCTCGGACGTCGCGGCATCGTACGTCCGATGCCGACCGCGGCTGACCGCGAACAAGTTCAAGGCCGGAGGATGCGAAACATCGCGCGGGTCGACGATGACCAATCGATCGCGCAGGCGGCCATGCACGGGATCGAACACCGCGAGGCGTGCAATCTTGTCGAGCATCTCGCCCTGGCTGTCGACGATGACCAGCGCCGGCGGATCGGGCATCGAGAGGTCGTCGAGGATGAGGCGCTGCAAGGTCTGCGTCTTGCCATGACCGGAACCGGCGACGATGTGGGTGTGCTCGAAGCGGGTGGCGAACGGCAGGACGATGGCGACCGGCGTCATCAAGAGAGGCAGCAGCGGCGTGTCGCGGAAGTACAGCGACGCCAGCGCTTCAGGCGCCAAGCGCTGACTGTCGGGCAATTTCAACCGGTGGGCTGGATGCTCGACGCCGGGCTCGAGCCCCGAGGCGAGACACAGATTGCGTTCGAGCGTCGCGCGTAGAGTGAATGCATGACCGCGCGCAACGAGGTCGGGATGCGAGAGGCTTCGCATCACGTTCGACAACAGCTGCGGTGCCCCAGCCAATACATTCACCAACGGCGTCGTCAGCGTCGCGGCATCGCTCTGAGCTGAACGCACACTAGCCGGCACCGCCGTGACAATCGCAGCGAACGCCTGAGACAGGTGCGCAGCGAGAACCTGGAAATCATCGGCCGCATCGAGAAACCGATCGAGCGTTTCGGCTGTCCGTCGCAAATGAAACGCGGCTTCGAGTGGTGCCATGCCCGCAAAATCATTCGACGATACCGCAAAGGCGTGCGCCTCCAAAACCAGCACATCCTCCAGCGCGGTGACGACGGCGGGTGCTAGCGAACCGGTGTCGAGGCTGGCCGCGATCGACAGAGCCAGGGCGCTCCGCTGCGCAGGGCTCGCCATCGGCCGCGCTCGTAAGCGCGCATCGGCGTGCACCAGCGCCGCACGCGTGTCGGACAGGTAGCGGTCGCGCAAGGTATGCCGTGGCGTTGCGCCCGACACTGGCGCTACCGGTGGCCGATAGGGAACGATTTTGCTCATGGCGTACCGGTGGTCAGATCGACCAATTCCTCGAGCGGATGGCCGCCGGGGCTTTCGAAGGTCAACATCTGACGCAGATTGCGATCGAGCGCCTTGCCGCTGTCGAGGAGAGCGGCATAAACCTGATTGAGCTCGTCGAGGTCGGTGGAATGGACATGCGTCCCATCGATGAGATCACCGATGGTGATGTGATAGGCCTTGTCCAACGTCAGCGACGCCATCGTCGAGGTGACCAGTTCATCGGCCGTCCATTGTCCGAGCACGACCCGACCGAACGGCAGGATAGTGCCATGCCGGTCGAGCCACTGCTGCGAGGTGTAGAGATGGCGGCCGGCAATGCCGTAACGCCGGATGGCGGCCAACTCGGCATCGGTAAAAACCCCGAAAATGTCGAGACAGAAATAGCGGACGTTGTTCCAGAATCCGCCCCAGTTCTGCGAGCGGGTGACGATCAATTTCATGATGGCAAAGCTCCCGCGAAGGTCGGATGTGCCATCCGAGATGGGAGCCATACCGAGACCGTCAAGAGCCGCCGCGAGCGGACACGCAACGGCCGGCGGCGGACGGTGTTCTGCGCTGTTGTCGCCGGTGCTACGGCGTACCCAACAGAAAGCGGTCGACGCGATGCTCGATATTTTTTCGCGCGCGACCAAAGCGGATGCGGCTGTTGGCAATGAGCCGTTCCGGGTGATGATAACGGGCATCGAGCGGGGCGAACAACGAGAAGCCGCGCGGCTCGTCGAGACCATCGCCATCGAACAGTCGCGCGATGCCGTGAAAGTTCGACAGCATGGTCAGTTCGGCCGGATTGCGGAACCCGACATGGCGCGCGACCAGCTCGGCATCGTCGGCGCCAAGCCGGAACGACACCATCGACGCGGCGGTGCCAATGACCGCCTTGCGCAGCGGGTCGCTCAACTGACCGATGTACTGATGACTCAAGGTCAGCGACAGTCCGTACTTGCGGGATTCCGATAGGATCAAGGCGAAGCTGTCGGTGGCGTAGGCCTGGAACTCATCGGCATAGAGGTAGAAGGGCGGACGCTCCAGCGCGCTCGAGGTGCTGCGACTGAGCGCCGCCTGGGCAATCGCCGTGACCAGCAATGCCCCGAACAGGGCGGCAGTGCTTTCACCCAGCACGCCTTTCGACAGGTTGACGATCAGGATGCGACCCTCGTCCATCATCTGCCGGAGATCGAACGACGAGTGCGGTTGCGCCACCATGTTGCGCAGCGCCGGCGTCGCCAGCACGCGGCCGACCTTGTTCAACACCGGCGCGATCGCCTCGGAACGAAAGCTGCGGTCATAGGCCTCGTACTCGAGTTGCCAGAATTGCTTGACGACCGGATCGGTGACGCGCGCCACGCAGGCGCTGCGAAAGCCGGTGTCCTGCAGCAGTCGCGGCAGGCCGAGCAAGGTCTGTCCAGGCACGTCCATCAAGGTACGCACGGCATTGAGCATGATCCATTCGAGCCGTGGCCCCCAGCTGTCCGGCCACACGTGGTGAAAGGCCGCCACCACGCTTTCGGCGACGAACGGACGCTGTTGTGGCGCCACCGACGCCAGCAAATTGAAACCGAGTGGCCGGTCGAGATCGGCTGGATTGAGATAGACCAATTGGTGCGCCCGGTGCGGCGGGATCATGCCGAGCACCGCTTCGGCCAGGTCGCCGTGGGGATCGATGAGAGCGAGGCCGCGACCGACGGCGAGGTCTTGCGTGACCAAGTGATGCAGCAAGGTCGATTTGCCGGTGCCGGTCTGACCGACGACGTAGAGATGGCGGGGACGAGAGGCGACGGGCAACAGTAACGGCGACCCGTAGACGGTGGTACCGATGAGGCTGTCGTGGATGGGATCAAACATCATATGAAAAAGCGGGAGCCGCCTCCCGCGGAGTGAGCCTCCGTGTCCAACGTAACGCCGGCAAGACGTCGCGTTCGAGTGTTGGGATGCTGGGCAGCATCGGACACTCATGTCGATACAAGCACCTGCGCTTTTTGCCGATCGACAGGCTCGCCGGAGGCTCGCTCCGCGATGAGCGACTTGCAGCCTGGTCGAGCCCCGAGGAGCTGAAATGATGTGCGGAAGGGGACCACACGACCTAGTCCAGCAGTGTAGCGTGCAAGCGACGAGAACCTGCGCGCACTTGTCCACACGTGCACCGCCTCCCGCAACACTGCGCACCCTGTCACACCTACCCGCTCGACGTCGGCGCGCCTCCGGCGGGGGCCTTTTCGGTTCTTGGTCGTTGGAAATTTCACAAATCGTGATCCGCTTACATCATCTCCCGCTTGGGCTCGACAATCGTGGCAATGCGCAAAGAGCCGCCCCCATGTCGGCCGCCGTTCCTCGTCGTACAGCGATGACCGAAACCAAAAACGTTCGCACATCACAGGCGAGACCGGCCGACTTCATGCCTTGACCCGACGGAACGGCACGGCGCACATAGGGGCTCGTGTTGATGTGACGTTCCAAGGGCGAAGCGAGTTCGAAGTTACGACGTGGACTTCGATTGCGAGCGCAGCGGGAGCTTTTGCGCCCATGGCGTGGAGTGAGAGATAAGCGAACCGAAAAGGCATGAAGTCGGGCGGTCACGCCCGACATGGGGGCGGCGTAAAACCTTGCCAATTCGAGCAAATTGAAACGCCTGCCGGGGGATACCGCAACCCCCGTGATTTCTCCCGCTCAATTGCCGATATGAAAAGCCGTCCTTCAAGGACGTTCTGGTTCAAAACTGGCTCGATAGAGCCTCATGAAAAGAGTATTTTTCTTTTGAGTATTATCTCTTGAGTATTCTTATATAGAAAGACCGGCCACATCTGCCGAACCAAATCGGCAAGCGTTGCCGTTCAAGACCGGCAAATTCTGCCGGTCAGGAGCGGCGGCCCGATAGCCTCGATGCACCAGATGCGTTGCGGGGTGCGCCCGGCTTCTTGGTGACGGTGAGGTGGAGCTTGTAGAGGTTGGTCTTGCCGAGGCCGCGCTGCGTGATTTCGAGATAGCCGGCGGCTTCCAGCTCCTTGAGGTAGGTGCGCACGCTGCGTTCACCGGCACCCATATCGGTTGCGAGCGTCGCCTGTCCTGGAAAGCAGGCATCGTGATGCCACGCGTAGCGCAGCAGCATCGCATAGGAGAGCTTGGCACCGACGGAGAGCTTGGGCTCGGTCAGGATGAAATTCGGCACCTGGGTGAAGCCATGCCGGGTTGCAGGGTCGGCGCCGACCAGCTCGATGTTACGCAGTGTGTTGGCGAGTGTTGATCCAATGTGCTCCATAGTTTGCTCTCATTGTAGCAGCGCTACGCAAGCAGAGCATGGCCGCAAACAGGGAAGCGGGGGATAACACAGACATGGAAATCCGAGTTCAAGGCCAGGCGCGTTAGTTGAGGCGAACTGGAGTTCACTGCAGCAGTCCGGCGCGACTGAAAATCGGATGAATGATGGCGTCTAGAAAGGGCGCGCAAAGTTCTGGATGCGCAATCATTACAAGCGAAACGACCAGCGCAGCCAAGCCAATGAGAATGTTCGGCAACTTCATTTCGATAGTCTACATTACGACGTTGTGTGATGCCAACAACTGCGGCCAAGAAGGGGGCGAACTTGACAAGCAGTACTGTCGTGTTGTGGCTTTTTCTCATTCTGAGGCTAGACAAAGCCGTATTAGTCAACGTCGCACAATATCTATTTTGCGACGTGTCAAGTCATGTGGCGTCAAGTTCAAGATCTACGGCGAGACTTTTTCTCGAGATGCGGGTGTTGCAATTCGGATTCGAGGCGCACGATGGCGATCGTGTCGCGCGCATGCAGGCGGTAGTATACGTGGCACTTGGCGAAGCGGACATAAAGCCGATGCAGATTGCGGTGATGCGCGACGGGCTGGCCGTAGTGAGGCCACACTAAAAGTCGCTCCACGGCGGTCGCAATCTGGTTGAGACGTCGCATTGCGATGTTGGGCGAATGTTGCTCACGAACGAATTCGATGAGGATCACCAAATCCCGGCTTGCCGGCTCTGACCAGACAATTTCAACCATGATCGGCAGAAAGCGTCCTCATAAGTTCATCGTGATCGACCACTGCTCCCCTGTCACACGCATCGATGCCGTCCATTACAAAGGCCTCTTGCTGAGGCGTCAGCATGATCGGTGCGGTATGGCGCTGGCGCACGTCGATCAAAAGTTTCGCTGCTTCAGCCTGAGCTCGAGCAGGCAACGTCGATACACTTTCGAACACGAGAGCGAGTTTAGTGGTCATATGCTTCCAGTCTACCACCGAACTCACTTTCTGCAATTTGTGGCTGCACACCGGTGAGCCGAGCGGCAGCATTTTTGGTTCCAACGGCGCATCTGCCGGAACCTAGCGCGCTATCAACAGCGCTAGCTGGCCGCTAGCCAAACAGGCACGTCCGATAACGCATCCGGCGCTATCGCACCGCTAGCACGGTTGGTCTCGACCGGTGTCGGTCTGACTTGCCTAGTCGGCACGCGGCGTGTCGCGACCGGTCTCGCTGTCTGGCCGTTGGTTCTGTCCTGGCAGTCCGAGTAAGGGTCCGAGCATGCGCTGCAGCCCTTGCACGAGTACGTTGGTCTCGCGGTCACGCTCGATGAGCGCGTCGATCTGCTGGTCTTTCTTGTCGATCTGATTGCGCAAGAATGCATTCTCGGCTTCCAGACGCTCGACATAGCGGGGCGACAAGCTGGGGTCGGGCACGACCTGTCGCGGTTGGTCGGGGCTGGGCTTGGTCTTCTCCGATGCGTCGGTCGCGGTCGGGCGGGGTGTGTCGTCCGGTTCTGTTGCAACGCTGTCGCGGTCGGGCGTCGGGGGCTGTCGTTCATTGTCGTGGCTCAGCGCGTCCTGCCCCGACACGGGGGTGTCGCGACCTGTCGCACGCTGGAATAGCTGCCCGAAACGGGGCGACCATGGCGCGCGTCCTCCCTCGCCCTGTCGCGACGGGTCGTGTCGTGTCGCAGGGGGTGTCTGTGGGGCGAACTGCGTCATCTCGGCAATCTGGGCAAGGTGACGGTTCACGGAATAGGGCGCGACGAAGTACTTGTCGCCCAAGGCTGTCGCCACCTTCTGAGCGTCGAGATGACCCGAGGCGCAGTAGCGCTGCAGGGTTCTAATGGTGCGGGGAAAGCCTGCGGCAGCGTAGCGGTCGGAGACCTCTTCGATGGATAATGCGTACTCGTAGTCGGGGCCTGTCGCGTCAGGGCGTCGGGTGTCGTTCATATGTCGCCAGCATACCACGCCCGACCGGTCGCGACCGGACGCGTTGTCCACAGACGTGGTGGCGCTCTGGCGGCGACAAAGAGCAATCAAACCCTGTAGACAAGCAGAATGCGGAAGACCGTCGCGCCTGCTATCGTGGGGGGCAATTGCCATGAGACTGTCAAAGACCAATTACCTTATCTGGCGCGACTGCCGGCACAATGCCTGGCTCAAGGTGCATGCCCGCGACATTTATCATGCCAAGCCGTTATCGGCGTTCGACCAGGCAATCATCGAGACCGGCAACGAAATCGACGTGCTGGCACGCCGTCTGTTTCCGGGTGGGGTGGAGATGGGCCGCGACGACTTTGCGGCAACGGCCGAGCATATCGCCAAGCGGACGCCTGTGCTCTACCAGCCGGTATTCGCGTCCGACACGCTGGCCACCGCCTGCGATATCCTGGTGTGGACGGGGGCGGCCTACGACCTTTACGAGGTCAAGGCCTCGACCAGCGGCGACGACAAGACAGCCAAGAACGACCTCTTCGCGCATGACCTCGGCTTCCAAGCGCTCCTGTTGCGGCGACTAAATGCGCCGCTCGGCCGGCTAATGCTGGTGCGGCTCGACAGCAGCTACGTTCGCAATGGTGAGATCGACCTCGATGCGCTGTTCACGCGGGAAGACTTCACCGATCGGGTTGCCGCCCTGCTTCCCGACATTGGCGACGAGGTGGCGCGTGCGAGCGCTGACCTGGAGCAGCCGAACCATCTCCCTGGCCCCTGCGACTGCATGCTGAAAGGGCGCAGCGCGCATTGCACCACCTTCGCGCACACCAATCCAGACGTGCCGGACTACAGCGTGCACGACATCGCCCGCATCGGTGCGTCGAAGAAAAAGCTCGCCGATCTGATCGAGCGCGACATTCTCGCCGTCGGCGATGTGCCGGACGAGTTCGAGTTGTCGCCGATCCAAGCGAACCAGGTGGCGGTCGCCAAGTCCCAGACGCCGATCATCGATGAGGCGGCGATTGGCGGCTTCCTCGCGACGATGGCACAGCCGATCGCGTTTCTCGATTACGAAACCTATCCCGCGGCGCTGCCCCGTTTTGATGGCTACAGTCCGTTCGACCAGATCCCATTTCAGTTCTCACTGCATGTGCTCGAAGGGTCGACGCTGCGCCACCACGAATTCCTGTTCACTGAACACAGCGCACCGGATGCGGCGTTCATCGCCGCGCTCGATCTCTATCTGCCCGACAGCGGTTCGATCGTGGTCTGGAACAAGACCTTCGAGACCGGCATCAACGCCAAACTGGCGCGACGCACGCCGAGCGCAACAGATATGATGGATGCGATCAAGGCGCGCGTCGTCGACCTCGAGGATGTGTTCAAACAGCAGATGCTGGTGCATCCGGGGTTCAAGGGTCGCACGTCGATCAAGTTCGTGCTGCCGACACTGGTGCCGCAGCTCACGTACAAGACACTGGCCATTCAGGAAGGCGCGACCGCCATCGACACCTGGAACAAAATCGTCACCGGTGGTTTCGACGCGGCAACGGCCGCGCAAAAGCGCCACGACCTGTTGACCTATTGCGCGCTTGATACGCGCGCCATGGTCGAAATCTGGCAGGCCTTGCGCGACATCATCGCCACCCACACGAGCGTCGCGGCCTGACGCGACCTGCCGGAAAATCCCTCAGCTCACGCATTTGTGATTGAGCGGCACGCGGAAGAACACGCCGCCAAGTTGCGGAATGCCGGCTTGCTTGGCACACGGTGCAATTCACGCAGATGCTTCACAGATGCCAGTCCTCACCAACGGAGGACTGCACCATGATCCATGATGCTTTGTATTCGAGCCGCTCGGAGGAGTGGACGACGCCGCGCGATTTCTTTGCCGCCCTCAATGCCGAATTCGGCTTCACCCTCGATCCCTGCGCCTCGGCAGAGAGCGCGACCTGCGCCAAGTACTTCACCAAGGAGCAAGACGGCCTCACCCAGGACTGGGGGCAGGATGTCGTGTTCTGCAATCCACCTTACGGCAAACGCATTGGCCCCTGGGCTCGCAAATGCCACGACGCAGCGCGACAGGGTGCGACGGTGGTGCTGCTCGTGCACGCACGCACCGACACCCGCTGGTTCCATGAGTGGGTCTATGGCAAGGCCGAACTGCGCTTCATCAAAGGGCGGTTGAAGTTCGGTGACGGCACTCAGTCGGCGCCTTTCCCATCGCTGGTCGCCATCTTCCGGCCGACGTTGGCCGCCAACGACAACGGCGCAGACCCGGTGGCAACGGTGACGGTTTGTGATAGGATGGTGGCATGACACGCACCGAAGCTATTGCCCAGATCGAAGCCACGTTGTCGGAGCTCCCGGCGGAGCAATTGACGGCGCTCGCCGAGCTGGCACAGTCGCTCAAGCAACCCGTGGCGACGGAAGACGCCGCGACGCGGTCAGCGATTGCTGCAGGTCTCGACGAAGCGCGCCGCGGCGACTTCGCTAGCGACGCCGAGGTCGAAGCAGCCTTCGCGCGCTTTCGCGCATGAAGGTCCGCTATACGCGGCGCGCTCTCTCCGAACTGATCGCCATCGCCGACTACATCGCCACCCGGAATGCGTCGGCGGCGCTGAAGGTGGAAGTCACCATCCGCACCACCATCAAGAGCCTGTCCGAGTTTCCACTGCTCGGCCGCGACCGGCCAGACCTCGAAGTGCGTGCGCTCGGCGTGCCCCGCACGCCCTACACCGTCTACTACCGGGTCGAGGGTGACGAAGTCTGGATCGTCCATATCCGCGATGGACGCCGGACACCCGTCACCGCCGACAACATCTAGCCCCTGTCCGGCTCACATGATGAAACCCGCCGAGGCGTAATCCCCGGCGGGTCTTTTTGTGCTTACTCGAAGAGCTTCAGTTGCCGCGATTTGAAATCGGCTTTGCGAAAGCGAGTGGACTTGGCCTCGCGCTCCATCCAGTCGAGCATGAACCGCACCGCGCCGCCAGCGGCGTCGAGCTCGCCGGCATCGATGAAGTGCGACAGGTAGCCGGTGTCGGTGATCGGCAGCAGCGCGCCTTTCGGTGTCAGCACCATCAGCTCGACATGATCGGAGCCTTCGACCAGATAGTCGCGCGTATGACGCACGCGACAGGTGACGTCACGCCAGACGACGCGACGGGTCGTCGTCCGGCGCGGCTCGGCACGACGTGGTTTCTTGCTATGAGCCATGACGCACCTCACGCCATCGCCGCGAGATCGTGCAGGTAGGTCGCGGCTTCGCTGGCGCGCGCTGCCGCCGCCATCGCGGCACCCTTGTCTGACTTGAGCACGGTCAGCCAGTTGGCGATGTAGTGGGCGTGGTCGGGACGTGGTTGCGCCGTGATGCCGAGATCGGCACAGAGCAGACCGGAAATCCATTCGGCGATGATCTCTTCCATGGCGTAGCTTTCCGATCCAAAGCGCCCGGTGAGGTGGCGGTTCAGCCGGTGCTTGGCGCCGCTCAGATGGCCGACCTCATGCAGCAGCACGCCATAGAACCCTTCCGTCGCCGTCGAGGTCACGGTGTTCTGGAACAGCACCCGGTCGGGCATCTGGATGAAATCGTCGGCAGGGCGGTAGTAAGCGCGTGTGCCGCCATGGCGTACGTCGATCTTGAGGTTGGCGATGAACGTCTCCGCCGCCGCAATGCGCGTAGTGAGATCGACCGTCGGCAGTGCCGGCAGCTCGTAGCCCTCGACCTGGTCGGCGTTGAACCCCCAGTAGCCCTTGGCCATGCGGATGGTTTTCGTGCCGGGTTCGTCGCCGTCGGTCGTGCTGTCATCGTCCACTTCGAGCGGCTTGTAGAAGACGATGGGGGTACCCTTTTCGCCCTTCTTCACCGAGGCGCCAAGTTCCTTCCATTGCTTGAAGGTCGCCCACATCCCTGACCGGTAGTTGGCGCCGTCGGCCGTCGCCCACAGGGTCAAATTATTGATGCCGCGGTACCGCTGCTGGGTGAGCGCATTGGTCGGCTTTGAATGGGCAACGCCGGGCCGGCACCAGGGAAAAGTCGCGCCATGGTCTTGGGCGGTCTGCAGCATCTTGATGATGGCATTGGAGACGGCTTGGTGCACATCGCTGCGTGCGGGTTTGGTGGTCGTGGTCATGTCGCTCTCCGTCGCGGGAGCAGGCATCACGACGATCGTGACGCTCTGTCCGAAGGACGGGTCAGCGGGCTCTGCTGGGCGGGCGCACCGCGACACGGCATGTCGCGACAGGACTCGCCACGGCGGCCGCAGCGAAGCGGAGGAGGGAGGCGCCCCGGCGCCGACCTTGCGCCAGAGCGGCGCCCGCTACACTAGGAAGAGACAGACAGTTAAATTCGTAAAATGTCCGGTGACACCGGACGGCGCGCATTGCTTAGCAATGCCATGCGTGGGGTATAATCCATGTCATGGAAACGAATCACTCGGATCACATAAAGCGCGGGCTGGCAGAGGTCAGACGTTTTAGAAGCCAATTGTTTTCGACGATGACGGCCACATTCAAGGCTGACGGCGGAGCAATCTACCCTCTCGATCTCGTGGTCCATTTGGTAGCCAAGCGCTCATTGAGCACAGCGACGGCATTCGTGACCCTCGTCGAGCAGCACAACATGGTGTGCGCTAGAACTTTGCTGCGTACCCAAATCGACAGCGTTATGCGGCTGCACGCCTTCTCGCTCGTCGATGATCCTCATCAGATGGCAATGAAGGTTCTGGAGGGTGAGCACATCAGGAGGATTAAAGACCGACACGGTCAAAAGATGACCGATGCGTATCTTGTCCAGAAACTCGGGAAGGATATTGAGTGGCTGGAGCGCGTGTATGAGCGAACGTCCGGCTTCATCCATTTGTCGAATGAGTTCATCGGCCTAACGACAGAAGTGCATGGGCCGGAAGATCGAACGATGACGGTCAAGATTGCTGAAGCGGATGAGCTACCTGATGGCTCGTGGGACGAAGTGATCCGGTGCTTCCTCGAAACGTCTCATCTGATTCTGCATCAGATCGACAGCTGGACTGAGATGAAGACGCAACGTGCGACAGAAAGGGCAGCTGCCAAGGCGGCATCGTGATCCCCCGCAAGCAACAGCTCTTCGATCAGGCCCAAGCCGAACGCCGTCGCTGCGCGTCGTGGCTGGTCGAGCGCATGCGCGACGGCAAGCAGAAGGCACTGACCAAAGCCCAGTATCGCGAACAGGCCATGGCCGAGCTCAAGATTTCCAAGAAATCGTTCGACTCTGCCTGGGTGTGGGCCATCGAGGAGACTGGCCGTCATGACTGGTATCATGGCCACGCTCTATCAATTCGCAAATCGTCGTCGCGCCGCGCGCACTGACGCGACAGGGCATGCCCGGTTGTCGTCTGACGTTCGCCAAAAAACTGCTCAACTACGGGCCGCGGCATGGCCGCCAACCGTCGCGGTTTGTCGCGGCGCGGCGCATAGCTCATTGGAGGGGTAGGGCTTGGGTTCTGGAGCGAACCGAAGTAGGTTGAGCCGGAGATAATTTGCAAACGATCGTTGTGGGGGCGAGGGGGAGAGTGCCTGTAGGTCCGGAGGACAAGGCGAGAGAGGAAATCGATCGGCAGCTCAAGGCGATAGGCTGGGTCCTGCAAGACAAGGACGAGCTGAACCTTGGTGCCGGCGTCGGCATCGCCGTGCGCAATTTCTCGCTTCCGACTGGCCCCTGCGACTACCTCCTGTTCATCGACCGCAAGGTCGCCGGCGTCATTGAAGCCAAGCCCGAAGGCGTCACGCTGACGGGAGTGTCCGAGCAGTCGGAACGCTACATCATCTCCGGCCTGCCTAAACACCTCGGACGATGGTCGACAGATCATCTGGTGTTCGGCTACGAGAGCACGGGCACCGAGACCCTTTTCCGCGACATGCGTGATCCCAACTCGCGCTCGCGAAACGTGTTCGCCTTCCATCGACCCGAAGCCCTATTGGCAACGTTGCAACAGGGCACGAGTTTTCGCGGTCGTCTCGCGGCACCGGCTCCGCTCGTCGAGCAAGGTCTGCGCGACTGCCAGATCGAAGCTATCAACGGCCTCGACACTTCGCTCGCGCACGGCGACCCCAAAGCCCTCATTCAAATGATCATGGGGGCGGGGAAGACCTTCACCGCCTGCACCGCATCCTATCGCTTCATCAAGCACGCGGGCGCCAAGCGTATACTGTTCCTGGTCGATCGCAACAACCTCGGCCGGCAGACGCTTCGCGAGTTCCAGGACTACTGCCCGCCCGACGACGGACGAAAGTTCACGCAGCTCTACAATGTCCAGCATCTGCAATCGAGTCGGATCGACCTCGACGCCAAGGTCGTCATCACGACTATCCAGCGTCTCTACGCGATGCTCAAAGGGGAAGAGCTTTCGGTCGAGGACGAGGACGGCTCGGCATTCGAAGGTGGCGGCGACGGCGGCTCGGATCGCACGATTGGCTACAATCCGAAAATACCGATCGACACCTTCGACGTGGTCATCACCGATGAATGCCACCGTTCGATCTACGGCGTCTGGCGCCAGGTGCTCGAATACTTCGACGCGCACATCATTGGTCTCACGGCCACGCCATCGCGACACACGCTCGGCTACTTCAACCGCAACCTCGTCTCAGAATATCCCTACGAGCGATCGGTCGCCGACGGCGTCAACGTCGGTTACGAAGTGTTCCGCATCCGCACGCACATCACAGAGCAGGGAGCGACTGTCGACGCAGGTTTCGAGGTTCCTGTTAGAGACCGGCGCACGCGTCGGGTGACTTACGAGCAGATCGACCAGGATCTCCCTTATCAGGGCAAGGACCTCGACCGCTCCGTCACCAACCCCAACCAGATCCGCACCGTCCTCGAAAGCTACAGGCACCACGCGTTCAGCGATCTGTTTCCGGGTCGACACGAGGTGCCGAAGACGCTGATCTTCGCCAAGGATGACAATCACGCCGACGAGATTGTCAAAATCATCCGTGAGGTGTTCGGGAAGGGCAACGACTTCGCTAAGAAGGTGACCTACCGGACAACCGAAGACACGGAGCAGCTCATCAAGAAATTCCGTGTCGACTACAATCCTCGCGTCGTCGTCACTGTCGATATGATCGCGACAGGCACCGATCTGAAACCCGTCGAGGTCGTGATCTTCATGCGCGACGTGCGCTCTGAAAGCTACTTCGAGCAGATGAAGGGCCGCGGTGTTCGGACCATCCCCGATAGCGACCTCAAGAGTGTCACGCCCGACGCCGAGAAGAAGACGCGCTTCGTGTTGATCGATGCGGTCGGCGTCACGGAGAGCTGCAAGACCACCTCGCCACCACTCGAGCGCAAGCGGTCGGTTTCGTTTGACAAATTGATCGACGGGATCGCGCAAGGCGACCGCGACGACGACAGTCTGTCGTCGCTCGGCGCGCGGCTGGCCGCGCTCGACCGAACCATCGAGGACAAGTATCGCGACCGGATCAGGGAAGCCGCTGGCGGCATGACGCTCGCCAACCTTGCGCGCCGCCTCGTCGATGCCGTTGATCCCGACGTGATCGATGCGACGGCACGACAGGAACATTCGCCACCTATCACCGATGAACAATTGGCTCAGGTCGCCGGTGACCTCAAAGAGCAGGCGGCGCGCCTGTTTGATGATCCGAAACTTCGCAACCTGCTGAAGGAAATCAAGCAGAAGTCGGCGATCGTGATCGACGAGACCAACCCCGATCATGTCATCGAGGCCGGTTACGCACTGACCAACGCCCGTCATCGGGTGACGAGCTTCCGCACGTTCATCGACGAGAACCAGGATCACTTGCTCGCCCTGCAAATCCTGCTCAATCGGCCTTATGGGCAGCAAAGGATCACGTATAAGGCCCTGCACGATCTCGCCGAGGCGCTAGCGGCCAAGCCCTGGCATCTTATGCCCGCTGATCTCTGGCTCGCCTATACGCGGCTCGACGCCGACAAGGTGCGCGGCAAACCCGCCGACAAAACCTTGACCGAGCTCATTCAGCTCGTGCGCTACGCGGTCAGCAGTGATGGCGACAAGACCTTGCAGCCGTTCGCCGTCGCCGCCGAACAAAAGTTCAATCTGTGGATGGGCCGCCAGCAAAAAGCCGGCAAGACCTTCACTCCGGAGCAGGAGGCCTGGTTGCGGCTCATCAAGGACCACATCGCGGCCAACGCCGAGGTCACCGTCGAGGATTTGCAGGAGATACCCGACTTCGCCGCCAAAGGCGGCATCGTCGCCGCGCGCCGGGTGTTCGGACCCGACATCACCACCATGCTCGATGATCTCGCCGGAGCACTGGTGGCATGAAGAAGAAGCAGGTCATCAAGCTTCCATCGACAGATGGGACGCTTCGCAGTTTGCCGCGCGGTTGGCAGTGGGTCCGACTGCAAGATCTGGCGAGCAGCGATCCGCGCGCCATTACCGATGGTCCTTTTGGTTCGAACTTGAAGTCGGAACACTATACGACGACCGGGCCACGGGTTGTGCGGCTCGAAAATATCGGCCACGGGAGTTTTATCGATAAGCCGGCCCACATCTCCCAGGCGCACTACGAGCGGCTTTCCCGTCACGCGATCAGCGCGGGCGATTTGGTCATTGCCATCTTGGGATCACCATTGCCCAGAGCCTGCCGCATTCCAGAATCGCTTGGCCCAGCAATCGTGAAAGCTGACTGCATCCGGTTCCAAGCCGATCCAGCGCTTGTGGATGGCCGATACGCGTGCTGGTGGATCAACAGTACCGAACCTCAAAAGGCAGCCGAGGATTCGATTCACGGTGTCGGTCGTCCGAGACTTGGCATGGACAACGTCAAAGGTCTTTTGGTGCCGCTTGCTCCGCGGCCCGAGCAAGCGCGCATCGTCGCCAAGATCGACGAGCTGTTCTCCGATATCGAGGCGGGTGAGAAGGCGCTCGAACGCGCCGAACTGTTGGTGAAGCGCTATCGCCAGTCAGTGCTGAAGGCGGCCGTGACCGGCGAGCTGACTAAGGACTGGCGTTCAAAAAATCTCGCTCGCCTAAAGAAGCAGAAGAAGACCGGCGCCGACCTGCTTGCCGACATACTCAAGAAGCGCCGGCTTGCCTGGGAAACCTCCGAACTGGCCAAGCTCACCGCGAAAGGCAAGGCGCCGAAGGACGACAAGTGGAAATCCCGCTACGTCGAGCCTGCCGCACCCAAGACGGACGACCTGCCCAATTTGCCCGAGGGATGGGTGTGGGCGCGTCTTGACGCGATTGCGGTCCTCGCTGGCGGGGTCACCGTTGACAAAGGTAGAAAGCCAAAAGATCCAACAACCCTTCCATACTTGCGAGTCGCCAATGTTCAGAGAGGGTTTTTGGCATTGCAGGATGTGAAGGAAATCACTGTAGAGGCCGATGATGCACGCGACCTCATTTTGTGCGAGGGTGATGTGCTTTTCACTGAAGGCGGTGATCGCGATAAGCTTGGGCGTGGCTGGGTATGGCATGGAGAGCTGCCACGGTGCATCCATCAAAATCATATTTTTCGCGCTCGACCTTTCTCCGTGAACCTGTTTCCGGAATTCATTTCTCATCATGGCAACGTGATTGGACCTAAATATTTTTCCGATGAGGGCAAGCAGACGACTAACTTAGCCTCTATCGGATTGTCTAAGTTGCGATCATTTCCAATTCCAATTCCGCCTGACGAAGAGCTACACCAAGTGATGAGCGCGCTCGAAAGAATGCTAAGCATCGCTGATCATCAGATCAACGAGTTGGCAATTGCTAGGTCAGCTGCCTCTGCCCTCAAACAATCTATTCTGAAGTCAGCATTCTCAGGCAAGCTTGTCGCTCAAGATTCTGCCGATGAGTCAGCTGCCGTTCTTCTCGACCGTATCAAAGCCGAGCACGCAAAGCCGCATTCAGCGCCGGTCAAGGTTCGCAAACAGCCGGCGTCGAGCACAGCACGGCGCGCTCGTGGTCGCCCGAAGAAAGCCACCGAATCGCGCGACCGACAGGGGAAATTGTTGTGAGGTCCGCCATGGCTGCCCGCGTCTTCATTTCCTATGCCCACGCCGATGAGACTTTCCGCGAGCAGTTGGATAAACAGCTCTCGATCCTGAAGCGCGCCGGCATCGTCGAGACCTGGCACGACCGGCGTCTGGTGGCCGGGGAGGAGTGGAACCACGGCATCAAGTCCGAGCTGGAGCGAGCCGACATCATCCTGTTGCTCGTCAGCCCGGATTTCATCGCGTCCGACTACATCAACGATATCGAGATCGCACGTGCCATGCAGCGCCATGAGAGCGGTTTGGCGTGCGTTATTCCCGTAATCTTGCGGCACTGCGCCTGGAACCTCACCACGTTCGCGAAGCTGCAAGCGCTCCCGAAAAACGCCAAACCTGTCGCCAGATGGGCGGATATCGACGAAGCGCTGCTCGACGTCGTCAACGGCATCAAACGTGCAGCCGAGCGACTGGGGAGCAAACCGGCAACTGTTACGACACCTGCGCCAATGATGCACCGCCTAGGCGCCCCGGCCACCATGCCGCGATCCGGCAATCTGCGCGTTACCAAACGGTTCACGGACCAGGACAAGGACACCTTCAAGCAGGAGGCGTTCGAATTCATCAGCCGCTACATTGAGGGCTCGCTGACGGAGCTTACAGCTCGCCACGCAGACTTGCGAACGACGTTCCGCCCCATCGACGCCAATCGCTTCACAGCCGTGATCTATCGGGGTGGCGCCAAGGCGTCGGCCTGTACGGTTTCGCTCGGCAGCATGATGGGTGACATCCTGTATTCCAGCACCGAGAATGCCCGCGACAACTCCTGCAACGAGTCCTTGTCGGTCAAGTACGACGATCAATCGCTGTTCCTCGAGCCGATGGGCATGAGCATGATGTACAGCGGCGGCAACAAGGATAAGAAGTTGTCCTTGGAGGGCGGCGCCGAGCTATTCTGGGGCCTACTGATCGAACCGCTGCAGCGGACTTGAATTGGAAATTTGATGGCACGAAAAAAATCGAAAGAACTGAATGGCGGCAGACTGTCGCTGGTTTCCAAAGTGCCTTCAACGCAGAGCGCTGAAGGAAACGGGTTGCGCGCACCGACGGCACCGTCCGCTCTCGTCAATAAGGTTTGGTCATACGCTCATGTACTGCGCGACGAAGGCATCGCCTACGGCGACTACGTTGAGCAGATCACCTATCTCCTGTTTCTCAAGATGGACGAGGAGCGAACGGAAAACCTCGGCGAGGAATCGATCATCCCCAAAGGGTATCGATGGGCTGACCTCGCGCGGCTTGATGGCGACTCGCTTGAAGTCCATTACCGCCACACATTGGAGAAGCTGTCGACCTCGACCGGACTTCTGGGCACCCTGTTCCGCAAAGCTCAGAGCAAGATCGGAGACCCAGCACGCCTTAAGCGTCTCGTCTCGTTGATTGGCGCGGAGACTTGGATAGGCATCGGCGTCGATGTGAAGGGTGAGATTTACGAAGGCCTGCTCGAACGCAACGCTCAAGAGGTAAAGAGCGGCGCCGGGCAATACTTCACACCACGCCCCGTCATCAAGGCCATGGTGGATTGCGTGCAACCCCGACCGGGGCAGACCATCCATGATCCGGCTTCGGGAACTGGCGGCTTTCTGCTCGCTGCCTACGACTACATGAAAGGGCAGACCCGAGACCGCGAAGCTTTGAAGGAGCTACGCTCGAAGACGTTCAGCGGCACCGACATCGTCGGTGAGGTCGTTCGGCTTTGCGCAATGAACCTCTACCTTCACGGTATCGGTGGCGATAAGAGCCCGATCACGCAACGTGATGCGCTCGCTTCAGACAATGGGCAGCGCTTCGACATTATCCTGGCAAATCCGCCGTTCGGGAAGAAGTCGAGCCACAAGATCGTGGGCGACGACGGCGAGGTGACCCGTGAGAAGGAGATCTATGAACGCGATGATTTTCGAGTAACGACGTCGAACAAGCAACTGAACTTCCTGCAGCACATAATGACTATTATGGCGAGTGACGGCAAAGCCGCCGTGGTGCTTCCGGACAACGTTCTGTTCGAGGGCGGCGCCGGTGAAAGCATCCGGAAGACATTGCTAGACAAATTCGATTTTCACACGTTGCTGCGATTGCCGACGGGCATTTTCTACAAGCAGGGCGTGAAAGCGAACGTGCTGTTTTTCGACAAGAAGGCAGCCAGCGAGACGCCTTGGACGAAGGAGCTCTGGATCTATGACTTCCGGACGAACTACCACTTCACCCTCGTTAACAATCGCCTCACGCGGGAAGACCTCGACGCTTTCGTGAAAGCCTACAATCCGGGCAACCGTGCCAAACGGAGCGAAGGCGATCGTTTTCGGCGCTTCACCTATGATGACGTAAAGGGGCGGGACAAGCTGAACCTCGATATCTTCTGGCTGAAAGATGACAGCTTAGAAGATACGTCAAACTTGCCGCCGCCGGCCGACATCGCCGCTGAGATTGTTGAGAACTTAGAGGCGGCCCTCGAGCAGTTTCGAAGTGTGGCGGAGGAACTTGGCACGTAGATGTGATCAAAGCCTTGGTCATGCCGCGAATGACAATAGTGGCAGCGTAGGCCGCAAAGCGGAAAGCACGAAGGCACGCTGGTCTCCCGGAAACGCACCGTGGATGACAAGGTGGCGGCCCTGCTCGATGATTTCGGTTTGAATGATACGCTGCCAGCGGCGCGTTCGAGGCGTGTCTCCAAAGAGCCCCAAGAGCTGCTCGCACTGAAGTTCGGCGGTTGCTGCTTCGCCCTCCAAAGTGAAGTCGTGTTGGCCTTGCCAATGGCACCAGTCATGCCAAGCACGAAATGCCCAGTTCACTTCCGGGCAGCCGTAGATTGTCGCGTCTGATGCACCCGACCACACCACCATGCGGTGGCCGGCGCCGAGGTGCGCTTTCAGCTCTTCGTAGGTATCGGGTGCGCTGTCTGCGACATCGAAGCCGGCGGGGAAGATACAGGATGCGATGGCGACGATTGCGGCATTCAATTCCGGGTCGAGCGGGCGGGGCGTGTGTGACGACCAGTCATAGCTGCGAAACTTGGCAAGGTTGACCATGGCGTAGCTCCATTGGATGGAGCCACAGACGTCGGGACGCACTCTGCATTGTTCGACGTGCGCCAAATTCCCGAAAGTTGACGCAGGTTCGACGTCGAGCTTTCTGGTGTCACTCGGTCAAGTTTCCGTGATGGGGTGAAAGTGCACTGGGACTGCCGCGCTTGCAGGGCCTGCTTCGCATGGTACGATTGCTCAGATGACGTATCGTATTGACACTAACAGAAAAATTCCGCCCTTCAAGGCCAATCGGGGAGACGGCAAAGCCAGTAAGGCGCGCGCAACGATGGACAAGCTCGGGGTCGGCCACAGTTTTTTCGTTCGTGATCCGCTCGATGCCATGAAGGCGACTAAGGCGATGCGAGACTACCACGGCGCACACCGTGCCGATGCGAGACCAAAGCATTTCACCAGCCGCAAGGAGAAGGACGGTGTCCGCATCTGGCGGGTCCGGTAACGGGGCTCGGCGGCGAGGTTGGTGGCTGCGACAATTTTGTCGCCAACAATTCAATGGGGCAGGTGAACACCTGAACGCATAGCGGTGCAGGGGAGGGCAGGCTGCTTGCTACCAATGCGCTACAAATATCGAGAGCCCCGATACTCGGGACGCTACAAAAATTTTTAAGTGACGGTTTTTATTCAGAAAATTGGTTGCGGGGGCTGGATTTGAACCAACGACCTTCAGGTTATGAGCCTGACGAGCTACCGGGCTGCTCCACCCCGCGTCACCATGGGGGTATCACCAGACACGCTGAAAGCGGACGGTGTCGAAAACGCGATATCCATTCGCAGAGCTGCATAAGACAACTTGCGACCCGATTTGGAGATCTCGAAACGACAAAGCCGCCCATCGGCA
>Ga0247844_1000819_pt1 | contig 62205 bp, 37 predicted proteins | sample LaCtaG_FD_192421 | JGI IMG/M metagenome (GOLD analysis project Ga0247844, IMG submission 192421) | Freshwater microbial communities from meromictic Lake La Cruz, Castile-La Mancha, Spain - LaCruzMarch201714.5m_1 | ecosystem: Environmental > Aquatic > Freshwater > Lake | place: Spain: Castile-La... | reverse complement strand
CAGCGCAACGAGGGTTTCACGCAACGACACAACGGCGCAACGAGGGTTTCACGCAACGACGCAACAGCGCAACGAGGGTTTCACGCAACGGCGCAACGAGAGTTTCACGCAACGACGCAACGGCGCAACGGGGGTTTCACGCAACGGCGCAACGAGGGTTTCACGCAACGACGCAACGGCGCAACGGGGGTTTCACGCAACGGCGCAACGCTGTTTCAAAAAACGATAATCTTTCAAAAAACAAAAACGTTGGGCCGTTGCGTGAAACCCTGTTGCGTGAAACCCTCTTAAACTATTTCAATTCCTTCCAATTCACATCCCGGTACGCATCCGCCAGAAACGCCGCAAAAAGGGTGAAAAAGAAAGCTGCTACCACTGCGCCTATAACAATAATGCTGCGGCGAGGGCGGCTTTTCATCATGGGTGGCTCGGCTATTTCTACGATTTGAATGGAGGGGATATTCGTATTGTAGGCTGCCAGTATCTGGTTGTAACGTTCAAGGTCAAAACTGAGTTGTTTGCGTGCCTGGTTGTGCAAATCGTTGGCGATGGAGACTTTGCCAATGCCCTCATTGTAATCACGGATGCTTAGATTGCCATTTTTGGGGCTATGTGCAAGGAGTTTTTGGCGTTGACGCAAAGCTCCACGCAGATTGGCCTTGATGTACACAATGGTGTCGAGCGGGATGAGCGGGTTTCCGTCAAGCACCTCGAGGCGGGCCTGATTGCGGGAAATATCTTCTTCAGCCCGGGTAAGTTGTTCTGAAAGTTGCTCTCCCTGTTCGCCACCGCTGTAGATATTGTATTGCGATTGCACGTCGCGGAGAGAGTCGCCGAGTCGCATGAGCTCTGATATTTTACGCTTCATGTTAGCATCATAAGAGGCTAGGATTTGGGCTTGGTTGTTTTTAGTAAGACGTTGGGCTATTTCGTCTATCTTCTGACGGGCAGCATTTGCCATATCGGAGGCCAATTGAGGGTCGGTATCTTCGATGGTCAGTTCGATGGCATCGTTGCGGTTTTTTTGCACCACATAAAGTTGTCGAAATTTCAACCGGGCCCAATACCGACCTTCATGACTCGACGAATCAATGTCGTAATGTTGGAACAAGCCAAACTTGTTCACCATGTGGTCAACAAGTTCATTGCTGGCGGCAATCTCCAGCAGACGATCTACATCTTTGTCACTACCGAAATATTCGGTCACCTTGCTCATCCCGCCAAAAATCAGCTCGGGTTTGGAAAGGTCCTGATTGCTGGGATAAAAGATGGTGGTGGCCTTAAAGTAAGTGTCCATCCAAAGTGCGATGCCGATGCTGCCTACCAGTGCAATGAGGCAGGCATTTCGGAAGGCTTTTCTCCATCGGTAAATCGTCCCCAAAACGCCGAGGAGGTTGTCGCGGTTGCTCATAATGAATATTGGCGCAGCACACCGTGGTTTTTTAAAAAACGAACCGGTGTATTTGTAAAAAGAGCCGCAAAAGTAAGAAATCTGGTCGCTAAAAAATGGCCTCTAAATCAAGCCTTCACAAGGCAACCATTCTTTTCATGCCCGCGTCATTGCCCCACTAATAATCCACATACCGGGCACCAACACCGGTAAAATGATTTAAACCATCCTGCTTTTTTGAAAATGACGAAGAAGAACAACCTTCTCGCGGCCATCGCCCTGTTTTCCGTTTGCGCACTCTATGCCTTCGCCTACCCCGAAGCCGTGCGCGAAAATGTGCTTACCCTCTTTTTTCCCGACGGAGAACGGCCGGTTGCGGTAAAGACTATTGACCATGGGTCCATGGCAGCGGAGCGTCCAATGTCCAATGTCCAAAGTCCAACATCAACCCTCGACACCTTCCCTCCCCTCAATGAGCGCTACGACGATTTTATCAACGCAGGTGGAAGTAACCCCGTGGATCTGCGCGACCCCAAAGCCATCGACAAGCAGGTGGAATACGATGCAGCCACCAATATGTACATCGTCACTGAGCGCATTGGCGAAGATTTTTACCGCGCCCCTACCTACATGACTTTTGAGGAATATGTGCGCTGGCGCGATGAAAAGCAGCAGCGCGAATATTTTGACCGTTTGCAAGGCGTAGTATCGGCAGATGGCAAAAGCACTGACGGTACCGGTGATCCCGTGGATAAATTCAACTTCAAAAACTCTCTGATTGATCGCCTTTTTGGCGGCACCAATGTGGATATAAAGCCGCAGGGCAATATCAACCTGACTTTCGGATATGATTGGCAAAAGATCCAGAACCCGATCCTGACCCTTCGCCAACAGACCAATGGCAACTTCGATTTTGACATGGACATCAACATGAGTGCCCAGGGCAAAATCGGGGAAAAACTTAACCTCAACTTCAACTACAACACGCAGGCGACCTTCGATTTTGACAATCAAATGAAGATCAACTACGATACGAAGGGCTTTTCGGAAGACGAGATTATCCAGAATGTAGAGGCCGGCAACGTATCCATGCCCCTCCGCTCCAACCTCATCAAAGGAGCACAAAACCTGTTCGGTATCAAGACTGAAATGAAATTCGGTCACCTGCGCACGACCCTCGTGGCCAGCCAGCAGCGCTCCAAACAGCAAAGCCTCAAAATACAAGGCGGCTCACAGGTCCAAACTTTCGAGAAGCCGATTGACGAATACGACGAGAACCGCCACTTTTTTGTGAGCCACTGGAACCGGAACCAATTCGAACCAGCCATGAAATGCCTGCCCGTGCCGCAGTCGCTTTTCAACATAACGCGCATGGAGGTGTGGATCACGAACGACAAACAAGAGTTCCAAAACACCCGGGACGTAGTGCCGATCACCGAGCTAGCGGAACCTGATTCTGTTAGGAGTGATTGGAAACTTGCCAGCCCCCCCGGTAAAGACATCAACGGAAACGGATTGCCAGCCAATCAGAATAACACCCTGTACCGTACTATTTTAGAGGAACTTGGTGAGGATTCCACGATGCGTTTCAGCGACCGGGTGGTGAGTAAGCTCTCTGGGAAGATTTTCAACCTTAGGCAGATCAGGGATTTTGAAAAAATGAACGCCCGCTTGCTTTCCCCACAGGAATTCAGCTACAGTGATCAACTGGGCTTCATCAGCATTAACCTCAATGTGCAACCCGATCAGGTGGTGGGTGTAGCCTTGTCTTACACGTACAATGGTGAACCGTACAAAATTGGCGAATTTTCTGACGAGGTACCCAAGAAGAGTTCGGATGACACCTTGAAAACCAATGTCCTTTTCTTGAAAATGCTGAAAAGCACCACGGCCAATGTCAAGTACCCTATTTGGGACCTGATGATGAAAAACGTGTATGCCGTGGGTACTGCCAACGTGGATCCACAGGAATTTCGCTTTGATATTTACTACGAAGATCCAGGCAAGGGCCAAAAGCGTTTTCTCGATGGTCCGCTGATTCCTGCCAGTCTGAGAAGCCGCCCATTGCTTCAGGTTTTAAACCTTGACAACCTCAACTTGCAAGGTGACCCTGGCCCGGACGGTATTTTCGACTTCGTGCCGGGCATCACCATCAACCTCCGTTCGGGGCGTATCATGTTCCCAGTGCTGGAGCCTTTCGGGCGTGATTTGTATGAAAAGATCAGAGATTCTAAATTAGCAGGCGGAGATCCTTTTACGCTACAAGACTCGCTCAACCTGCACAAGGATCTAATTTACCAGCAACTCTACGACAGCACCACCTTCGTGGCACGGGAATACCAACAATTAAACCGTTTCATGCTGCGAGGCACTTACAAATCGAGTGTTTCGTCTGAAATATCCCTAGGGACCTTCAACTTGCCGCCCGGTTCGGTGCGCGTCACGGCGGGCGGTTCGCCGCTGCGTGAGGGCATTGACTATTCCATTGACTACAACATAGGCAAGGTGCGCATCCTGAATGATGCCATCCTCCAATCGGGCCAGAGCGTGAATGTCAGCTTTGAAGACAATACGTTTTTTGGCTTCCAAAGTCGGAGCATGATCGGGGCGCGTTTTGATTATGCCTTCAGCAAAGACCTGAGCGTGGGCGCCACATTTATGAATTTGTTCGAACGCCCACTCACGCAAAAAGTAAACTTTGGTGACGACCCCATCAACAACAAGGTGTATGGCCTCGATTTTAGCATCTCAAAAGATGCGCCCTGGCTGACCAAGCTCATTGACAAACTTCCGCTCATAGAAACCAAAGAACCTTCCACCATCACCGCTCAGGCAGAGGTGGCGTTGTTGCAACCCGGCCACAACCGCGCTATTAACCAAGGCGGCGACAAGGGCGGCACGGTGTATCTCGATGACTTTGAAGGCAGTACGGCCAACATTCCGCTTACGACCCAATTCAACCAATGGGTAATCGCTTCCGTTCCTCGTGACAACGATGATTGGTCACAACAGGATAAGTTGTTCCCGGAGTCATCACCATCCAATACCTCGCTTTCGCTCGGAGCAAACCGCGCAGGACTATCCTGGTATATTTCTGACCCCAGCGCCCGCGACGTGAACGACGGTACCGACCCCTATTCGCGCCTGATACAGTATCAGGATATTTTCCCCAACCGGCAACTGACCCCTTTTGAGCAATCGAGCTTGCGCCCACTCGACGTAACGATCTACCCTCGTGAGCGCGGCCCGTACAATTATGAGATCCCAACAGGCTATGCTACTTCGGCAGGTTTGAATACGAACGGGGAACTCAACCTCCCAAAAACCCGATGGGCGGGCTTTATGAAGGAGTTGAACACCAACGACTTTGAAGCCTCCAACATCGAATTCATTGAATTCTGGATGCTCAACCCCTACATGGATAAAACCGACGGAGAAGAGGTTTCGGATGCCGGCCAGATGTACATTGACCTCGGTTCTATTTCAGAGGATGTGATGCGCGATTCAAGGCAGTTTTTTGAAAATGGCCTCCCAACCGGTACGAACAACGTTTCGACCGATGTTTCCCCTTGGGGCCGGGTGCCGATCGAAGCACCCATCGTGAATGCTTTCGACAACAACGAAGCAAGTCGCGCTCAGCAAGACGTGGGCCTTGATGGGCTTAACAATGATTTGGAAAGAACGTTTGGTCAAATCGGAAACTGGTACAATATCATCCAGGGTGCCGCACTTTCGCCTAATTTTAAAAGTGCCGTTGAAGCAGACCCCTCGAACGACGACTTCGTCTATTTCAGGGACAATTCCTTCCCCCAGGCGCCCGGTGGCCCCGGTCTTTTGAACCGATACCGCAAATTCAACAACCAACAGGGCAACTCCCCGGTGAATCAAGAGGACAGCCAAAACCCGTCCAGCACCAACATCCCTGACCAGGAAGACCTCAACCGCGACCGTTCGCTGAACGAGACAGAGGCGTATTTCAGGTACAAGATTGACCTGAAAAAAACCTTCGTGAATGGCCAGGAAGTGATTGACGAGAATGACCCAGCTATCGCGGACTATATCACAAACACGGTCAACTTCACCAAAGACGGTCGCGAGTACGTCTGGTACCGCTTTAAAATTCCACTTGACGACGTGAAACGCAAAAGTGTGGGCGGAATCGAAGATTTCCGTTCCGTGCGCTTTATCCGTATGTTTTGGAGAGGTTTTGACGAACGCACTACGTTCCGTTTTGCCACACTCGAACTGGGGCGCAACCAATGGCGGCGTTTCAAACAAAACCTCGAAGGTTGCGGTTTCGACGGTGCAGGCATTCCGCCGGCAATACCCTTCGACGTGAATGCGGTGAACATTGAAGAAAACTCCGCCCGCCAGCCGTTCAACTATACCATCCCGTTTGGCATCCAGCGTGAACAGTCGGTGGGAGCTTTTCCCGATATTTTGCAGAATGAGCAATCACTTGCGATGAACGTTTGCGAACTCCGTCATTGTGACGCACGGGCGGTGTTCAAAAGCCTGAACATGGATTTGCGCCAGTTCAACCGCCTTAAAATGTTCGTACACGGCGAGGAAACAGTAGAACAGTTGGACTCCGGTGATCTCAAAATTTTCATCCGCATGGGCTCGGACTACACGCGCAACTTCTATGAGTACGAACTTCCGCTGCGAATTTCTGACCCTGCTAACTTGAACGGCAACCCTGACAGCGAACAATATAAAGAAGAAGTCTGGAAAAACGAGTTTGATTTCCCGCTTGAGCTGCTTACTGAAATAAAAAAACAGCGCAATGCCGACCCCGACCCTATGCCAAATGAAATATTCGTCGGCTTTGATCCTGGAAATCCTGAAGCGCGCGTGAAAATTTTTGGCAATCCCAATCTGGGTTATGTCAAAGGCATTATGATTGGGGTGCGCAACAGCGACCCTGATATGAATACCAAACACTGTGTGGAGGTCTGGCTCAATGAATTGCGGCTCAACGGTTTCAACGAGAAAGGTGGTTTTGCTAGTTTGGCTCGCGTGGATATGAAATTGGCTGACTTGGGCGGGGTTTCGGTTTCGGGCAACTACACTGGCATTGGCTGGGGTAGCATCGAAGAAAAACTGGCGCAACGCCAGCGAGAAGAAATACTCCAGTACGACGTTTCGACCAACATTGAACTGGGCAAACTTCTTCCAGAAAAGACCGGGATAAAAATCCCGTTCTATGCCCAATATTCCAATGTGACCCGCACCCCGGAATACGATCCGTATGATCTGGACATTAAACTAAAGGACAAGCTCCGCGAGACCGCCGATGCGACTGAGCGTGAGAATATCCGCAGCAGTGCGAAAGACATTACCGTGGTGAAAGGTTACAACTTCACCAACGTCCGAAAAGAACGACGCGGCAAGCCCAGGAAAATTCCACTTCCCTGGAATATCGAGAACTTCAGTGTCACCTACGCATACAATGAGCAGGAAAAACGAACACCATTTATCCTGAGCGACCGCCAAAAACAGTATAAAGGCGGCATTGATTGGCAATACGGCACCGGCATGAAGCCCATTATGCCATTCAAAAAGCTGGTAAAAAAGGATAAATACCTCAAATTCATCAGCGAATTCAATTTCAACCCATTGCCGAACACCTATGGGTTCAATACGAATCTGGAGCGTTTTGAGGGCATTACCACCTACCGTTTTGCGGGCGAGGATGCTGCACTGAACACCTACTACAACCGTCGTTTTACTTGGGACCGCAACTATGATTTGGGTTGGGACCTCACCAAAGCACTCCGTTTTAGTTTTGATGCCAATGCGAGGAGCCTCATTGACGAGCCGCAAGAATATGTCTCGGAAGGCGGCCCGCGTGTAACCACTCAGGAGCGCCGCGACAGTATCTTGACCAACCTCAAATCCCTGGGTCGCCCGAAAAATTACACCCACAATGCCAGCCTCAACTGGACCCTGCCTTTCAAACAAATCCCTATGTTGGATTTTATCAACATGAAGGCTTCTTATACAGCAGGGTACACTTGGACAGCACAGTCTTTGAAACTTCAAAACTTGATTATGGAGCCCAACAATCCATACCGCAATGTGGTGAACTCACGGCACTTAGGCAATACCATACAAAACAACAACACGCGCCAAGTCAATGGCGACTTCAACATGGAGACGCTCTACAACAAGAGCAAATACCTCTCGAAAATCAATAAACCCGGAAAACCCGGCAGCGGTGGCAATCGCGGAGGAAGTGGGGGGAACAAATCGGGAGGGCGCGGCGCCAATGGCAAAAATGACGGCGGTTCGAACCCTGCTGGAGGAGGCAACCGCCCCGGCCCCGGCGGCAGTAATCCTGCCGGAGGTGGTAGTGATCCTGGGGGCAAAGACAACGGTGGTGCGCCAGACCGCAGTGATCCCAGCAACCCAACCATTCCCGACAAGAACAACCCCGGAAGCATGAGTCCTCCGGGTTCACCTTTGCCGGGTGGCATGGGTGGCATTGATCCCGTGACAGGCCGCCCAACCCGCACTCGCCCCGGCGCAGACCCTGCCAAACCAAACGCAGCGGGCGATAAAAGCAAAGACAAAAAAGAAAAAGACGAGAAGAAAAAGGAAGATCGCATACCAACACTGGCGGAGCGCATTGCGCTGCGACCACTCATGCTGGTACGCAAAGCGCGTTTCACTTACTCTGAAAACCGCAACAACGTAATACCCGGCTTTACGCCAGAAACGCAACTCATGGGATTGAGCGAAGGATTTAATTCGCCGGGCTGGGCATTCGTGACAGGTTTTCAAGAGGCAGACCGAGCTTATCTCGATCAGTTGGGTGCTGCGGGGAACATTACCCATCGCCCGGAACTCAACCAGCAGGTGATGAAAAACTACACTCAGAATCTGGATATGGGCCTGACCATTGAGCCTTTCACCGATTTTCGAGTCGAATTGACGGCCAACAAACAGTATAGCCGAAACAGCACGGTGTTGTACAAGGATCAGATTTTCAATATAAATCCCGATTCGGTCAGATTTGAACACCGTGCAGCGCGTGATCTGGGTAGTTATACCATCTCGTTCCTTTCGATGAACACGATGTTCAACAAGGATATCGCGGGGCTTTTCACTCGTTTTGAGTCGTACCGCCCGCTTGTTTCGGAGCGATTGGCCATCGAAAAAGGATTGTCCCCTGATTCTGTACACGCCATTGACCAAGGTTATGTAAAAGGTTATGGGCGTATCCACCAGGAAGTACTGATACCGGCATTTTTGGCGGCATACACCAAGAAAGACCCAAATTCAGTGGGACTGGATATTTTCAAGACCATGCCTGCGCCGAACTGGAAATTGACTTACAACGGACTTTCCAAATTGGGCAATTTGAAAGATTTCTTTTCCAGTATTCAGATCTCGCACGGGTACAAAAACACCCTCACGGTGAATTCGTACAACACGGATATTTTTTATGACAGTGACAATCCGTATGCCACGGACAACGACAATTATAACCTGAACTTCAACTACACCGCCCGCTTTGAAATCCCTCAAGTGGTCATTAATGAGCAATTCCAGCCGCTGTTTGGAATTGACGTTAAGTTGAAAAACGAGATGACGTTCAAGGCGGATTACAAAAAGACGCGGACCCTTTCCATGTCGTTCATTGACTACCAACTATCCGAATCAAAAAGCACAGGCTATTCGGCAGGTTTTGGATACCGCATGAAAAATGTGAACATCCCATTCCTCACGGGTAAAAAGAATGTGAATGGTAAATCAAAGAAAAAGAAGAACAGCAAGAAGAAGAAAGCTACGACTCCGCCTGCAACGCCCCCAACAGGCGGCGCTGGCAGCACAGCCAACGATCTGACCTTCAAGTTCGACTTCGAGGTACGCGACGACATTACCATTGCCCACATTCTCGACAGCCCGAACGAAGCACAGCCCACCCGTGGCGCACGCACCATCAGCCTTAACCCGCAGGTGGAATATGCGCTCAACAAGCGGCTCAAACTGCGCCTCTTTGCCGACTATCGCAAAACGGTGCCGAAGACCTCGCAATCGTTCCCGATTACGACCCTGAATACGGGGGTGACGGTGCAGTTTTCGTTGAATTAAAAGAACAGGGATGGGGAACTATGCCTTTAAAAACCGAAACGCTGTAGAATATGCCTACGAGCGACCCGGCAGCTGGTATATTCCAGGCATTCTGGGAGCAGAAGTCAGGGTATGGCGGAAATTGACCCTGGAAGCTGGGCTAAACCTTTGTTACAACAATGGCGAGAATTGGAATGAACAAGGCATCGCGTATTTAAGTTTGGGCGCAAATTGGCATTGGTAGTGGTGGAGAAGTGACACTTTTTAAAAAAGTGTCACTTCTTCACTTCACCGCAAAACCTGCTTCAGCGCTTTCACACTTGCCTGGTTTTAGGGTCAAAGTGCTGAAACAATAGACCGCAATCTTAAACATTCGACATATCTATATGATAGCAGCCGACAATTTTGACTAAAAAGATTGGGCGGCTTATTGTGTTAGCTACATTTGCGAGCGTTTTTCACCAACTATTTAAATTGCTAAACATGATGAAAAGGTTATCCATCCTTGCTTTCGCCCTTTTGTTCGTAACAGTTGTATCGGCCCAGCACAAGCGCCGTGTACTTCTGGAAGAGTTCACCAATGCTTCTTGCGGTCCCTGCGCTTCGCAGAACCCCACTTTCAACGCTACCGTTGCTGCCAATATGCAGTACCTCACCCCCATCAAATACCAAACGAGCTGGCCCGGTTTCGACCCGATGAACGTACAAACGCAGGTGGATGTAGCGCCTCGTGTGACCTACTACGCAGTGAGCGGTGTGCCCAATCTTCAGCAAAACGGCACACTTGATATATTTCCTTTGACGACGTATTCACCAGCCATGATCCAATCGGCGTACAACAACCTCACGCCTGTGACCATGACACTGACCCACGCCTTCAATGCTACTTATGATTCGGTGTTAATCAATGTGTCGGTAAAATCAGATGCGGCCCTTAACGGCACCCTCAAGCTCCGCGTGGCGGTAATTGAAGACGAAATCGTATTTCCTACTGCACCCGGATCCAACGGAGAGAAAGATTTTTACCAAATCATGCGCAAAATGCTTCCCAATGGGGCGGGCACGACCGCAGGTAATTTCACTGCTGGCCAAACCAAGAATTACTCTTTCGCTTGGAAACTTGCCAATTTCTACGACCTGAACCAGATGAGTGTAGCGGCTTTCCTGCAAGACGACCTCACCAAAGAAGTGCTGCAGTCGGTGCGCTCTGAGCCACTACCTACCATCCCTGAAGACGGCGTTCAAGTCTTTACCGAAAATTTGCTGGGATGTGCTCCGGGGTACTCTCCTTCCTTCACCCTAATGAACTCAGGCAATGCAGAACTCACTTCTGCACACGTACGCTATCGCCAAGGCACAGGGGCTTGGTCCGATTTGAACTGGACAGGCAGCCTTCTCCCAGGAGAATCAACAAAAGTTACCCTCAGCAACATTGTGATCAACTCAAATTCCAGCACCAGTGTAGAGTTAAGGGTCATCAGTTCTAACCTTGGCATCCGTTCAAACCTTATTAACGGCGGTACTTTCCTCAAAATTACCGCTTCCGTAGGTACCGCACAGTCCCTGCCGATTAGCGATGACTTTCAGGGTGCGGGTTTCCCACCAGCGGGTTGGTTGGCTAACAATGCTGGCGTAAACGGCTGGAAACTTGCCACCAACGCAGGTGCCGGCAGTACGAATTCTGCACGTTGCAATTTCTTTGACATGGCAAAAGGGGATTTGGCGATTTTTTACACACCAAAGCTTGATTTGACCAATGCTGTGGATGCTACTACGTTCAAATTCGACCATGCTTACGCTTACAAAAACATCCTTAACTTCGACAGCCTTCGGGTCGAAATCACTTCCGACTGCGGCGTAACCTGGCAAACCCTGCTCAATGATGGCAAATTGGGGCTGTCAACGGCTCCATTACATGGTGGTGTTACCGGATGGTTGCCAATGGATACTGAATGGCGTTCCAACGAGTTTGATATTTCAAGCTACAATGGTCAGCCTGAAGTGTTGATCCGTTTTGTGGGTAAAAGCGGCTCTGGCAACAACCTCTTTATTGACAACGTGAACATAACCACCACGGTGGGCACGAAAGAACTGGCGCTCAGTGCGTTCAACATGGTTCCAAACCCGACCCGCGACAACGCAGAACTGCGTTTTGGCCTTGAAACGGCACAAAACATCCAGCTTCATGTGTACAGCGCAGAAGGTGCACTCGTGCAATCGCAACTGCTCGGTGAGCTTGCTTCGGGCGAACACCGTGTGCTGATGAATGCCGGCAAACTTCCTTCTGGCAGCTACCGCGTAGTGCTGCAAGGCAACGGAGGCCTGGCACAAACCCAGTGGGTGGTTGTTAAGTAATTTGGAATTACGATTTACGATTTTGGATTTACGATTATTTTGACCCGAATAAGGCATCGTTTTGTTTTTTCGGATCAAAATAATCGTAAATACAAAATCCAAAATCGTAAATTTGAAGAATGTCCCAATCTCAAAGTCGGCAATCACTCCAGTGGTTGCCGACTTTTTTTTGGGTAAAAATTTGAAAAAAGTAGAATATCAACTTACCTTTGGCACAATGAAGCGTGTTTTGATGATAGCGGTAACCGCGTAAAGCGGTTGCCGCTTTTTTTTCCAAATTATGCGATTGTATCTTATTGCCGGGGAGGCTTCGGGCGACCTGCACGGCGCTAACTTATTGAAAGCACTCCATGCCCAACAACCCAATCTCACGTGCCGCGCTTGGGGCGGAGATCTGATGCAAAACGCAGGGGCTACCCTCGTGAAGCATTACCGCGAACTGGCGTTTATGGGTTTTGTGGAAGTAGCGAAAAACCTGCGCACCATTCTCCGGAATATCGCCTTTTGCAAGCGCGATATCCTGGAATTTCAACCCGATGCCCTGGTGTTGATTGACTACCCAGGCTTTAATCTCCGCATTGCGCGTTGGGCGAAAGAGCAGGGCATCCGCGTGATTTACTACATATCTCCGCAACTCTGGGCCTGGCATGCTTCAAGAGCCCACGCCATCCGTCGCGATGTGGACAAATTGCTGGTGATACTCCCCTTCGAGCAGGAATTTTTTAGGCAATACGGTATCGAAGCAGAATTTGTTGGACACCCGTTGCTGGACGAGATGGTGATTGGTGGAGTGGGGGCTGAAAACCAATCACCAATCACTAATAAACCAATTACCAACCAAATCGCCCTTTTACCCGGAAGCCGAAAGCAGGAGTTGAGCCGTATTTTGCCGAGAATGTTGGAAGTGACGGATGATTTCCCGGATTATCAATTTGTGGTGGCGGGAACGACATCGCTACCGGAGGCGTATTATCAAGCGCTTATGGAAAAACACCCCAAAGTACGTCTGGTGCGCGGGCAGACCTACGAGGTGTTGCGACATTCAAAAGCTGCACTTGTAAAATCAGGAACTTCAACCTTGGAAACAGCCCTGCTGGATGTACCGCAGGTGGTGTGTTACGCAGGAAACTGGCTTTCATACCAAATTGCCAAGCGACTGATAAAAGTGAAGTACATTTCTTTGGTGAATCTGATTATGGACAGGCCGATGGTGCAAGAACTGATTCAGGATGAACTGAATAAAAAAAATCTCAAAGCCGCGCTGGCCGATATTTTAAGCCCTGAAAAATCAGCAGCCATGCGCTTAGGTTATGCCGAATTGCGCGAACGCCTCGGCGGCGGAGGGGCATCTGAAAGGGCCGCGCGGGCGATATTGAAAGTTAAAAGTGACAAAGAGAAAGTTGAAACTTTCAACTTGTAACTTTCAACTTTCAACTTAGATTTACCTCTGCAAGCTCTGGCACCCCAAATAACCATATCCCCCAATAACCATTTTACAACATCACCAGCTTCCCGCTTACGCTGCCACGGCTGCTTTTAAGTGTAAAAAAGTAAGTGCCTTCGGGCAAACCAGCGCGCTCAATTACAACCGATTCGCCGCGCAAATCATTGAATGAACGCAGGATTCGGCCCGTCAAATCCGTCAATGTGAATGTCATTGGCTCTGCGCCTGGGTTTTCAAAAAACACCGTTGTGCTTTCGCGCATTGGGTTTGGCTGCACAAATATCGCAAAAGGCGAACCAGCTGGCTCATTCAGGGCTACATAGTTCACAGGCACACAATTTGGGTCGGCAAGCGTGGCATTGCTTTGTTGGTATTTGTTGTTCACCACCGCTGTAATGCCGGATACGCAGACCTTTTGATCCGTTATGGTCGAATAGTGTACGCGCAAGAAATTGGTGGGGGTGAAGTTCTTTTTGATGCTTGACTCATCCGTGGCGAGGGCCATTATTTCACCCGTGACTGAGTTGAACATTGGCACCGCCAAATACTCTGTCGCGAGATTTTCTACTGAATCAATGACCAGTCCGCTTACCGCGAATTCATAGGCCATGACCCTGTTGTAAGGATTGGCAATTTGTATGTCAAAGGTTTTTGCTACCGTATCGAGTGTGCCGGGTTGGAGGGTCACCAAATCCTGCTCATTGAAAAAACCCGTTGGGAATTGGCAGGGAAAACGTTGAATCCAGTGCTGCGGATCATCTGCGTGCAGGCTGCATTCCTGGAGCAAGGCAGCATCGAACACATTGATGATCCCATCTTCGTGGAGTTCGTTGCAAGAAGTTGTCGCGCTGCCCGACGTATCAAGTGCCGCATGAAGGTAAGCCATCACATCCAACGCATTGCGCAGGGTATCCTGATTCCAGTCTCCAATAAGGGCGGGGCCGTCGCACACCCCATTGCAGTCGGGCTGGGCATTGCCAAACACTTCACCCAGGCAGTCGGTGAATTGTTGGCAAGAGTCGGTATAAAATTCAACCTCCGGGGTGTTGCCATCATACGAAAGTTTGAAGCAGGCCTGTCCCCAGTTGTTGTCGTAGCGCTTTTCCTGGCGACCAATTTTATCGGGACTTTTATCCCAGTTCACCCGGACCACCATGGTGTAATCGTCGGCAGGAAGGCCCGTTATGTCAATCCATTGACAGGGCAGGCCGCGGTCGTAGGTATCGCTACATCCAGCCGAAATGCCCATATTGATGCAGTCGTATTGACCAAAACCTCCGTCCAGACACTGAAGGTCTAGCACACAAAAGCCTGTTTTTGAACCAATTGGAATCCGAAAGCCGTCTGAATTATACAGGAGATAGTCCGCATAACCCATGTAGTGCCAGTGGTTGTGGCAGGGATCCCAAACAAACTGGTTGGAAGGCTCGTTGATATCTGCTGGGGGCTCTCCGATGTAGTAATCTTGCTCTCCTACATTGTTGATATGGGTGGTAAATTCAACAAGGTATCGCGTACCCAGTCCGCGTAAACAGCCTTCTTGCACTGCGCAATCGTCGGGATTTTCCATGCTTGAAAACAGGAGGGAATTTAACAGCAAATCTTCGTCTATCTCAAAGTCGGGCCCATCGGGACAGGCAGGGTCGCCGGGATAAATGCAAACGCCGGTGCTAATGGTGGCGAGTGGCTCGAAGTTGCAAGCCGTGGAATCCATGCAACCCATCACAGGGCCTAGAAAAACCAGATTATAGGGAATAGAATCGGTGCTGCAACCTACTGTTTGGTATCGGATGCGTATGAAATATTCTTTCCCTCCTGCCAAATTAAGCTGTGCCGAAGCTGAACCATCAGGACAGCCACTTTCGGCGTAGAAAATGGTGCCGAGGTTATTTTCATTGATGAGGGTGGCCGAGCAACGGTCGTATACCCAGATTTTGGTAGCGCAAGCCGCATCGCAGGTGGAGATCACATAAGTGCCCGTATCAGCGGGGGTGTAACTGTACCAAGCCTCATTTTCTGAGGGCGCAAACCCTGTTCCGGGACCGGAGAGGCTGAGCGGGCTGGTACAGGAGGTGCCGGGCGCGCAGTTGAAATCAACAATCTCTAGTGCCCCGGAAAAACTTCCGTCCAGAAGTTCGTACACCAAGGTGTCGTTGACAAAAATACGGTAATAACCATCGGGGTAAAAGCCGTCGTCTGCATTGTCAAAAAGGGTGAACCGAATACATTGATTGTCTGGCACACAATAGATAAAACTGTGCGTGGTGGAGTCTGGCACAGTACCATCGCCGTATAGCTCGGTACCATCCTGGTTGGTAAAAGTCCAATACTCCTCGTAAAAATAGTAATCTGTATTGATTTCGAATCGAACGACGTCCTGGTTTGGAGGACATTGGGCGGAGGCCTGAAAGTCCATGAAGCCAAACAGAAGGGCGGTAAACAGTGGTTTAATTTTCATAAAAAAGGGGGGGTGAATAAGGTTTTGTAAAACTTGGTGTAAATGTCTTATTGCATCAAAATCTTCCCGCTTACAATTCCACGACTGCCGCGCAGCGTGAACAGGTAAGTGCCATCGGGCAATCCTGCGCGCTCGATGCTCACAGATTCACCACGCAAATCGCTGAACGATCGTTGGGTACGGCCCGTCAGATCCGTTAAGCTGAACGCCATCGGCTCGGCATTTGGGTTCTCAAAATATACGGTTGTGCTTTCGTGCGCAGGGTTGGGTTGCACGAACACCGCAAAAGCTGCATTATCTGGCTCATTCAGGGCCACATAGTTCACCGGCACACAATTTGGGTCGGCAAGCGTGGCGTTGCTTTGCTGGTATTTGTTGTTCACCACGGCTATTATTTCGGACACACACACCTCATGATCCGTCAAGGTCGAGTAGTGCACGCGCAAAAAATTGCTGGGCGCGAAGTTTCTTTTAATGCTCGCGGTGTCGGATGCAAGGGCCAGTATTTTTCCGGTGCTGGAATTGAACAGCGGTACAGCCAACTGCTCGGTCGCGAGGTTTTCTACGGATTCGATCACAAGGCCGCTTACGGCGATTTCGTAAGCCATGACTTCATGGACAGGATTAAGAATCTGTATATCAAAGGTTTTTGCAATCGTATCCATCGTGCCGGGCAGGATCGTCACCGGGTCTTGCGTATTGAGGAACCCGGTAGGGAATTGGCAAGGGAAACGCTGGATCCAGTGCTGCTGATCGTCCGCGTAGAGCAGGCACTCCTGAAGCAGCGCAGCGTCGAATACATTGATTACGCCATCATCGTGGAGCTCGTTGCAGGTAGTAGACGTGCCGTTGCCTGCAAGGGCGGTGTTCAGATACGCCTGCATGTCTGCTGAATTGCGCAGGGTGTCCTGGTTCCAGTCACCAATGATGGAAGGACCATTACAAACGCCATTACAGTCCGGGAGGGCATCGCCAAAGAGTTCCCCGCTGCAGTCGCTGAATTGTTGACAAGAATCGGGGTTGAAAATTACTTCGGGCGTGGCTCCATCATATAAAAGTGTGAAGCAGGCTTGTGCCCAGTTGTTGTCGTATGTTTTTTCTACGCGGCCTATTTTATCGGGGCTTTTGTCCCAGTTTACCCGAATCACCATGGTGTAGTCACCCGCAGGAAGATCTGTAATGTCAATCCATTGGCAGGGGGTTTCTGGCCCATAAACGTCGCCACAGTCTGCCGAAATCCCCATGTTGATGCAATTGTATTTCCTTTCCGTTCCGAAACAAAAAGCGTCCAGCACACAAAATCCGGTTTTTTGACCAATGGGCACCCGTTCACCTTCTGAATTGTAGAGGATATAATCGGCATAACCCATGTAGTGCCAATGTTGGTGGCAAGGATCGTACACAAACTGGGTGGAGGGTTCATTGATGTCTTGAGGTGTTTTTCCGATATAATAGTCTGCATCGCCAATGTTTAGAATTTGGGTCGCAAAACTTATAATGTATCGTGTGCCCAAACCGCGCAGGCAGCCTGCTTCTACCAAACAGGCGTCTGCATTGAACATGTCTGCAAATTCGAGTGTACTGAGCAAATAATCCTGATTCATCAAAAAATCAGGCGCATTGGGGCATGCCGGGTCGCCCGGATAAAGGCAGATGCCGCTGTTGACCGTAGCAAGCGGTTCGTAGTTGCAGGCCGTGGGATCCATACAGCCCACTACTGGCCCCAAATAGCTCATTGAGTAAGGAATCGGTTCGGCACTACAGCCCGGCTCCTGGTACCGCACCCTTATGTAGTAATCTCTCCCTGCTTCCAGGCTGAGATGGATGGATGCGGCGCTGTCAGGGCATCCATCCAAAGTATAGGCAATGGTGCCCAATTGTATTTCAGAGATGAAAATTCCTCCGCAACGGTCATAAACCCAGATTTTGGTGGGGCAGGCTGCGCCGCAGGTCGCAAAGACATAAACGCCCGTATCAGCAGGCGTGAAACTGTACCAGGTCTCTTCCGCCGTTGGAGCAGTGCCAGCGCCCAGACCCAGGTAAAGCGGGCTAACACAGGAGCTGCCAGGGGTACAGTTAAGTTCTACGTCTTCTGTTTGCATCTGAAAACTGCCGTTGAGGCGTGCGTACACCAGCGTATCATTTACAAAAAGACGGTACCAGCCATCCGGGAATAGCCCGCTAGAGCCACCTTTAATCGTGAATCTAACACATTGATCTGCTGGCACACAGCAAGTGAAAACATTGGTGGCAGTGTCTTGGAGGCCCCCCGCGCCATATTGAATGTCACCATCCAGATTGGTGATTTTCCAACTGACCTCGGAAAAAAAATTGTTGTGGTTTATTTCAACCCGGATTGAATCATGTCCCGGCGGACATTGGGCCGAGGTTTCTAATGAAAAGAAACCAAACAAAAAAACAAGCGATAGCGACGCTAACTTCATACTAGGGGGAAAAGTAATTTTTAAAAATACCTGTTGCAAAGGACGTACTAAACGCGGGGTAAATGGGGCATTCCACCACTAAAAAAAACAATTGGTCGTATATGGGCAATTGGCTGGCTCTGCCTAAGCTACCAGAGGGTTAAGCGGAGACAGACTTTCCAAGTTTTTAAAAACTTGGAAAGTCTAGACACCCGGAAAAAAAACTTCAACCTGTAATCTACTCGGCCTCATTTTTGCAGCGGGGTACGGAGTTATTAAAAAAATTCGGAAATTAGGTTGCAACGATTTTGAGCAATGGATGTTTTTCATTGTCCATGTTAAAATCCCAAGAAACCTGCCTTAATATCCCAATGATTCAATATCACAATTCCCCTATATTTTTATGCAGAAACAAATCCTGACGCTTCTCTTCGCCGCTTTATTCACCCCAAGTTTCTTTTTTGCCCAAAACACCGATGGTTGGGTTTTCAAAAATGAAAAAGAGGGCATCAAAGTATACTACCGAAAAACCTCCGATGTGTATGAGCTTAAACTTATCACCTCGCTTAAAGTGAGCCTATCGGGGCTTGTTACGCTGCTTTCCGAAGTTGAAAACTATCCAAAATGGGGTTACAAAGTGGCCGAGTCGCGTGAACTCAAAAAAATATCCGCACAGGAAGCCTATTATTATTCCCGGCTTGATTTCCCTTGGCCCCTGGATGATCGTGACGTCGTGATACATTCCAAAATGGTGCAAGACCCCGTCACCCGCCGTGTTACGGCCACCAGCAAGGCCATGCCCGATTATTTGGCCTCCAACAAAGGGGTAGTTCGAATGCGCAATGCCCACACTACCTGGACGCTTTTGCCCGGTCCTGGCGGCTGGACGTATGTGGAGTACTACATTTATTCAGATCCAGGGGGTAGCTTGCCCGATTGGCTGGTGAATATGGCGCTGGATGTAGGACCGCGTGAGACCATCAAGAACATTCGTGGTTTTGTGCAACAGGAGAAGTATCGGAATGCTAAATTAGCACATTTGAAAGACTGATACTTTATTAGAAACCGACGGTATGCACACAAATCAAATCAGGGGCGTAGCCCCGACACCGTTTATAGAAACACAATCAATCCAGACTCAGGAGGGGCGTAGCTTCGGCACGAAAAACCTATAATTTACCGAAAAACGGGCGAAATCGTGCCACCGCTAACGCGGTTCTTGAACTATCGCACTATTTGTCTATAAACGGTGTCGGGGCTACGCCCCTGATTTGACAGCAATTAACTAGTGTATTTCATAGGCCTTGGAAACCTTTTAGTTTTTTAAAATCTATACAGTTTTTACGTTGAAAAATTTGAACAACCCATGAAAATAGGTCTCCTCGGTTATGGCAAAATGGGCAAGGCGATCGAACAAATCGCTGAAAAACAAGGCATTGAAATCGTTTGGCGTATCCGTCGCGACGACCAGCCTACCCCTGAAATGCTGCGCCAGGCCGATGTCGCCATAGAATTCACCCGCCCCGAGGCCGCTTTCGACAATGTGATGCTTTGCCTTCAGGCGGGACTCCCCGTAGTAAGCGGTACCACAGGCTGGCTCGACCGACTTCCTGAAGCCCAAAAATTTTGTCTGGAAAACGGCGGCGCGATGCTCTGGGCCTCCAATTTTAGCGTAGGGGTCAACTTATTTTTTGCCCTCAACCGCCGACTCGCCCAGCTCATGGCCTCCCGGCCAGAATACGCCGCCGCGCTTACCGAAACCCACCATATCCACAAACTAGATGCGCCGAGCGGCACAGCACTCACCCTTGCCAACGAATTGATCCAAAATACCGAACGTTACACGGGTTGGTCGCTCCTACCGGAAGCACCCGCTTCCGGCGAAATCCCCATCACCGCCATCCGGGAAGGCGAAGTGCCCGGCACCCACCTCGTGCGCTGGCAAAGCGCGGTAGACGAGATCAGCATTGAGCACAAGGCACATTCGCGCGTCGGCTTTGCAGCAGGCGCTGTTTTGGCGGCACAATGGATGGTGGGCAAGCAGGGGGTATTTGAAATGGGGGATGTTTTGGGGGTGTGAGATTCTTTCTCGATTCAAGCGAGATTTCCTTTCATTTTTTGAATATTGCGTCATTAATCGTCATTGCGTCATTAGGTCATTAATCGTCATTAATGACCTAATGACGATTAATGACCTAATGACATTAATGACCAACATTCACTCACCACCACCTTCACATGAGACTACTTTCTACTTTTCTCCTCTTTTTCCTGGCTTTCAACGCTTTGCAAGCCCAATCCTCCAAAGATGTCACCGTGCCGCTATCGGCCAGCATCACGGTAGGCCCGGCCAGTGTCACACTGAATTGGCCCAACCCCGGCAGCGCAGGCCTGCTCGTGCGGCGGCGCACCAAGGGGCAGGGCGGTACCGCCTGGCAAGACGTCCTGAATGTATCGAACTCCAATCTTACCACGGTGACGGACAACAACGTGACCGCAGGACAGATTTATGAATACTCCATCCTTCGGATTATCAGCGGACTCAGCGCGTATGGATATGCCCACGTCGCCATCAACGCGAACACGGTGGACAGCCGGGGCAAAATTCTGATTTTTGTAGACTCCACGAATGCCGACGCCCTGGGTGTGGAACTGGTGCGCATGAAAAACGATATGCGCGGTGATGGCTGGTGGCCTATTGCTTTTCATACCGGGCCTTCTTCTACCGTGCAATCCATTAAAAATCAAATTGTTACTTCCTACAACGAAGATCCCGCCAATGTGAAAGCAGTGCTATTGCTCGGCAACATCCCCGTGCCTTATTCTGGCAATACCGCCTGGGACGGCCACCCCGACCACCAGGGCGCCTGGCCATCCGATGCCTATTACGCGGATGTGAACGGCAACTGGACGGATGCAACGGTTAACAATATAACGCCCAGCCGAAGTATCAACCACAACATACCGGGGGATGGCAAATTTGACCCAAGTTATATGCCCTCTACGGCGGAACTCCAGATAGGCCGTGTAGATTTTAGCAACATCAATGCCGTCGCTTTTGGCGTAGCAGATCAGGTCGGGCTAATGAAACGATATCTGGATAAAAACCACCGTTGGCGCATCGGAGATTATGCCGTAGAAAACAAGGCCCTTGTGGACGACAACTTTGGCTATTTCAGTGGCGAGGCTTTTGGGTCCAATGGCTACCGAAATGCTTATCCGCTCGTGGGCGAAGCCAATGTGTTTGGAGGACCGGGGTACGATTTCTTCGATGATACCAACCCACAATCTTACCTGCTTGGATACGGATGTGGCGGTGGAAACTACAACGGAGCGGGTGGGGTAGGCTCCAGTTCAAACTTCGCCACAGATTCGATCAACATCGTTTTTTCCAACCTTTTTGGCTCCTATTTTGGCGACTGGGATTACGAAAGCGACCCGTTCATGCCTTCGGCATTGGCTTCTCGCGGTGGAATCCTGACTTGCTCCTGGGCTGGTCGGCCCCACTGGTTCAACCAAGCCCTTGCTTCCGGCGAAACGATTGGATACTGCAACAGAGAGACAACGAATGCACAGTTTAACAGCGCATATCCGGCTTCTTTTGGCAAAGGGGGCGTACACACAGCACTGCTGGGCGATCCTACACTACGTGCCCATATTCTGAAACCTGCCACCGATCTGAAGCTTTCTAATTTGAATTGCCAAAGTGTGGATCTGAACTGGACGGCCTCAGCGGATTCAGTAACAGGTTACCACATTTACCGCGCGCTCTCGCAAGATGGGCCTTATACTCGGCTGACCACCAATCCGATAGTGGGCACTAATTACACGGACAATTTACCGATTCAAGGCACGCTATTTTACCAAGTCCGGGCTATCAGAAACGCCACCGCTCCGGGGGGGGGAGTCTATATGAACAATGCGGTTGGGGCAATTAAGTTTATTGAGTTCAGGCTGCCACCCACGGCAACTATTGATCCTCATTTCGAAGGCTGCAATGGGTTATTCACGGTTTGCGTAGATGCAAGCGGGGGTACGCCCCCTTACACTTATTTATGGTCAAATGGGGATACAGTAGTATGCACTAGTTATGATGCTCCAGTGGTACTAAGTTTGAGAATCTACGACGCTGATGGTTGTACTTTCCTGATTTCAGACTTCAACTTAAGCAGTCCTCCCGACATTGCCCTTTCATTTAACGTTACAAATGAAACTGCACCCAATGCGAACAATGGTTCCATTATTCTATCCGTAACAGGAGGGAATGGGGGCTATAGCTATTCGTGGAGCAACGGGGCTACGAACAAAAACCTAGCAGGGCTTGCTGGGGGCACTTACACCGTCACAGTGACTGATGCTTTAGGTTGCACCAGCACCAGTTCTGTCACCATCAATACTACCTCAAACACGGATGAAACCACCTTGTTCCAGCAATTCCTGCTCTCGCCCAACCCCAACAATGGCATAGCTACCCTCTCCCTAAAACTGCACCAATCCGCCGCACTCCGCGTTGAAATTCATGATTGGACCGGGCGAATGATTTGGGAAAACGCTAATGTAGAAACCGATGCACTGAATCTTCCGATTGATTTGACCCAAAGTCCCGCTGGAATATATTCCATTGCCGTATGGGTTGAAAATCAGGTTTTTGTACGAAAAATGACGCTCGTTAAATAAAGGTTTGAAAAATTTGAGGTGACCTCTCCGACGCAGGAGGAGGTGTCTCCTCAAATTTCTGGATTTCAAAGCAGCATTTCCCCTAACTTTTTGAATCTTGCTGGCTGATTCGTCATTGAGGGTCATTAGGTCATTGGGGTCATTGCGACATTGACCCAATGACCTAATGACCCCCAATGACGATTAATGACCTAATGACCCCAATGACCCCCAATGACCTGTATTTTTTCACTAACCATTGTTTTTCTAATGAGGCTACTTTCTACCTTTTTACTCGCCTTTTTCTGCTTGGGCTTCCATGATTTGCAAGCGCAATCATCTAAGGATGCAACGGTGCCCATCACGGCCACGCTCAACGCAGCCCCGATCGGCATCACCCTGAACTGGGCCAACCCCGGCAATGCCGATCTTTTGATTCTTCGCCGAACCAAAGGCCAGGCGGGCAACGGATGGGTTTTGCTGCTCAATGTGGCAGCCTCAAACTTCAACCAGCTAACAGACAATGGCATTGCCAATGGGCAGATTTATGAATACGTCATCCAGCGCACCGTAGGCGGCGTTAATGCCTTTGGTTATGCACACGTTGCTGTCAATGCCAATCCAGTGAACAGCCGTGGCAAAATCCTGATTTTCGTGGATTCCACCACAGCAGATGCGCTGGGGCCAGAACTTGTGCGCCTAAAAAATGACATGCGCGGGGATGGCTGGTGGCCCATCGCTTTCCATACAGGACCTAATTCCACGGTGCAATCCATTAAAAGCCAGATTGTTAGCTCCTATAATGCAGACCCGCTCAACGTAAAATCGGTGTTGTTGCTGGGCAGCGTTCCCATCCCTTATTCTGGCGATGCCAACTGGGACGGACACGCTGAACATGCAGGCGCCTGGCCCGCAGATTCCTATTATGCAGATATAGATGGCGCTTGGACGGATGTTGCGGTCAATAACGTCACACCTGCCCGGGCTGCCAACGACAATATTCCGGGCGACGGAAAGTTTGACCAAAGCTTTATGCCTAGCGCTGCCGAGCTGCAAGTGGGTCGTGTAGATTTCCGGCGCATCAATGCCCCGGCTTTTGGTGCAACCGACGCTGTTGGGTTGATGAAACGGTATTTGGACAAAAACCACCGATGGCGCATCGGCGACTACCCAGTACAAAACAAGGCGCTTGTGGACGACAACTTTGGCTATTTCGGTGGCGAGGCGTTTGCCGCAAATGGCTTCCGCAACGCTTATCCTCTCGTGGGCGAAGCCAATGTGTTCGCGGGACCAGGGTTCGATTTCTTCGACGATACCAACCCCCAATCTTACCTGCTTGGCTATGGTTGCGGTGGTGGTACCTACACCAGTGCTGGCGGTGTAGGCAGCAGCGCAAACTTCGCCACAGACTCTGTCAACATCGTTTTCTCTAGTCTTTTTGGCTCCTACCATGGCGATTGGGACTTTGAAAGTGATCCGTTCATGCCTTCTGCATTGGCCTCTAGAGGGGGGATTCTTACTTGCTCCTGGGCTGGCAGGCCGCACTGGTTCAACCAAGCCCTTGCCTCTGGCGAGACCATTGGATACTGCGCTTGGGAGACGATGAATACGCAGTTCAACCAGGGCTTTTTCGGCTCTACCGGTGAAAGCGGCGCACACGTGGCACTCCTGGGCGACCCTAGTCTCCGGGCCAATGTGGTAAAACCTGCTACGAACCTGGCAGTTACTGCGCCCACCTGCAACAGCGTCGCACTCAACTGGACGGCTTCTGCCGAAGCGGTGGCTGGTTATCACGTCTATCGCGCCCTCTCGCAGGACGGGGCATATATTCGCCTGACCACCAACCTGGTTACGGGCACGACGTACACAGACAATGCGCCCCCACTTGACACCTTGTATTATCAGGTCCGCGCCATTAAAAACGTGACCAATCCCGGCGGCGGCACCTATGCAAACAACGCCATCGGACCGATTAAGTCCATCGTGTTCACCGGAGCGGGCGCACCCGCCATCACCACCACAGGTGGAACCTTGAACTGCACGAACTCCAACGTGACACTCACCGCCACGGGCAATCCGCCCATCGTGACTTCCTGGAACTGGGTTGGTCCGAACAATTACAGCAGCAGTTTGCAAAACCCAACGGTAACAAACATTGGCACCTACACCGTCACGGCATTTGACGCGACAGGCTGTAGCGCCACTGCCACTGCTACGGTATTGGGCGATTATACTGCACCCACAATTTCATCTACCGTAAGTAACACACTCAATTGCGCCAGTAATTCGGCCACCATCAACGTGAACCCAACCGGACTTTCATCTTGTATCATTACGGGACCGGGCAATCTATTTGTTCAAGGTTTTACCGCGACGGTCACCTTGCCAGGGAATTACAGCATTTCAGTAGTTTCTGCTATAAATGGTTGTATCGCGAATGGCTCGGTGCAGGTAGTGGGCGATATTTCTGTACCCTCTGTTACAGCAAGCACCAGTGGACCCCTTACCTGCGTGAGCCTAACCACCGAATTGATAGCCAGTTCGAATGTGCCAGGAGCTAGTTTCGTTTGGTCAGGGCCTTGCGTGAACGGCACCACCGCTTCTTGCAAAGGGATTTTTACCGTAGTAGTGACAAACCCGGCCAATGGCTGCACGAACACAGCGACCACTACCGTGTCGTCCGACATCAATATTCCACAAGTTTCCGCTCAGGGAGGCGTACTCACCTGCGACATTCAGGCAGTTCCATTGATTGCAACTTCCAATGTGCCCAACGCTACATTTAATTGGTCGGGACCTTGTGTATCCGGCGCACCACCCTATTTGGCCACTTGTCCGGGAACCTATACGGTGGTAGGCACGAATCCGGCCAATGGCTGTACAGCTTCGGCAAGTGCAGTGGTCACGGAGAATATTCAACCACCCATCGTCAATTTCCCGCCGCCAGCAACCCTGACTTGCGAGGTGCTTTGTGTTGACTTTACAGTACCATTCATTCAGGGTATTGAGATTTACTATCTGGGGCAATTGGTTCCGCCAAACACTCCAATCCAGTTCTGTCAGCCCGGCGCCTATTCTGTTACCGTAAAGTCTACGCTGAATGGATGCACGGATGATGTTGATCTGGTCATTATGCAGGATATTACCCAGCCGGCAGCGAATGCGGGCGCTGACCAGACGATCTCCTGCTTTACACCCACTGTTCAATTAAGCGGTAGCCCATTTGGGTTAAGCTATCTTTGGTCAGGCCCAGCGGGCTTTACCTCCACGGTGCGTAATCCATTTGTGCTTTTAGCGGGTATTTATACCCTCACCGTGACGAATCCTGCAAACGGTTGTACCGGGTCGGACCAGGTTGAGGTCCTTGCAGACGCAAGCTTGCCCACTGCCAATGCCACGGTGAGTGGCCAACTTAACTGCACCAATCAGACCGTGCAATTAATGGGCACAACCAATGCACTGGGAGCTTTTTATGCCTGGACAGGCCCCAACGGTTTCACTAGCACGCTCCAAAATCCAACTACCACTATTCCAGGTATTTATACGTTTGTGGCGTCAACCCCTACTGGTTGCTCCAACTCGGATGTAGTAGAGGTATTTAAAGCTCCCGCTCTCGTGGTTACTATAGACCCAGTTATTATAGCATGTGATGGTATTGCGGAAACGTGCGTAAGTGCAAATGGAGGTACTCCGCCTTATGCCTATTTGTGGTCGAATGGAACCACCGGAAACTGCGCTGCCTTTTTGGGCGGAGGAGTGATTGGCGTAAGCGTTACCGATCAGGGTGGATGCTCGTTTTCAAATACCCAGACCGTTGTGGTTCCTCCACCCCTTTCTGGAGGATATACTATTGAAGAAAATTGTGACGGAACCAGTGAACTGTGCTTTACAGTAACTGGAGGAGTAGGTCCTTATTCCATTGCCTGGTCAAATGGAGATATAGGTAGTTGCACCACTATTAGCAGTGCTGTAATAAGCGCTACTGTGACGGATGCTGCTGGATGTTTGTTCATAAAACCCGCTTTCACACACACACAAACACCTGTTTTGGTGCTTTCCGCGGTCGTGGTGAACGAATCTGCCCCCAATGCAAACAATGGTTCAATTGACCAAACCGCAGTGGGTGGCACTTTACCCTACACATACCTTTGGAGCAATGGCGCTACCACTCAGGATCTCACCGGTTTGGCCGGTGGAGTGTACACGGTTACTGTAACGGATGCGAACGGCTGTACAAAAACAGCTTCCTTCACTGTAAACACATCCGTCGGCACGGAAGAGGCTGCCTTCTTCGCACAATTCCAGCTTTCGCCCAACCCAACGGAGGGGCTGGCTTCGCTCTCGCTCCAATTGCACGAGGCCGCCGCGCTCCGTGTAGAAATCCGCGATGTGGCCGGGCGTTTGATCTGGGAAAATCCGCCCCTCCAAACCGATGCGCTGAATCTTCCAATTGATCTGACCAATAGCCCGGCGGGAATGTACTCCGTCTCTGTTTGGGTTGAAAATCAGGTTTTTGTGCGGAAATTGGCGGTGGTGCGATAAGTAAGGGGGATTAAACACCTAAGAGGTTTTTTTTAAACACATAGGCACATAAGGACACATAAGGGTTGTACTCAACACTTTTGTGTCTTTAAGTGCCTTTTGTGTTTGGATGTTCCTATGTGCCCTAGGTGCCTATGTGTTTAAAACTCCTCTTAGGTGTGTTTAAATAATTGGCGTAATTTTAGCTGCCTAAAAACCTCTAAGGTTTCAAGAACCACCCAACCGATTCTCATGGCAAAGCATTCCTCCCTACTGTTCTTTATCGCGTTGCTGCTTTTCTCTTGTGGTAAAAACACACTGCCACACCGCGACAAACTCGCCGAAAAAAGCGAGCCTTACGATAATTTTTCCTTTCAGCGTTCTTATCCCTACCCAGAATTCGATTGGTTGGGATGGCGAAAAATCGTGCAGCGAACCCGCATTTCAGAAACGGCAAAAGCACGGGAAATCGACTGTGGCACCAACGTCAGCAACTGGACCCAACAAGGCCCCATGAACGTCGGCGCGCGTTGCAATACACTGGCTGCCAAGCCTGATAATGAGAATATTGTGCTTGCAGGTTTTGCAGGAGGCGGCATTTTCAAAAGCATAGACGGGACGGTAAACTGGTATCCTGTTTTTGACGACAACCCGGAACTCGCCATCGGCGACATTACCTTCGACCCTTCCAATCCAAATATCGTGTACGCCGGCACTGGAGACCCCAATATGCCTTTCAATGTTTTTAATGGCGACGGTATTTACAAAAGCACGGATGTAGGTGAAACCTGGCAGCACCTCGCCAACAGCCCCACTGGCATCGTTTCCAAAATCATTGTACATCCTACCAATCCGTCCGTACTCTGGGCGGCTACGATGGGTAATCCATATATACGTGACAATCAGCGCGGTATATACAAAAGCACGAATGGCGGCAGTTCCTGGCAACAAGTGCTTTTTGTGAGCGACCAAGCGGGCGCAAGTGATTTGGTGCAGTCGCCCGCCAATCCCCTAATCTTGTACGCCTCCTTTTGGGATCGCATTCGCAATAATACCGAGTCGGTCATTTACGGCCCCCACGCTCGTGTATACAAAAGCATGGATGGAGGCACAACCTGGACCCAGCTCGGCGGCGGCTTGCCAACGGGCGTTATGGGCCGTACGGGGCTCGCCATTTCGTTGACCAACCCCAACAAAGTGTACGCCTTGTTCATGGATTCACTGAGCACCCCAGGTTCTCTCCATAAAACAACGGATGGAGGAGCGACCTGGACTCCCGTGAACATCATTCAATTGGAAGACGCTTGCAGCGACTTTGGCTGGTATTTCGGCAAAATCCGCACAAACCCCACCGACGACGAAGAACTGTATTTTCTCGCCATCCAATTGTGGCGCAAACCTGCCGGGAACAGCGGTTGGTTCAACGCAGGGAGTGGTCATGCTGATAGCCACGACCTGATTTTTACTGCTAGCGGGCGGCGATACTGGTCAAATGATGGGGGCGTGTACCGCAACGACGGACAAGTGAGTTGGGCAAAAGCTTTAAACTTGCCTGTTACACAATTTTATCGAACCAATTACAACCCGCACGAACCAAACACTTATTGGGCAGGCGCACAGGACAATGGCATTCAAAAAGGAAATGGCCTCAGCCCCAACAACTGGGAATCGGTTTTTACGGCGGATGGTTTTAACTGCGCTTTCGACCCTGCTGATGCCCAACATTTTTGGGTGGAAATTCAAAATGGCGCCATCCACGAAACCTCGGATGGTGGCAATTCATGGCAATTTGGCTCCTCGGCACTCAGCACTTCCGACCGCACCAATTGGGATACGCCGTTTTTTATGAGTCCACATATTCCCAATCGGCTTTATGCGGCCACTTACCGCGCTTATGCTAAAGATGCTGGCGGCGGCTGGGGTACCATTTCCGGCGACCTTACCGATGGAATTATTTATGGCCCGCGTTTCCACACCGTTTCTTGTTTGAATGAATCGCCCGTCACCATCAACAAGCTGATCGCGGGTACCTCCGACGGCAATGTGTGGCGGCGAGATCCCGCTGGTGCCTGGACGAATATTACGACGGGTTTGCCAGACCGTTACGTCACCTCCGTTCATGGTTCCCCTACCCTTTCCAACCGACTATTTGTCACCCATTCCGGCTTTCGCGACAACGAGCATATCCCGCACATCCACCGATCGGACGACAACGGCAACACCTGGCAGGACATCTCCTCCGATCTGCCCCAGGTGCCCGTGAACGACCTTTTTGTGCTGCCCGGCAACGCGGATCAAGTGCTGTTTGCGGCTACGGACGTTGGGGTTTATTTCACAATCAACGGCGGTGTTTCCTGGAGCAGATTGGGCGGCAATATGCCCTATATCCCGGTTTTTGATTTGGAACGGAACCCCGCGCGCAAGGAACTGGTGGCCGCCACCTTTGCACGTGGTATCTGGACTTTCCCGTTTGACTCTGTTTTTGTGCAACAAAGTCCTGTTCAGGTCAACCTTGCAGGTACTGTGCGCAACGAGGTTGGGGTAGGTGTGGTCGAAGTAGATATTGATGGGACTTTGAGCGACACCGTGGGGATATTCAGCCTCCAAAACGTGCCTGGTTGCGCCCCGTATACCCTCGCGCCGTATCGCAACGACAACCCGCTCAACGGACTCACCACATATGATTTGGTGTTGATTTCCAAACACATACTTGCTACGGAACCTTTCAATACACCGTACAAAATGATCGCTGCCGACGCGAACCGATCAGGCAGCATCACTTCCTTTGACATTGTGCAAATGCGCAAACTTATCCTGGGCATTGACACCGCGTTCGCCAACAACAACTCCTGGCGTTTTGTCCCGGCCAACCATTCCTTTATTAATCCGCTCAACCCCTTTCAAACGCCCTTTCCCGAAACACTTGCAGTGCAGGTGTTGACAGACCCAATAGCCAACCTGAATTTCACGGCCATTAAAATTGGTGATGTGAACAACACGGCCGTGCCCAATCTAACCGATTCAGCAGAAGAACGTATTGCCGTTGAATGGCCTGTGTCGGTAGAATGGTTAAGTGGTGATTGGTTAACTGGTGATGGGTTGAATGGTGATTGGTTAACTGGCTCAAATACCCAAGCCAACCCTTACGCACCTGCAGGTAAGGAGTTCGTGGAAACTATTTTCTCTATTCCAGGCATTGCGCCCATTAACGCCGCGCGAGGGTCTTATGACCCCGCGCCCATCGCTGTTCAATTTACACTTCAGTTCGATACCGACGATTTGATTTTTGAAAAAATCGAACCCCTTGCCCCCAACCTTTCAATGGAAAATTTTGGGCTAAACAGAACCGAGCAAGGGCTTTTGACCTTTGCGTATTCGTCTGAAGACTCCAAGCCGTCTGTCGAATTTGAGCTTTTCAAAGTCATTTTTAGAAAAAAATCGGATATTCCACTGGAGGAGGCGCTTCAGTTGACTGATTGGCCTACCCCGGCAATGATTTACAGTGAAGATGGCCAGGCAATGCAGCCGGTATTAGACTGGGGTGGAAAGGCAGCGGAGACTATCATTGCACCCAATCCCTTTGGTCTGGGAGGAACCTGGGTTTCCGCATCCACCGCTGAAACGCTGGAGGTTTTTGATGGGAGTGGAAGATGGTTGTTTTCAAAAAAAATCAGCCCAAAAGAAGCCGTTAAACTCGAATCAGGATTGTTTCCACGAGCCGGGGTATACTTTTGGCGCATGGGCGGAGAAACGGGCAAGCTTGTTTTTGCGCCATAACGAATGGGCCTCCTTTGTCACTTTCAAGACTATTTTCCCAAGGATTTTCAATTTTAACAAGCGAGGTGCTCTAAAGTCGGAACACAATCCCGACTTTTGCAAACGCTTTTTGGCAAACACTATAATCGGTAGCCTGGTCCAGACCAGTTGCCACACCTCAGAGAATAAAACCGATTATCCGGCGTTTATACGCCCTTCCTTTTCTGCTCAACCATTTAGTAGTCTGGTTTTCAGGCCTCCGGCTCGAAAACAAATACCTTTTTTTCGGTCAAAACTATCCTGACCTAAACCGCGAACCGTTTAGACGTTGAACAAACAATGCATTTAAAAAGATCCGTTTGCTACTGGTTATCACTTGCTCTGACACTGTTTTCGAACGCTGTTGGTATTGCTCAAAAAGAGGAGCCTCTACCGTTATGTAACCTGGAAGAACCGATGGACACTTCCGATATTCTGGTCGCCAAAGGAGCCTACCCCATTACCATCTCCGATGCCGAATTGCGCGAAAGGCTTGGTTCTTTAAGTAGTTGCCTCGAACTGAAATCCACCGCCGTCGTAAAAAGTTATATCAAAACTTATGTGCAGATCCAAACCGAGAAAACGCGCAATATGCTCGGTAAGCGACTCACCTACTTTCCGCTTTACGAAGCAAAATTCCGGGAATACGGGGTGCCAGACGACCTGAAATTTCTCTCCGTGGTAGAATCCGCACTCAATGCTAAAGCTGTTTCTTGCGTAGGTGCCACCGGACTCTGGCAGTTTATGCCCAGTACAGGCGGCGAATATGGTCTTCGCACCAATACTGCCGTGGAAGACCGCAGCAACCCGGTTAAAAGCACCGATGCCGCTGCCCGCCACCTGCGCGATCTCTACAAACAATTTGACGATTGGGCCCTTGCACTGGCCGCTTACAACAGTGGAGCTGGCCGTGTGAACGCTGCCATCCGTCGCGCCGGAAGTCGCAATTTTTGGACGATCCAGCGCTACCTGCCCGCAGAAACACGCAATTATGTGCCTGCTTTTATTGCAGCTACTTACATCTGCAACTATTTCCAAATCCATGGCCTCACGCCCAACAACCCTGATTTGGATCAGCAACTGACAGATTATGTCAACGTATACGAAGGCATCTCGTTCCGCGATATCTCGGACGCAACGGGCATCACGTATCAAGTAATCAAAGACCTCAACCCTGGATTCAAACGCGACTATGTGCCGCCAACGAACGAAGGCCATTTTGTGGTAGTGCCAGAGCGGGTCATGCCTGCCTTCATCCGTTACCTCAACTCGGTAAGCAGTGCGCGCAAATACAAGCTGGAAAGCATCGAAAAATACACCAGTGCCGACAACGGCGACGGTCGCTATTGGATCAGCAATGCCAAGCCAAAGGAGGTGGAGCATGTAGATCGGTTTGCTTCACGTTTGGGCATTTCGGGAGTACAATTGAAATCCTGGAACAATCTGGAGAGCAATTATGTACAACCTGGCCAGATGCTCAAACTCTACCGCCCGGTATTTGTGCAAAAACACTCTGGAATCCGCATTGAAGCACCTTCTACTGCTACGATTGCACCCAGCAAACCGTCTGTAGCACCGAAGAAAAGTAATGTTCCCGCCAGCAAATCCAAGCCCAGCGGCAGCTCAACCGCAGTGTTTCAGGAAGAAAAACAAGACCCGCGCGAAAAGCAGTATCAATACCATACCGTTCGTCGGAACGAATCGCTGGAAGACATTGCCCGGCAATACGCCACTTCCGTGGAAAGTCTGCGCAAATTGAACAACCTGGATAGTATTAGATTTGGAGTCCGGTTGAAGATTCGGGAGTTCTAATTTACGATTTACGATTTTGGATTTACGATTGCGGCGACCCTTAGCCATGTCTGAATCGTAAATCCAAAATCGTAAATCGTAAATTTCACCACCGCACCACGCTTTTTTAATATAAAATCGAAGCCCCCCGAAGTTTTCAAGAACTTCGGGGGGCTTTTTTAAATTAAAAACGGATTTTTGCAGTTCACCCGCCGAAGCCCTTCGCCGCCGTCAAAAACTAAGGCGAGTAAATGCGAAGGCGGGCAATTACCATTCCAACCTATCACCAATCACCAATCACAATTTCACCATTCACCGATACCGCCCATGCTCACCCGTGCACTCATCATCGAAGACGAGCCAGAAGGCTTGGAAAACCTCAAAAACCTGCTCCGTATGTGTTGCCCTGACGTGGACGTGGTGGCGGAGGGGGGATCCAATGCCGATTTTCTTCGCTTAGCCGACGATCGCAACAACCGCTTCGATGTTGCTTTTCTGGACATCAGTTTGCCAGACGGACTTGTTTTTCAGGCATTACAACAACTGGAAGAACTGCCTTTTGACATTATTTTCGTTACCGCATTTGATAAGTATGCCATCCGAGCTTTTGAGTTTGCGGCTATTGACTATGTTACAAAACCCATCGAGCGCGAAGAATTGATCCGTGCCGTGAGCCGGATAAAGCCCCGAAACACGGAAACAAAAGCTCGTCTGGAGGTGCTCCAACAAACCTATAACCCCAATGCACCCAATGCCTTCAATAAGATCGGCATTTCGGCCATGGACGGGGTGCATTTCGTGCGCCTTGCCGACATCACGCGGCTTGAAGCAGAAAATAATTACACCCATTTTTTGCTTAACGGCGGCAATCGAATCACTGCCAGCCGCACCATAAAAGCTTACGAAGACGCGCTGACCAGTTTCAATTTCGTGCGGGTGCATAAAAAGCACATCGTGAACATGAATTTTATGAAAACCTATATCAAAGGCGAGGGCGGTTATCTCATCATGGAAAACGGCGATAGCATCGAAGTGTCGCGCCGGCAAAAAGTGAACCTTATGGACGCGCTCAAACGCACGCACGGGGAGACCTGGAAATAGAGGACATTGGACCCTGGACATTAGACATTGGACGGCCACTCTAATCGCTAAACAATCTAAACCATCAAACCACTCACAATGGGCTTTTTTGACAAATTTTTCAACAAGGAGAAAAAACAAGACCTCGACAAGGGGCTTGAAAAAACGAAAGAGGGGCTGTTTGGCAAATTGGGCAGAGCCATTGCAGGCAAAAGCACGGTGGACGTGGAGGTGCTCGATGAAGTAGAAAATATCCTGATTTCCAGCGATGTTGGCCTGGATACCGCTATAAAAATCATCGAACGCATAGAAGCCCGAGTCAGCCGCGATAAGTATATAAACACCGGAGAACTCAACGAAATTCTGCGCGACGAAATCGTAGACTTGCTGGCCGAAAATAATACGGAGGATGTGGAAGATTTTGACATCCCGGTGGGCAAAAAACCGTATGTCCTGCTGGTTATTGGCGTAAATGGCGTGGGTAAAACCACCACCATCGGCAAATTAGCCTGGCAATTCAAACAACGCGGACACAAGGTGGTACTGGGCGCTGCCGACACCTTTCGCGCCGCAGCGGTAGATCAACTCAAAATCTGGGCCGACCGTGTAGGTTGCGATTTTTACTCTAAAGGTATGAACGCCGACCCTGCCGCAGTAGCCTTCGAAACCACCCAATATGCGCTCGAAAACAACTGCGATGTGGCCATTATTGATACGGCTGGGCGCTTGCACAACAAGAGCCACCTCATGTTGGAATTGGGAAAAATACACCGCAGCATGGAGAAAAAACTGCCCGGCGCCCCGCACGATGTGCTCTTGGTATTGGATGCGAGCACCGGCCAAAACGCGCAAGAACAAGCCAAACAATTCACCGAAGTAGCCCCCATCACCTGCCTCGCCCTCACCAAACTCGATGGAACCGCCAAAGGTGGCGTGGCCATCAGTATCAGCGACCAGTTCAAAATCCCTATCCGATACATCGGCGTGGGCGAAAGCATTGATAAGCTGCAAATATTCAATAAACGTGCCTTCGTAGAATCTATCTTTGGAGGCAAGCAAATTGGTTGAGAATATTGAGGGGTTGAGAATGTTGAGTGTAAACCTCAACATTCTCAACCCCTCAACATTTTCAACCCTTCCGCACTATGATACAAGTCCTACACATTTCTGCCGAGTGTTATCCTGCTGCTAAAACAGGTGGTTTGGGTGACGTGGTCGGCTCCTTGCCCAAGTACATGACCCAGGCGGGCGTACTTTCGGCTGCCGTTATTCCAAAGTACGACCTCAAATGGATTAATGGGCGCGAGTGGGTCACGGTGTACAGCGGCGCCATTCGCTCCGATTGGCGGACCATTCATTTTTCGGTGCAGCAGGAAAAAAGCAATGCACTTGGGTTCCCATTTTTTGTGGTGGATATCCCAGGCCTTTACGACCGTCCGGGCATTTACAACGACCCCGGTGGCTGGGCTTACGGGGATGAAATAGAGCGCTATCTGGTGTTTCAACAAGCGGTGTTGCAATGGGTGATTTCCTTTCCTGAACACGAGCGGCCGCGTGTGCTGCATTGCCACGATCATCACACGGGACTTATCCCGTTTATGGCAAAATTCTCTCCCGATTTTCGGGCATTGGCAGAAACACCCACGGTTTTTACCATCCACAATGGTCAATATCAGGGCGCGTTCAGCTGGAAAAATCACAACATTCTGCCTTATTACGATGCCTGGGCACGGAGTTATCTGGACTGGAATGGCGCGGTGAATCCCATGGCCTCTGCCATTAAATGTGCCTGGGCCGTCACGACGGTTTCCGAAAGTTATCTCTACGAACTCCATGAAAGCAGCCTGGGATTAGAGCCACTTTTCCGGCTGGAATGGCAAAAACAATGGGGCATCATCAACGGTATAGACGCGCAAGTGTGGGACCCCTCCACGGATGCGGCCCTTCAATTTAGGCTGGAACCCTCCTCCGTCAAGACTTCGGCGGGTGAAGCCAACAGTCAACAGTCAACGGTCGACAGTCAACAGTCCTTTAAGCAAAAAAACAAGCGAGTACTCTGCGAGTGGTTTGGCTTGCCGGAGCATTTGCCCATGGTAAGTTTCATCGGACGCATGGTGAGCGAAAAAGGTTCGGATTTGTTGCCGGATGCTTACCGCAATTATATTCATGCGGGTGGTTCAGCCACGTTCCTCGTGCTGGGCACAGGCGAGACTTGGACGCAAAATGAGTTCCGTGCCATGTCGCACCAATATCCGGGTCGGGTGAATGCAGTGATTGATTACAATGAAGCACTCGCACATCAAATCTATGCGGGTTCTGATTTTCTCATCATGCCATCCCGCGTTGAACCTTGTGGCCTGAACCAGATGTACGCCATGCGCTACGGCACCATCCCGATTGTGCGCTCCGTTGGCGGCCTGAAAGACACGGTGCCTGACATCGCTGAGCCAGATGGCAACGGGCGAGGTATTCGGTTCGACCAGGCTACCCTGAGTGACATCGGCCACGCCATTCATCGGGGCGCAGCCATGTGGCACAACGAACCCGGCATCGTGGCCATGTTGCGCCAACGCATCATGGCAGTTGATTTTTCCTGGGAGAATACAGTGGGAAGGTACTTCAGTGTGTATCAGCGGATTGGGGGAAGGGTGGCGCCGGTGAAGGCACAAGAGACAGCGCCTCCTGCGAGCAAACAGGAATCAGAGACATCAGTAGAAAATCGCGAAACCGTGGTGAAGAAGAAGGGGCGTGTAAAGAAGTAACACTTTTTTAAAAAGTGTCACTTCTCAGAAACGCTTGCCAATAGGTGGGGTAAGAAAAAATCCTACTTTCGCTTTTAAAAATAGAGAATGTAGAAACTTTGAAAATGTCATGGCAACAATAAAAGAGAAAATCCAGCATCATCAGCAGTTGCTTATTGGGCTTCTCGAAGAGTATGTACGAGAGCATGCAGGCAACCCGGAAATGGAAGACCAAATCCTTGCGGACACTGACCGAAATCACTTCCAACTGATCCGCATCGGCTGGGATAAGGATGACCGGATTGAAAACATTTTGCTACATTTTGACATCAAGCCCGACGGCAAAATCTGGATACAATCCAACTGGACCGAAACCCGCGTAGCGGAGGAGCTTCTGCGCCGGGGTGTGTCAAAATCAGATATTGTGTTAGGGATGCAGCCACCTACTTATAGGAAATATACGGAGTATGCGGCGGCCTGAGAAACGAATAGAGTTGCGTTCAGCCGTTTATTGTTGGTGAGACTATCAAATTGACAGCAATATTAACAAGCACTCCGTCGGTATGAAGTAAAAATGATCTGACAGAACTCAGAAAAATAATTTGGCAAATACGCGTATTGCTGTACGTTTGCTTGGAATCAAATCAGCAATAACAACACACCTGCCATGATAAAAATGATCTGTCTCATCCTCGGCGGGGGCGCCGGGAGCCGCCTTTACCCACTCACGGAAAAACGTTCCAAGCCTGCGGTGCCCATCGGTGGTAAATACCGCTTGATTGACATCCCCATCTCCAATTGCATCAACTCGGGGGTGAAACGGATGTTCGTGCTCACGCAGTACAACTCTGCCTCGCTCAACGCCCATATCAAGAACGCCTACAACTTTGACCATTTCACTCAGGGGTTTGTAGACATCCTTGCTGCCGAACAAACGCCTGGCAATTCCGGCTGGTTCCAGGGCACTTCCGATGCCGTGCGCCAGAGCCGAAAGCACTATGAGCGCCACGAATTCGATTACATCCTCATCCTCTCTGGAGATCAACTTTATCAGATGGATTTTGAGGCCATGGTGAATCACCACATCGAAAAAAAGGCCGATGTCACCATCGCTACGATACCCGTTGACGCAAGGGATGCTACCGGGTTTGGCATCATGAAGGTGAACAGCGAAGGCTACATCCCGCGCTTTATCGAGAAGCCCAATGCCGATGTGTTGCCCGATTGGGCCAGCGAGGTAAGTCCGCTCAACAAAAAGCGTGGCCGCAACTACCTGGCTTCCATGGGCATTTACATTTTCAATCGGAAAGCCATGGCCGACCTGTTTGACAATTATCCAGACGCCACCGATTTTGGTAAGGAAATTATACCCACCGCCATCTCAGAAGGACGCAAAGTAGCGGCTTACCAATATGAAGGCTATTGGACTGACATTGGTACCATCCGCTCTTTTTTCGAAGCCAACATCGAACTTACAGACCACATTCCACCTTTCAACCTTTTTGATTCTCAAAAAGTGATCTACACCCGTGGCCGTATGTTGCCGCCAGCCAAATTCTACGGTGGCACCCAACTCAACCGTGCCCTTATTGCTGAAGGCTCCATCATCCACGCCCGGGTCATTGAAGGTTCGATCATCGGCTTGCGGTCTCGAATTGGCGAGAACACCGTCATCAAAGACTCTATCGTGATGGGCAATGATATATACCAAACCTTGCAGGAAATCGCCACCCAACAAGAGGACATTCCGCTGGGTGTAGGTCATTACTGCCATATTGAACACGCCATCCTTGACAAAGACTGCCGCATCGGCAACAACGTTGTTATCAAAGGGGGCGATCACTTGCCCGACACGGACGCCGACGAATATGTCATCCGCGATGGCGTGGTGGTAATCAAAAAAGGGGCGATGATACCGGAAGGAGCACGGATCATGTAGTAATTTTAGTGGTAAGTGTTGAGTGATAAGTGATACTTCCACATCACTAAACACTTACCACTCAACACTTAGCAATGGATTCTCCTAAACGTATACTCGGCATAGACCCCGGCACCAATGTGCTGGGGTTTGCCATTATTGATGCCGACAAGAAAGTGGTGAAAGTGATCGAAATAGGGGTCATAACCTTTGCACACATCAGTAGCGACGATCATACGCTGAAACTCCGATACATTTTCGAACAGGTACAAGACATAATCCGCCAGCACTTACCTACAGAAATGGCGATTGAAGCGCCTTTTTTTGGCAAAAACGTGCAGTCTATGCTCAAGCTGGGAAGGGCACAAGGGGTAGCCATCGCAGCCGGCATGGTCAATCACCTGGTTATCACGGAGTACATGCCCAAAAAAATAAAGAGTGCGGTGACTGGCAACGGCAATGCATCCAAAGAACAAGTGGCAGGCATGTTGGAGAATATACTGCATACCAAGTTTTCTGAAAAATACTTTGACGCTACCGATGCCCTGGCCACAGCCCTCTGCCATTGGTATCAATCCAGCAGTCCCGGCTTGGCTGGGAAAAAATCCTATTCCGACTGGAAAGGGTTTTTGAAGGACAATCCGAAGCGGACTAAGTGACTTTGGACATTGGACATTGGGACGTTGGACATTGGGACGTTGGACATTGGGACGTTGGACATTGGGACATTGGACGTTGGACATTGGGACGTTGGATATTGGACGGATTTTATACACTCGAGGTTGGATGTTGGACTTGATCCCAGGCATTCCCAAGTCCAACGTCCCAATGTCCAACGTCCTAATGTCCAATGTCCAATGTCCAACGTCCTAATGTCCAACGTCCCAATGTCCAACGTCCCAATGTCCAATGTCCAACGTCTAATTCCTCAGCCGCTTCTTCTCTGGAATCCCTTCAAAGAAAAAATCGTAGCCGCGAAAAAGGGGGCCGAATACCCGGTCTTGCGTCAGCATAAAATCCTCGTTGTTGACATCGGTGAAATAACGATCCACGAACGAACCGCCTGCGCGCGACATTTTTACTTCCACGGGCCAAAAACGAACCTTTTTCTCTACACCATCGGTCTTTTTCATCGTGAGGATGACAAACGGCACCAAGGCTTTTACGGAATCGCGGAGCGGGTTCTCTGTTTCAAAAGCTTCTGCTACAAGGCTTTCAAACTGAACGAGATAAGCTTCTGCAACACCTTTGCGTTGTGGCGTATTCATTTCCGTGGTAGTGCCGAAAAAAGGCTTTACGTCATAAGACGCTTCGCCCGCTTTTTCCAGTTTGAACGACTCGCTTTTGCGTTGCGGATATTCCACGGACACCGACTGGATTTCTTCCGGTTTTTCCCGAAAAATGGCCTTATCGCGCCAATTATCATCGCCCATAAGATAGTGTATTCGGATTTGGCCAATAAACCCAGGGAGATGGGTCACATAGGGCTGTTCTCCACCATCCATCATCAGCACCGTGCCGCGTTCGTCATTCGTAATACCACCTACGTAATAGGTCTTCATGTTTTTGCCCTCGCGGTCATAAATTTCAACCTTGATGCCAATCGCAGCCAATTCTTTGACCATGCCTGGCACGGCACCATGCGCGGGGATATTGAGCACATTTACCCTCGAAATGGTTTCGATTAATGTTTCCACAGCGCTAGGGCGGGCAGGGAATTTGCCGTTGTAAATCCAGCTTTTACCTTTTCGCTCTAGCGTGACGGTGTGGCCTTCCCGGTCTGCGAGGAAGATTTTGCCAATTTTTTCAGGGTCCTTTACCGGAAAATCCATGTCCCAAGAAACATGGGTGCCCGTCTGATTTTTCTTTTTTGAAAGGGCATACCAGGCAGTGCCGCCTAATACAAGGAATAGTGCTACTAAGAGCAGAGTTCTGTTCATAAATTTTTGATTTTGATCCCGAATGTTCGGGCGTGACCATGTGCAAAAAAAGAACACAGTAAAGGCACATTGGCATGGCAAGCGTGGTGCAAAGTTGCAACAGGGAATTGGCCGAATAACGCTTAAGGCGCGGATTTTTTTCTATAAGTACCGATGAAATACCAACTTCACGATTTCGAGGGTCGTGAAGTTGGTATTTCATAGGCACTAAAAAAGCCGACCCCTGCATTGCGCAAGGGCCGGCACATCAAAACAAAACGAAAAACCAACTTTTTATCTTTGTAAGGCTATGTAACGCCTATTTCGGTCAGTTGTTGCCCCGGGTCTTGAGTCTTACGGGTATTTCACGGGAGTTTCCGTCTCGTATCACATTGATTGTCATCGTTTCACCTGCTTTAGAACGCCCAATGAGTTCCATTAGTTCAGAAGTGGTTGTCACGTTTTTGCCATTTACTTTGGTCACCACGTCCTTTTCTTGCACCCCTGCCAAGGCGGCAGAACCTTCCGGGTCGAGGCTGTCAATCAGGACACCCTGTGTGAATGTTATTCCATTTTCCTTAGCAATTTGGGAATCCATCGTGGCTACGTTTACGCCAAGATAGGCGCGACGATATTCACCATATTTCACCAAATCATCTGCAATGCGCTTCACCAGGTTGATCGGGATAGCAAAGGAGTAACCCGCAAAAACGCCGTTCGGTGTAGCAATGGCCGAATTGATGCCGATGAGATTGCCGTTCACATCTACCAATGCCCCCCCAGAGTTGCCAGGGTTTACGGCTGCATCGGTTTGAATGAAAGACTCAATGGCTTTCCCCCCTTTGATAATGTCAATATCGCGGCCCTTAGCGCTGACGATACCCGCGGTAACTGTAGAAGTCAGGTCAAAAGGGTTTCCAACCGCGAGCGCCCATTCGCCCACCCGGACATCGTCGGAGTTGCCGAGTTCGAATGCTGGCAAGTTTTTGGCTTCAATTTTAATGACCGCCATGTCCGTATTGGGGTCACGGCCTACCAGGCGGGCACGAAATTCGCGGTTGTCGTGAAGGGTTACCTCATATTCGTCGGCAAACTCTACGACGTGGTTGTTGGTCAAAATATAGCCGTCTTCGGTATAGATCACCCCAGAGCCCGTACCGGAGCGGGGCTGTTGTTCGTAGCCATAACTATCGCCAAAAAAGTATTGGAAGGGATTGGAGTAGCGGTTTTCACGTTGGCGTTGAATGGCGGACTCCCTGCTTTCGGAGGCTTTGATATGCACCACCGAGGGCATGGCGCGTTCAGCGGCTTTAGTAAAGTCAAAGGGTACAGGAGAACCGCCGTAGTTCACTTGTTTGGAGTAAGTTTGCTGCTCGGGGACTTGGGCCGATTGCGGGATTTCAAGCATTTTTGCCGCGCCCAAGGTGACAAGTCCGCCCGTAGCGCCCGCGAGTAGAGTTGACCACAATTTATTCATTGTTCAAAGTTTAATTTTTTGATGAAAGCCAAGGTAAAACGAGGAGACGGCGTCTTTGCTGTCAGAATGTTTTGTTTTAACGGGACGTTAACCAGTTGCAATGATTACTTGATAATTGTTTGTCAAAAGGGTTAAACGATCCCCGACCAGCCGATGTTTTCGCACTCCGACAAACCGTCCTCTTACATAGACAAACGCCCGTGACTAACCGTTATTTGTATGGACCAGATTCGATCAAACGCCTGCTCCGCCCAGAAACAGATCTGGAGCGACACTTGCTTGCGTTACCCGAATTTTGCCATGGGCTTCGGTGGGGCGAACCACGTTTTGGCCACCCTGAAGGCAAAGTAGCACTCCATGTGCGCGAAGTACTCGACAATATCGCCGACCTCCCCAATCTCAGCCCGGAAGACCGCTCTCGCCTGCGGCTCATCGCCCTGGCCCATGACACGTTCAAACACGCGGAAAGCCGCTCGCGCCCGCGCGACTGGACCAAACGCCACGGTTTGCTTGCCCGACAATTCATGGAAGGATATACGAGTGACCCGGTGGTTTTGGATGTCATAGAGACCCACGACGACGCTTATTACAAATGGCTTTCACAACGCCGCCGCCCTTCGCCACACAGCCAATTGGATTCGCTGCTTTCGCGTGTGGGGCATTGCCTGCAACTTTATTATCTGTTTTTTAAATGCGACACCCAGACGGGCGATAAGATACAAGCTCCCCTGCGCTGGTTTGAACAGGTAGCGGAAGGCATTGAAGTGGTGAAAATTAAGCCGTTTTGGCCCTGGGAGCGATGCTAGAGTGTGTCTGAAAATTGCTTGCCGAAGATGAAAACGCAGTTTTTGAAAAGGGTTATTCAGGTTGCCGAGTTATGTCCAAAGCTACCCAACAAAATCAATCTTAGGTTCGAGCCTAGGCTATCCAATACCCCAACAAAATCCACGTTCTTTGCGCCAGCAAATTCAATTTTTCCCATGCAAAAAAAGTCAAAGCGCCCCATACTGGCCTACATTCTCTTCGCACTGCTGCTGCTTTGCGCCGTTTTTTACATTATTCAGCCTTATTTGAACAAAAAACCGGCACCAGCCATACCTCCCCCCATTGCAGCACCCAAGGCCAACATTCCACAAATCGCAGTGCCAGATTTCAACTCGGATTCGGCATTCCTTTTTATAAAAAAACAGGTAGATTTTGGGCCTCGGGTGCCTAACACGCCTGCGCACAAAAAATGCGCAGCATGGCTCGTCAGTGAATTCAAACGGTATGGGTTTACCGTGATCGAGCAGAAAGTACAAGCACCTTATTACAAGGGAGGGACTTTTAATGGCGTGAATATCATCGCACAATACAAGCCAGAGGCCCAAAAACGCATCTGTATCGCCGCGCACTGGGACAGCCGAAACGAGGCAGACAAAGACATCAAGGACACCAACAAGGCCATTGACGGAGCCGATGACGGCGCAAGCGGGGTGGGTATCTTGCTGGAACTAGCCCGCACGCTTAAAAACCACCCGGTAGATATTGGTGTAGACCTGATTTGTTTTGATTTGGAGGACAATGGTGATGACGATGGCGCTCCTGAAACCTGGTGCCTGGGCTCACAACATTGGGCTAAAAACTTGCACCGCCCAAACTATTCGCCCTATTATGCTATTTTACTCGATTTAGTAGGGGCCAAAGGCGCACGGTTTTACAAAGAAGGTATTTCAAGGGAAGTAGCCCCCCAAACGGTGGAGAAAGTATGGAATAAAGCCCAATCGCTCGGCTACAGCGAATACTTCATCAATGAAGATCGTCCGGGCATTACGGATGACCACCTATTTGTGATACGGGGTGCACAAATCCCCATGATTGACATCATAAGTATGCCCAACCACGGCAAAAGCCCATTCGGAGACCACCATCATACCCACGCAGACAATATCAACATCATTGATAAAAACGTGCTAAAAGCCGTAGGCCAAACCGTGATTGCGGTGATTTTTGAGACGCACAATGGAGTGATGTAGCATTGGGGATTCGTTTATTTGGGGATTCGTTTATTTGGGGATTTGGTGATGGGGGGATTTGGTTATTTGGGGGCTTCGGGCTTGGTATTTATGCCTGCCGTTTGAGGCCACAAATACCAAGCCCGAAGCCCCCAAACAACCAAATCCCCCCATCACCAAATCCCCAATCAGTGCCATTTATCGAGTGCCCGATGTTCGTAACGCTCCATGGCGGAAAGCAGACCGGGAATTGTGTCGGAGGCAATGCAGAGCCGACGATTTTGTTCTTTTAGAAAACCGTTTTCGACCATATTATCGAGCATGTGCAGGAGGGGATCGTAGTAACCTCGCAGGCTCAGGAGACCGATGGGTTTTTTATATTGCTGGAGTTGGGCCAGGGTAAGTGCTTCAAAAAGTTCGTCCATGGAACCGTAGCCGCCGGGCAGTGTGATGACTCCATCGGTGTCGCGAATGAGCAAGTCACGGCGTGCGGACATAGTATCTACCACAATCATATCCTTCACACCGGGATGTCCAAGTTCCAAGCCATTGAGTTGGTGGGTAATGATGCCCGTGATCAGGCCGCCTTCGGCCAGGACGGCATCGGCAAGCACCCCCATGAGGCCCACGCTTCCACCTCCAAAAACGACCCGAATATTACGTTGAGCCAGGGTTTTACCGAGCTCCGTGGCGGCTTCTTCAAACCATGGCTGGTTGCCTTTATTGGCACCGCAATAGACTGCTATTGATTTCATACGAGAAAATGCGTTAATTTTGTGGCGCAAACCTCGCATATTTTACTCAGACAGTTTTTAAAACCGATTTACGCATGAACATCCTACGCACCGCTGCGCTTCCCGCGCTCGCGTTTTTCATCCTTTTTTCCTGTAACAAGGCCAAAACGCCCCTTGATCCTGATCCCGATCCCGTTTTTGGAATCTTTGTTAAAAACGACTATTTTGAGATCCAGGCCAAATACGCACTTTTCCTTTCCAATGCCGATGGCGAAACGGTTGCGTTTCGTTGGCTTCCAAACGAAGACACTGCCCAGGTGCAAGTGCCTGGAAGCAGTCCGAACGACCGCTTCGATTGCACGATTTTAAGAGTTACTACCCTCGAAGCCCCCGGATCTGGGATCAAAGACACCTCTTTGACACTTACTACCTATACTAACCTGTCGAGTGGACAACACATCAACCTCCGAGACCTTTATTTTAAAAGGACAACGATGTTGAAATTTACCCTCACAGGCTTTACATCGCTTGATTCTATTACTGTTGCAGATGCATTGACCTTCTCCCGCCCACAAGCCAACAACAATTATAAGGGCGAGTATTTGGTGAACAACACCGGCAGTTTTTGGATGCGTGTACTGATCAATGGAGAACACTTCTGGCGATTTTTAATTTTCAACAATGCAGGCGAGACCCTCGATGCCAACGTTATTGACGCTTCTCAAATGATCCTAAACCTTTCCCCGCCCATCCCTTTGGGGCTGCCGTTTGTGACCAGTTGGGACTATAAACTGGACGGGGTTATAGACACTTCGAAACTGGAATTTTTCCCGCTCAGCGAACAACTCCGGGCGCCCGGGGGATTCGTGCCAGCTTACAATTCAGTAGCGATTTTTGAACCGGTGAACAATGACCTTTTTGATCCAAACCGACCTTACATTGACATGTTCCGCCTACAAACCAATGGGCCTTCCGGGAATGTAGACGGCTATAACTATTTAAGCGACAACTTCTACCCAGCCGTGCCTGCTTCGCTGCCAGAACCGACGTTTGACCTTTTGGCCACCACAGCTGCCAACAATAGAGCCATCGCGGTGAACTGTATTGGCGACTTTGACTTGCTGGCCTTCGCACGTGCCCGAAATGGCAATCCCAACATCAACTGGGAGGTAATCACCAAGCCAACAAATGGCATTGTGCTTTACATCCTGCCCGATGTGCCAAAAGAATTGGGCGACCGCTATCCTTCGCTTAAAAATTACGATTTCAATACACAAGTGCGTGCTCGTGCCGAAAAGTATGAGCGGTTGGACTATGACCAAGCGGTGCGCAAACGGCTGGAAAACGCCGACCCGTTGTGGCAGGCCCGGGGTGGGTATTTGGGGCGAGAGGAAAGTTTTTAGGTCTCAACCCTGTAATATTCAAAAGCAGCAATCGCCAGCCCCAATGCAATCAAAAGCAACACAAATCGCAGGTGGTTCGCCATTGTCCAGCGTTTCACCAATCGGTGCAAGGTTGCGGCTTCATACTCCTGACCTTCAAAATATTTGTTCATCGGCACGAAGTAAACGATGCTCCAAATGCTAGAGGCAAAATTGAGCCCAAAAGCCAATTTGGAATACAATGCTGCTTGGCTTTCATGCCCCCACAACAGAATCATGGCGACCAATGAAAACAAAAAACAAGTCAGGTGCATCCAACCAAAAAAAGTGCGGATCTGGCCTTTGCGGAAAAAGGCTTTGTTGCGCTGCATGTCGTCTATTTCCCCGCTGTTCCAGTTGGGGATGATGGCTATTTTGTCAAAAATATGGCCCCCAAAGTGGATGGTGAAGAGCAGGACAGTTGCCCAAAGGGTGATTTCAGTAACCATGATTTTGGTGTTGAATTGTGAAAATAAAAGGACGTTTATTCCACTCAAAACGGCTGCGGCGCATCCTTGAACTTGCTGTATTTTCCCGTCAGCTTGCCAATAAAATAGGCGATGGGCATAATCACTTTTTTGACAAAACCCGGCATGTCCGGCACGTCGTACTCGTTGCGGTAGCGGCAAGAGAGATACGCCCCGTCAAACATTTCGGGCCTTTTGTCAGTACCCTGGTTGAGTGCATCATAGAGGGTGGAGAGGAAAAAAATCACGTTTTCCGCAGGATCAATCCAGCCCGTGATGTGCAGTTCTTCCTCACCGGCATTCCAGAAACGGTGTGGTACGCCGCGTTTGAAAGTCACGCTGTCGCCGACCCCACCGAATTGCTCCGCTTCGCCAAAGATTTGGTAGCCGATTTTGCCTTTTACAACGGTTACGCCCTCATCTTGGCGCAGGTGGGTATGAAAGCCAGGTCCGGCCATGGGTGCGCAAAAACCTTCGAGCAACAGTTTGTTGCCCTCCATGCGGAGGAACGTGATTTTTTCGCCGTATTTGGTTTCGATAGAGAATGGAAGTTGGTATTGCATGATGTTAGTTTTTGATTGCAGCCATTTCTAATTTCGGCAACGACATCAGGTAGGCATAAATGGCCTGTAACTGATCTTCCTCGTAATGACCGATTTCTTTCCAGGGCATGAATTTCCCGTTAATTTCTTTGCCCAAAGGGGTGATTCCTGTGTGCATCGTTTTTACAAAACCTTCAGCACCCCAACTTGGCAAACTGCCTCCGGGTGTGAGGTTTGGGCCCATGGGCGCTTCAGGGTTGGGGTCTTTGCCGCCATTGAGTTGAGGACCATGACAGGTGCGACAACCACTGATTTTCACCAGATAATCGCCATATTGCACGGTTGTTCCCCGTGCTGGGGCATAATGCGCTGGTTTGGCATGATCAATGGTTTCCGCATTCAGTGCATCGCCGAAGGCACCTATTTGGAAAAGAATACTGCACAGGAAAGTGGTATTGGGCGATTCCCATGATTGTTCCACTGCTGGCAGTGTTTTCAAATAGGCAATGATTTGACCCACATGCTCGTCGCTCATGTACTGAAAGTCTTTAGATGGCATGATGAGGAGTGGACGGCTTTCTTTGGCCACGCCATGACGGATGGCGCGATCCCAATCAAGGTCGGTGTATAATTTGCCAATGCCTCCTGGCGTGAGGTTGGGCGCGGAGATGGTGCCGAGATCCGGCGAGTCGAAAAACCTGGTGCCCGCAAGGTTTTCTCCATGGCAGTTGGAACAAAGCACGGAAGCCCATTTTTTCCCGGCTTTGATGGAGGCCGAATCCGAAGGGATTAGAATGGCCTTTGGCTGCACGTCATATTTTTTGGCAAGTCGGTTTTGGGCGGTGTTGCAGAGGTAGAAGGCTGTTCCGGCCGCCATCAAAATGAATAAGCCGAGGATTCCGCCTGTCCATTTGAGTATCTTTTTCATGTTGTTAGAATTTTTTTGTGTAATAGTGAGGCGGTGACTTTGAGTGACTGTCTCACTTTGATTCAACGGCTTGACCCTGGCGAACCGTTTGACCGTCCTTACCCGAGTTCTTTTTGAAATGAATCGCCATCCATAAAAAAGCAAGTCCCCATATCAGGTTGGCGATGAACTGCATCATTTGGCCCGGTGAACCAATTAGTAAAAAGCCGAGCGTCATCACAATGCCTGACCATTTTGGCAGCGTGGTTTTGTCTTTCCAAATGGCTATGGAAAGCAGGATCAGCGCCAATATCCAAACCACACTTCCCACGATTAGAAAAGTCGTTTGTAGCCCGCCTTCCATCGCTGCAAACTGTGTGGCTTGTGCGGTGCCCGACAAGTGCAACTGACCAAGTGCAGGAAACATGAAATATAGTACAGAAAACAGCCCAAAACCGATGGCCACATGTACCATAAAAGGCACAAAACCCCAGAAAGCAAGGTTTTCGAAGCGGCTATTTCGGAGGGCGAGGTAGATGGAAAGCACCCCAAACATCTCAAAGAATACTCCGAAAAGTCCACGCATCGCCCAGATTTTGTAATTTCCAGTAGTGACGAAGCGGGCAAATTCGTCGGGTTTTTCGGCTGCTTCAAAGTACAGCCCTTCTTGGGGAATGAGGAGGTCGCCAAAAGCGAAAACAAGGGCGCCGAGAAATGCGGCGATAAAACCAAATAATATTCGATTGTTCATTTTGTAGATTGTTTTTACAATGAAGGGTATGCTTATGTGAGCCAGGGCCTTTTTTACCTGAGGCTAATGTCATGATGCCTTCGCTGCGTTGTCTCTGGTACGCTCACGAGCATCGTTGAATTCGAGTTTTTCTCCAATCTTGTGGAGATCAATGGCTTGTTTCATAAGTGGAATTTTATGGTGAATTTGCAAGAATGGAATTACCCGTCCTACGACTTAAAGCCGTAGGACGGGCAGGTTTGGAAAGACTTATTTACCTGCATCCGGCATCGGAATCACCGGTGTCTGGCTATCGAACGCAATCAGCCATTGGCCTTTGACTTTGTGAACCACGGTTGCGAACTTCGACTTGCCGCCGATTTGCTGGCCACCTTTTAATTTGATGTCGGCAGTGACGTCAGCGATCAGCAGTGCCACCTCGGAGCCAAGGAAGGTTATCGTTGGCTTTGTCATGCTCCAGGTGGGCGTGCCTTCCATCATGGTTTTGAACATTTCGTAGCCTTCTTTGATGGCCTTTGCGCCGCAAATGCTGCTGCCGTCAGGATAGATTTCGCAAGCATTTTCGGTGTAGAAAGACCACATTTTGGCTTCGTTACCAGTTTCGTAGGCTTGCCAAACTTCATCCCACATTTTGAGCAGGGAGGCTTCTTCTTTGGAAGTTTGAGCGGTGGCGTTGAAGGAGAAAAGACTCACGAAGAGCAGGGTCAAAGTGCTGAAAATCAAGTTTTTCATAGTGTGAAAAAGTTTTAGAGTGAAAAGAGTTATGGCTTTCCGTGGCGGGTTGCGCCCCGGGTTTAGTATTGATAATGAAATGATTGTGACGTTTTTTCCTGCGACTAAAGTCGCCGGTACAGTTAGGGGAACACCGTGCGGTGCGGCTGCATCATCGAGAGGCTTCCTGTGAACTGGCTCCATTGGCTTTTAAAAACTGCATACAAGTCAGTAAGAGCATCTAAACTGGTCATAGCGACTGTGCCAAACAGGCTGACCAATATAACTGCGCCGATCAGGCTGCTGGAGGCTTTAAAAGTGCTGGGCTTTTTCATCAGAGAGATTGTTTTAAAAAGTGATTTTGTTTGTTCCGTTTGATGATACAAAGGTGGGGGTGATAAGCACCGGCAATCCTCAGCAAGTCTGCGTAAAGGGGCTACGCAGATTTGCGTATTTTATCAGCCGCGTTCCACCATGATTTTCCTGACGGATCTTTCAGTCCCGATCTGCAGGGTCAAGAAATATAGCCCGTTGGGAAGTTCGTGCAGCGGGATGGCCCATTGGTTCGAGTCGTCGGTTTTCACACTTTCTGCGTACACTTGTTGTCCAGCTGAATTGGTGAGTGTGATGTTCGTGGAAATATCTGGTTGCGCTGCAAAGCGCACATGGAGCACATCACTTGCGGGCACTGGAAACACCTGTAAATCAATGCTTTGTACCACTGAATTACTGGGCGTTTCACGCTCATTCAAATCCGCTGCAGCAGTCTTTTGATCGTCGTTCGGGCGGCTCATCTCCTGGCATCCATTGTTATGGCTGATGCGGATTTTTTTCGCAACATCGTCTATTACGAGGCTATAATGTTCGGGCAAAATAATCGTATCAAAACTGCCCGTCCGGGTGCCCGTCCACGAAATGATGTCCCATGTACCATTCTCCCAGCAAGGCTCTGCGCCGACTACAGTCAGAGCCCCGCCAAGCGTAAGGTTGTTTTGGAAAACCATTTGATCAAAGGAAATCACACCCGAATTGGGGTCTTTTGCGAAATCGAAAATCAGGTTTCCCGTGGCCGCATTTTTAAAATGCCCACCCCAGGTCAAGGTACCAATACTGTCGCCGGGAGAAATCGCCCCATCATTGTTCTGAACGAAGGCGTTGTTATACGTGTCCATCTTTCCAATCCCTTCGATGCGCCCGGTATTGACCAATATTTCACCGGTAAGGTCAATGATGAAGGTGGTGGTTTTGACCAGTGTTCCTTCGATGAGTAGTTGTCCGTCGGGATTGGTAGAGGGCACAAATGCCATGTTGGCGGTATGGGCAAAAGTGAAGATTGAGCCAGAAGGTATTCTGAATTTTGCTGCAGAATGGAAGGCTGTATTGCCCGTAGCCGTCCAGTTGCCGCCGCCCGTGACTTTCAACTCCTTGCTGTAAAATGTTTTTGCGCCACCGCTGACGGTCGTTGTTCCCAGCACTTCCAAAATACTGTTGCCGCCTAAAGTTGTAGCGCCGCTCCAGTTGAAATTGCCCGTGCAGGTAATGTTTCCGGTTCCGATGAGGGAGCCGCCCGAAAGTTTCAAACTAGCCGGTGTGATGTTGGAACTAACCGTCAGCGTGCCGCCTGTTATTTCAAGGTGACAGTCGAGCGTGGTGCCAGATTGTAGATTGGAATGGAAGTTTGTTTCCCGCAAAATACCTGTCCCTGTGATATTGCAGTTGTTGAAGTAGTTTCCATTTTGGGTGCATTGTACCACCAGTCCACTGTTTATTTCAAAATAGCTGTCCGTGTGCGTCCCACGATAAAGGTTAAGCCCTCCGCCATAAACCAAAACATCTGAACCGGTCGAGTTAAACACAACATTTAAAGTAGCCACCCCAGAACCTGTTTTGGTCAAAATCGATTCTAAAGAGAGGTTGATAGCACCCAAGGGTGCAGCACTCGACGATAGCGCAATGGAACCTGCACTATTGAAATTGATGAGAAAATCTGCGCCATAAGGGAAATTCAATTCGGCACCCGCAGTGAGTACATAATTGCCACTCTTCCATTCAGCGCCACCAAGGAAGTCAATTTTGCAGGAGGTGTAGCTGGCACTGCCGCCGTCTTCCACCAGATTTGCCTGGGGATGGCAGGTCACCGTAGAACCGCCATAAACATGGCCGCTTTTCCACCAGAATGAATGGGTGATCGAAATGTCTTCATTGAAATAAACGCCCCCGCCATTCATCACCAAATTGGGGATGCTCATTGAGATATTGAATGTAGCGCCTCCTGATCCACAGATCTGCAAAGTGTCAAAACTGGCAGAACAGTCTGCTTGAAAGGTATTCCCACCTTTCATCAAGACGGTGCCTTCGCTGTTGAAAGTCGAGCCGGTCCAGCTGCGCGTGCCATTGTTAAAATCTACTACCGCATGATTGGCAATATTCACCTCCGTGTTGGTACAGGTCATGTTGTTAGAAATGGTAGTGAGACCATCTAAAAAATAAAACGCGCCTCCATCACTAACCATAAATGCGGTGAGGGTCAGGTTTTTAGAGGAGTTTTTTTGGAATGTACCATAGTTGTGGAAATACCCGCCTGATGTATGGAACATGGAACCGCTTGCATTCTGGTGGGTCATGGTGAGCAGTTCTCCAGAAGGGACGACCAGTTTGCCATTGCTTTTCAAATTGATATGGTATGTACGCCATTCTCCGCCCCCATTCAACACCAAGGTTTTAGTAGTGATGGTCGTTCCGTCAAAATAGGTAGTACCATGCACAAAGGCCGTGTCGGTGCCGCCCAGTCCGCCGTCTTTAAGATACAAATTCCCAAAAACATGGAGTTCGCCGTTGTTCTGTATGGCCATACTTTCGACATGAGCGTCATTGGTAATGTAAAGATTGTAGTTGCCACTGATCCATCCGTATCCATTGTCCATGTGCAGCGAAGAAATGGTGGTATGCGCTTGCAGTTGGATAAACGAATGTCCATTGATAATCACATGGTCAAGTAGCCCTGGCACACCGTCGCAATCTGACCCTGAGATGTCGAGCGGGTCGGTGTACCAGTTGCAGGGATCGTTCCAGTTTTGGGTGGGGTTGTTGTTTTTGAGGTAGTAGGTGGTGGCCTTTGCATTTAAGCAAAAGAATGCCAGCAACGTAAAGCAAAGTGTGATTTTCTTAAACATGGTTGAGGAAAGTTGATTTGTTTTGTCTTTTTGACAGCACAAAGGTGGGGCCGCTGCCGGGCGGCAGTCGAGCGCAGGTTTGCGTAAATGGAGTACGCAGATTTGCGTATTCTCAGGAAAATGAAGCGAGAATCGGGAGTGTTGCAATCATGAGGTTTCATTTTTTAAGTGTTGCCCGGGTTGACATTTATTCGAAACCGCCTAAATTTTTGCGAAGCGCAACTTCAATCGCGTGGTCATTTTATTTCCGGATTAAAGACTTCACTTACACTTGTCGCGATTCCCCGTCCATTCGTCTAGCCAAACTGGTTGTTGACCATTCCTGTGCAGCCACCTTGTAACCTCCTTGTCCTTGGTATGGTCTCTTGGGGCATGGTTATTTGGTTATGGGAGGATTTGGTTATTTGGGGATTTGGTTATTCGAGTGGCTAAGCTTGGGCACCCAGGTACCCAAATCCCCAAATAACCCGATCACCCAAAAAACGATTCATCCTTCAAAAACTACAGTTCATACTAAAGAACTGGGCATTGGTAGGTTCTATGTTTTGCAAGTTACCTAGAATAAACACCTTTGCAGCAAGTTCAGGACGATAGACGTTGGACATTGGATGTTGGACTTGATTGGTTAAATGATAGATGGCTCGAGCAGCGCATGTCCAATGTCCAATGTCCAACCTCCAATGTCCAACATCCAACGTCCAATGTCCAATGTCCAACATCCCAAATCCAACATCCAGCAGATAATTAAGCTATGAAATCAATTTTTTTCCTTCCAATTTTTACCCGCCGAAGCCTTTTTACCCGCCGTGCCTTGGTTGGCTGGGGCGTAGGCGGGTTTGCGCTCTGTTTGGCCGCATCGGTGGTTTCTGCCCAAAAAATCAGTGGCTCCATACAAGAACCCAACGGAGCGCCCGCAACGTATGCCACCGTTACCTTGCACAAATCTGCCGATTCCAGCTTGGTAAAAGGCGCTATTACGGGTGATGATGGTGCTTTTGAAATGGCTGGTGCAACCGCTGGCAAGTATTTTCTCAAGGCCAATCTGATCGGCGCCGGCGAGGCTTCCGGCGAAACATTCGAGTACAATGGCGGCAATCAAACCCTCGAAACCCTCCAACTGAAAGCTGCTCAAAATCAACTCGCCGAAGTCTCCGTGGTAGCGCGCCGCCCGCCCGTGGAAGTGAAGGCAGATAAGACCGTGCTCAATGTGGAAGGAACCGTAAACTCCACAGGACTCAATGCACTCGAACTGCTCCGCAAAGCCCCCGGCGTGACGGTGGACAACAATGAAAACGTGAACGTACGCGGTAAAAACGCTGTGAAAGTGATGATTGACGGTCGCGATCTTCCGCTCGACGGCAAGGATCTGGCTGCTCTGTTGAAAGGCACACAAGCTTCCGACATTGCCAATATCGAGATCATTTCCAACCCTTCGGCCAAGTACGATGCCTCGGGCAATGCGGGTATCATCAACATTCGCCTGAAAAAAAATAAGGCTCTGGGCACCAATGGCAATTTTGGTCTGGAAGGTATCTACGGCGAAACACTCAAAGGCGGTGGCAACATCAGCCTCAATCATCGGGGTGAAAAATTCAACGCTTTTGGTAATTTCAACCTACACCATGGCGATTGGCACAACCGTCAGAATTTCTATCGCGAACAATTGCAGGACGACGTACGCGCCGATGGTTCAATAGGGCAGGATTGGCGCGTTTTTGACCAAAAAAACAGGGAATATTCTGAAAACCGCTACAAGGGCTTCCGCACCGGCGTAGACTTTTTTCTGAACTCCAAACATACGGTGGGTGTACTCGTAAACGGGAGCTTTAACCCGGGTGACTGGCATTCCAGCAGTGTGGCAAAAATCAGTGATCTGCACAGCGCCGACCGCATTGATTCGCTCCTGGTGGCGACCAACGATGCTGCTAATGATCGTAATGACCTGAATTTCAACCTCAACTACCGCTTTGCGGATACCAGCGGGCACTCCTTCAATATTGACCTCGACCGCGGGGCGTATCGGATTCGCGGGGCAAGTTACCAGCCCAACTTTTACCGTTCGGCAGACAATTCAGAAACCCTCCGCGAAGCAATTTACCGCAACAACACACCTACAGACATCCAAATTATGACGCTTAAAGCCGACTACGAACAGCGGCTTTGGAAAGGTACTTTGGGCCTGGGTGTCAAGATTTCAGATGTGGAAACCGCCAACACCTTCGACTTTTTCAAGGTTACCGATGGAGTGCCGGTGAAAAGTGAGGAGCAAAGCAACTCGGTGGACTATACCGAACGCACCAATGCGGCTTATTTGAACTACAACCGCGCCTTCGGCAAAAAATTAAACGTGCAAGCTGGACTTCGTATGGAAAATACGGATTACGAAGGCATTGGAAAGGACACGACGTTCACCAACAACTACACGGAACTGTTCCCCAGCGCTGCCATTACCTACACTTTTACGCCAAAAGTGGGTTTGAATGTGACGTACAGCCGCCGGATTGACCGCCCGAGTTACCAGGACTTGAACCCTTTCGAGAACAAATTGGACGAATTGACTTATCAAAAAGGCAATCCGATGTTGCTCCCGCAATTCACCAATTCCTTTGAAATCAGCCCGACCTATGGCGGCTATCCGGTGATGACGCTGGGTTACAGTCATACGAAGGATGTGTTCACCCAGATTTTGCAACGTGATGTGCGCGACACCCGCGCCACCTATATGACGCAGGAAAACCTGGCCGATCAGAAAAACTACACGCTGACTGTCAATGCACCCACACCCATCACCAAATGGTGGGATGGATTTGTGAGCCTTACGGGATTGCGCAGCCATTTCCGAGCCGATTTCAGCACCCCTGAAACGCCTAATTTTATAGTGGATCAGTCCTTCAACGCCTTCAATGCATACGCTGAACAGAACATCAAATTGCCCCTTGGATTTGGCTTTCAAGTTTCAGGCTGGTACAACAGCCGCGCTTTCTGGGGCACGCTTCGCAGCTCAGCACAAGGGTCGCTGGATGTAGGTTTGAAGAAAAAAATCCTGAAAGACAAAGGCGAAATCCGGGTCCGCGTGGGCGACATACTGGGTACAGCCGGCTGGCGTGGCGAGAACCTGTTTTCTCCCGGTCTGCGCATGATTGCCAACGGAAATTGGGAAAGTCAAACCGTGACACTGAACTTTTCCTACCGCTTTGGCTCCAATGAGATAAAAGCAGCCAGGCAGCGCAAAACCGGTCTGGAAGACGAGAAAAACCGGGTGAAAGGGAAGTAGAGGACTTTGGATGCTTGGACATTAGACGTTGGACTTGGATACGAACAAGTTGAGATTTTCATCTAACAAACAGATCAAATCCAACGTCCATTGTCTAAGCATCTAAAGTCCATAAAGAATATGAAAGTTTGATTTGGTTTATCGGAGAAAGTAGCCCCGCCGTCGGAAGATTGGCGGGGCTTTTTGCTGTAGGGGTTGTTTCAAAAGAGAAGTGGCAGACTTTGTCGCGATATTTTATTTCGCGTTTCTTGACGTAAACCTCGTAGGTTTTAAAAACCTACGAGGTTTTGCACCGGAAATAGAATAAAATATCGCCAACTTTTCTCTGGAAATCCTTTTGACACAACAGCCCAGCAGGTCAAAATGGTCCGCCAATAAATTTCAAAAAGTCTGGGGCCAAGTGAGGCGGTGACTCCAAGTCACCGCCTCACTACCACCCCTGCAAACTTGCACTTTTAGGCGAACCCCTACATACAGGTCAAAAAATCACCCAACGCCGCACTGCTCTTTTGCCTGATTCCGTCTGAATTTCCACCTGATAAATACCTGATGGCCATTTTGCATGGAGTTGGACTGTAGTATTCGGAGCAATCCGCTTTTCTTCCAATACTCTCCCCTCTAAATCCAATACTCGAAGCGTAACACCTTCGCTATCAATTAATTCTATCGAAACTATTTCTCCAAAAGCGGTAGGATTCGGCGAAATTTTCAATCCAGGGTTGAGCGGTTCTGCTAACACTCCGGAAGTGGCCCCAATGGTAAAACAAGGAATGGCGGCACATCCCGCAGCATCGGTCAGGGTGAGGCAATAGGATCCGGCTGCGAGGTTGAACATTGGAGCAGGCAGCGGTGGGTTGGTACCTCCAAGCACGCTGTCAAAAACAATGCTGCCATCAGAACAGCCCAGGCAAGAAGCGTCTTGGGTACTGAAAAAATATTGAATCGGGCCGGGCGAACCAATGCTTGCCTGGGACGTGCCTGTGCAGCCGTTGGCATCCGTGGCAGTCACAAAATAGTTGCCTGAAGGAAGGTTGAATTGTGCAGGGACGGGTGGAAGGGGTGGATCCCAATGGTATTGATAGTTAGGTGTGCCGCCACTCACAAAAGTTTCCAACTGTCCACTGGGCTCGCCATAACAATTCGCGTCTTTCAGCTCGGTGCTTATGGTTATGGGCAATGGCTCGCTGAGGGCGATGGTGTCAGATACTGGTATGTTATTCGAACCAATAACCGTAAAAATATAGGTGCCTGCGGCAAGCCCGTTTGTGTTGCTGCCAGTGGTGACGCCATTGCTCCAAACAAAGGAGTAGGGTGGACAGGCGTCGGGACTTAATTTAACCGCTCCATTGTTCGCCCCCGCACAAGCTGGTGTTCCAGAGATGCTTGGATTGAGCGAAATAAGCGTCTCGTAAGGCCCCATGTCCACCACTTCATTGCGGATGCGAGGATTCCCATCCAGGTCGGTTGTGATGCTCAGGGAATCCAGGATGGCATTCATGCCTGCATTGATGGCGGGAGAGCAGGGCTGGAGATGGAAGTCTGATAAGGAAGGATTTACGAAAAGGGGATCGGCGGCGAATAAGTTCGTTGAGTCGCAGAAAACCGTAGAATTAGAAGCTGCGATTAAGGCACATGAAGGCAAACGAAAAAGGGAATTGGCCACAAAGTATGTGCCAGAGCCATTTAGGATAGTTTTGTTCAGAAGGTTTTGATTATCTATAAAGATCGAGTTGTTGACATAGGTAGTCGAAAGCCCGGATGCTGCGATTTCATACTGCTCGTTTTCAAAGAATAGACAATTTGAGTAAACTATATTGGACGAATCTTCAATGGTACGCAATTGAACTACGGCGGCAATGCTATTGCCATCCTGCGAATTTCTACTAAAAATACAATTTTTAACTTCCATTCGACATCTTGCCGCTTCGAAAAAATAGATATAAATCACAGGCAAGCCATTTTCTTCAAATGTGCAGTCTTCAAAATCAAATTCGGCATCATTTGTTGCCAAATATCCGATGTACCAAATCGTGTTATCTCCATTATCCTTCAAATAGCATTTCTTAAAATTAACAGGGTAGTTGACATCTACGTTGCCAAAACTAATAGCTTGACCCCAGGTTGTTCGGTTGCGTAGAAATTTACATTCCGTAAAAGCAACTGCCTGATGCGCATTTAGCCAAATTGCTGCGCCACCCGTTAAAGCAAAGTTTTCCCGAAATTCGCAACTCTTAAATTCCAGCGCAAATGGCTGCTCGAAGTAGTTTTCTAAAGCAAGTCCTCCGCCGTAAACAAGGGCCACATTGCGCTCAAAAAGACAGTTCTCCAGCCTAACAATCGCCATGCCTCCATCTCGTCCATTTGCATAAAGTCCGCCACCCTGATAGTTGGCCCGGTTTCGGCGAAAAATACAATTCGAGACACTCAATTGGGCATATCCAAAAGCCTCTCCATCCAGATATATACCTCCACCTGAGCGTGTTGGGCGGTGAGAACCCACGCTGTTGTCAACATTGTTAGCATTTCCTTCTTCGAAAATGAGCCCATCCAAACAGGTTTTTTCGTTGGGGCTATAGGAGTAAAGGATGTTGTAAGCATTGTCAGTGCTGTCGCCTGGCACCCCAATGTCGCCGCTCAAAATAACAGGATGGGCTGCCCAATCACGTTGGTCGCGCTGGGACTCTGTGCCGAAAAAGCCTCCGTACACTTTCACGCCGCTTGGTAAATCATAGTACGCAAAGCGATCATTCGTAGTGGAGGGTTTGTAAATTCCTTTGGCCACCCAGATCTCATCGCCATCTTGTGCAACAGCGAGTGCTTGTTGAAGCCTGATAAAGGCATTACTCCAAGAACTGCCATCGCCACTGCTGGCAGCATTTTGATCAACGAATCGAATTGTTTGGGCAGGAAGATGGGTGATAAAAAGGAGGAAAAGGAAAACGGGTAACGGGATGAATTTCATTATTTTATTGGCTTAGAATATTAAACACTGGATTTAGTCTGTTTGAAGCCAGATCATCCAACTGTTCGAGTGGAAATCCAACGTCCATTGTCCATCATCCAAAGTCTTGAAAGCCAAATATACCCGCCCATCATCTTGTCCTAATGTAAATTCTGCCCTTATGTCGCCGAAACAATAAAATACATGTCTATCATGCCCTTGTTGTGTACCTGCTTTTGTCCGCGGTGCCTGGCGATAAACAGGTGCTTGACCGCTTCTTTGGTGGCTCCGGAAATATTGACCTGGCCCGGCTCACCGTGTTCTTCCAGCCTGGCGGCGAGGTTCACTGCATCGCCCCAGATATCGTAAGCGAATTTATTTTTGCCAATCACGCCCGCCATCACCGGGCCGGTATGGATACCAATGCGCATTTCCGTGAGGTGCGAATCGGGGCGGTCGTGTTTGCGGGCCTCCAGCCAGCTCGACATCTCCAACGCAGTGCGAACGGCATCCGCGGCATGGGTTTCGTTGGGTACTGGCAGGCCGCCTGCGCACATGTAAGCATCTCCGATGGTCTTGATTTTCTCGAGGCCGTTGCGCTCGCAGATTTCGTCAAAGGCCAAAAAGCATTCGTTCAATTCGTCAATCAATTGCTCCGGAGTGAGCGTGGCGGAGAGGCGCGTGAAATTGACAAAATCGCTGAAAAGCACCGTAGCCGATTGGTATAGCCGGGGAGTAGCCTGGCCGCTGGCCTTGAGTTCGTCGGCAATTTCTTGTGGCAGAATATTGAGCAAAAGTCCATCGCTTTTTCGCTGTTCTTCCTGAATCTGAATGTTTTGCGCCTGAATCTGCCGGTTCTGACTTTCTAATCTCCAGCGGGCGCGACGGGCAAACCACCACGACACGATCATCATGGCAAGAATCATGAACAGCAAGGTGCCAAGGATGTACGCAAATCGGCGAAAATCTGCGTCTTGTTCGCTTTGGTAGACTTGTTCCCGCTGAATGCGCTCTATCTCCAGGGCACGGCTGGTGCTGTCGGCCCGGTTTTGGGCGCGCTCGATCTGGTCTTTTTCGCGGAGTTCGACAATGAGGCGTCCTTGCTTTTCTGCGTTCAACTTTTGGTCGGCCAGGCGTAGGCGCTGTCGGGCTTCCAGGGCCTGAAGCGTTTGTTCGCGGAGTTTGGCTTGGCTGACCTCTTGTTGTGCTTCGAGTAAACGCAGTTCATCTTCCTTGCTGCGAGATTGGAGTTCGAGGTTTTTATTCTGGAGCTCGAGTCGCTCTCGTTCGACTTTGATTTGGTTGAGTTCGAGGTCTTTAAAATTTTGCCGTGCAATCAGGAATTTGATCTGTCCCTCGGCGGCGGCAAGTAGGGAGCGTTGTTGATTCACCCGTTGTTCGCGGGCCTGCTCATCGATGCGCATCGAGTCGCGCACATTGAGGTATTCCTGGTAATATTCAAAGGCTTTTTCAAAGTCGTACAGTTCGTGGTAGAGATCGGCAGCGGTGCGGTATGCTTCAGCGAGCAAGGCTTGTTGCTTGGTGTCGCTGGCATATTGGATGGCCATCTGGTTGTGCGAGAGGGCGTTGTAAAGGTCGTTGCCGCTAAAATAGACCCCCGCCAGAAGGTGTTCTAGGTTGGCAAGTGCTTCATAATCTTTCCTGGCAGCCAACAGGTTACGTGCTTTCAGGAGGTATTCGATGCCTCGTTTGGATTCCCCCGTGTTGTGCAGCGCAATGCCCATATTGGCCCATAGCACCTCGGGGTAGTCACAAGGGATATAAGCACACTGGAGTTCCGCTTTTCGGAAATATTCGAGTGCCTTGGGGTATTCGCGCAAGCTGGCATATTGCCTTCCAAGGTTGTTGTAAAGCAGCGATTGCTCTTGCGTAGTGCCGGCCTTTTCAATGATGTCTTGCAGCAGGTGGTAGAAATACAAGCTTTTGCCCGCATCCCCTTTTTGATCGTAAGCTTGGGCGCTTTTTTGATAAATCTGTACCAGGCGCGGATTGTTCCCCTCTGCTTTGTATTTGACAATGAGCTCTTTGTACAGTATTTCCGCGCTGTCAAAACGCATATCGTAGAGACAAGCGTCGGCCGCCTTTTCGCGGGTTTCGTAGTCTTGAGGTTTTAATGCAAGCACCTCCCGGTAATAGCGGTGGGCGGAGGCGTAAAGTTTTTCGCGGAAAAAAAGGTCGCCGATGGCCGTCTTCACGGTAAGTTGGGCGGGGCGGTTGCCGGAAGTTTCAAGTTTGGCCTCGGCCTCCAGAAAATGCTGAAGCGATTCCTGTGTACGACCGATGCGGGCGTATGTTTCGCCCAGAAGGATGGATGCGCGTACGATCCCGCCATCGTAACGAAGACTGCGGGCAATGGAAAGACTGCGTTGAGCAAGCTCTTCTCGTTCGGAATCGCTTTCGGAGTGTTTGGCACGGTCCAGAATATGGTCTACCTCCACGGTGCTGCGCTCGATGTCGTCGAGTGCCTGGGCTTGCAAACAATTGAAAGCCAAAAAGATAGAGAGGGATATAAGAGAAAGTCGCACCGTGTTGGAGTTGATTGGCGACGCTAAGAACGGGGAATAATTTGAATATCCAATATCCAACAAGGAATGTCCAATGTCCAAATAGGCTTCGTGCTTGGTCACCCAAATTAAACTTTACGGTAATAAAATTGAGCAAACTCCAAGCGCAGCGCCTATTTGGACATTGGACATTCCTTGTTGGATATTGGACATTACTTCCCTTTCCAAATCTTCAAATCCAGGGAATCAAGCACCATTTGCCACAGCACTTCGTAGGGGATGATCTCGATCTCATGGGCTTGGTTGGCCGATTCGAGCGGTACGGTTTGGAGTTGTTTGAAAAGTTTTTCCGTTTTGCGCGTGGAAGCTTCCCGGTGGAAGAGTGCTTGTGGCACCTGAAGCAGCATTTTGATAAAGCAGTTGCTGCGGAAAGTGGCATCGTCTTTCAGGTATCGGCTACAGTATTTTGCAATGGCTTCGATTCGATCCGACGATTTCGTGTAGTCCTTTTCTGCGACGGCGTACAAGATTTGGACAATGAGTACGCTGATGTTCATGCCGCCCTTGTCTTTTGAAAAGAGGGTGATTTCGTTGATGAACTTGCTCATTTTGAACTTCTTAGAACGTTCGCTCAGCACAGATTCCGGTATTTTCCCGATTTTGATCAAATAGAAAACGTAGGCTTGAAAGATGCGCCACATCTCTACGATCTGGATTT
>Ga0247844_1000817_pt1 | contig 62278 bp, 53 predicted proteins | sample LaCtaG_FD_192421 | JGI IMG/M metagenome (GOLD analysis project Ga0247844, IMG submission 192421) | Freshwater microbial communities from meromictic Lake La Cruz, Castile-La Mancha, Spain - LaCruzMarch201714.5m_1 | ecosystem: Environmental > Aquatic > Freshwater > Lake | place: Spain: Castile-La... | reverse complement strand
TTCGGCTCATTTCGGCTCCGCTCAATGACCGAGCACCGAATGCTCCAATCAGCATTTGGATAAATTGTTCATGGAAGCCTTTAATTTCGGTCACTGAGCGATGCCAAACAACTTTACGGTCGTTGAGCGGAGCCGAAACGTTAGTAAAGTTGAAGAGAAAATACCAAGAAAAAATGTGCACTTCGGCTCCGCTCAGTGACCATTTTTTCATTTCGGTCACTTAGCGAATTTCGGTCGTTGAGCAGAGCCTTTCATTTCGGTCACTGAGCGGAGTCGAAGTGAAAGAAATGAAACGATAATTTACGGTCGTTGAGCGGAGCCGAAACGTTAGTAAAGTTGAAGAGAAAATACCAAGAAAAAATGTGCACTTCGGCTCCGCTCAGCGACCATTTTTTCATTTCGGTCGTTGAGCGGAGCCGAAACGAAAGAAATTCGGAGTCGAAGTGTAAGAAATGAAAGAATAACTTTACGGTTGTTGAGCGGAGCGTTTCATTTCGGTCACTGAGCGGAGTCGAAGTGTAAGAAATGAAAGAATAACTTTACGGTCGTTGAGCGGAGCCGAAACGTTAGTAAAGTTGAAGAAAAAATACCAAGAAAAAATGTGCACTTCGGCTCCGCTCAGCTACCATTTTTTCATTTCGGTCGTTGAGCGGAGCCGAAGCGAAAGAAATTCGGAGCCGCAGTGTAAGAAACGAAAGTATAAAACAAAAAATTATACAACTTATCAATTAGTTTATTGCTAATTGCCCTAACCTCTTACTATTTAAAGAATCACTTTCTCAATTTATCAACCTGCTAGCCTATTTTTAAACAAAGCTTTAACATAGTTTATATAATTTTATAACATTTTTTAATAATTTTATAAACTAATTAAAAAATTTCATAACAATTTAAATTAAAAAAAATGTCTTTTTTGTGTGATAATGAAAATAAAAATTTCAACTTTTATTCTATTGCTGTCGACAATAAATGTAAGCGCACAAAAAACTACAATTTTAATAATTGGTGATGATTTAAGTGCTGATTACTTTGGTTTTTTTCCTGGTTATGGCGATACAGTTGATGTTCCCAATATTAGGTATTTAGCTAATAACGGAGTGGTTTTTACTAATCATATGGCTAATCCAGTTTGTTCGTCAACACGCACTACAATTTTAACTGGCAGATATAGTTTTAGAACTGGTGTTGGAGGAATAGTGGGTGGCGCAGGTGGTTCAAATCAATTGGATACCGCTGAAATTACCATTCCAAAACTTTTGAAATTGTACAACCCCAATATTGGCAAAGCAAATATTGGTAAATGGCATTTACACCAACCAAATCAGGCTGCAAATTTATTAAATCCATTAAAAATGGGCTACGATCATTTTGAAGGTCCTTTTATTGGTCAATTGCCTAGTTTTACTAATTGGACAAAATACACCAATGGCGTTTCGAGTGTAATTACCAATTATGCAACTACAGAAAATGTAAACAATGCAGTTACTTGGTTAAAAAATCAAAATAATAAACCTGTTTTTTTATGGTTAGCATTTAACGCACCTCACGAACCATTGCATTTACCACCAATAAATTTGCATAATTATAAAACACTGTCGGGCACTACAAACGATATTAGAAATAATCCAAAACAATATTTTAAGGCAATGATTCAAGCTTGGGATAAAGAATTAGGGCGATTATTTGATTCGTTAAAAGCAATGAATAGATTTGATAGCACTGATTTTATTTTTATTGGCGACAATGGCAACACACCTCGCACTGCGCAAATAGCCGATACTTCAAAAGCCAAAGGAACGGTTTACCAATATGGAGTGCATACACCCATGATTATTGCGGGTTCTTCTGTAGTTAATAAAAAACGAATAAGTAATGCTTTAATAAACTCAGTTGATATTTTTTCAACAGTATTAGAATTACAAGGAAATACCAATTGGCAAAATCAAATTCCAGTAAATAAACCTGTGGATAGTAAAAGTATTTTGCCTATTTTAAAAAATACAGCAACCGAAATTAGACCTTGGCAATTTTCCGAAATTTTTAAATTAATACACGATTCTGACGAAGCAAAAACCATTAAAAATATGGACTACAAACTCATTCATTTTGATTACGGAAAGTCTGAATTTTACAATTTAAAAAAAGATCCATTGGAAACAAAAAGCTTGAATGACTATTGGTCAATGTCGGCAGATGAAAGCTATAATTACGATTATTTATGTGGCCAATATATTCAATTAACAAATAGCACTCGTCCTTGCATAGTAACAGGGGTGATGGATATAAACAAAGTATCACATCTAAAAGTATTTCCAAATCCGTTTACAAAATATATTCAAATTGAAAATTTAAAACCTAATTTTATTGTTGAGTTATATAACTCAATTGGAGTGAAAATATATGCTGGAACTCAAATTGAATTGCAAGATTTTTCAAGTTTAACAAAAGGAATATATTTTATTAAAATAGAAAATAGTACTTACAAAATTGTTAAACAGTAATTTTGTAACAAAATAAATAAATTTTATAAAACTTAATTAAAATATAGTAACAGTATTCATTCAAAAATTCAACTAATTTGTATAAAAATAATAAATATTCATGAATAAAATTTTTCCTAAAAAACCAATCAAAAAAAGTGCAACGCTTTTGTTTTTGTTATTATCAGCAAGTGCTTTTAGCCAAAGTTACAATGACCTTTGGATTCCAGATACCCTTTCGGGAACTAATTTTAATTTAAATATAAAAGACACATTTGCCCAAATAGTTAATACTGGCAACCAAACAATTACTGGTGCCATTAACGGTAAGTTTTGGGGTCCTACTTTGTTTATTAATAAAGGCGATGTAGTTCACATGAATGTAAAAAATGGCTTGAACGATTCAACTACTATACATTGGCATGGCATGCATTTACCAGCAGTCATGGATGGTGGGCCACATCAAGTAATTCCTCCAGGCACTACTTGGCAACCATACTGGGAAGTAAAAAACGATGCTGCCACCTATTGGTATCATCCACATTTACACGAAATGACTGAAGAGCAAATAACAAAAGGTATTGGCGGATTAATAATAGTAAGAGATGAAGTAGAATCGAAATTGGCTTTACCCAGAACTTATGGAGTGGATGACATTCCATTGGTGTTAACAGACAGAGATTTTAATACCTCGAATCAATTTACTGTTGTTCCTTATGGTGACAGCATGATGGTAAATGGCGTTTTGCGTCCGCAATATACTATACCTGCACAAGTAGTTCGTTTACGTATATTAAATGGTGCTTTAGAGCGTTCGTATAATTTAGGTTTTAGCGATGGTAGAAGTTTTCAAGTGATTACTTCTGATGGAGGATTATTGGCTGCTCCAGTTTCATTAACTCGCTATTTATTACATTCAGGTGAAAGAATAGAAATACTAATTGATTGCAGTAATGATTTAGGAAAATCTATTAATTTAAGAGCTTATAATTCTACGTTGGCACAAAATGTAGCAGGTGGCGACTTATTTCCAAATGGCCCATTTGCTAATTTTTTAGCAAGAAAGGATTTTGATGTTTTGCATATCAATGTGGGTGCTAAAACCAGCAATCCCATTACAGCAATTCCTTCTACTTTAAGAACAGTAACTACTATTCCTGCAACTGATGCAAAAATTACGCGCTCTTTAACTATTAGCGATACAAATATTGTTGGTAATAAAGGTGTTTCGTTTGTAATAAACCGAAAGTTATTTAATATAAACCATAATAATTACAACTTACCTTTAAACAATACTGAAATTTGGGAAATTACTAGTACATCTAATTTCGGACACCCATTCCATATTCACGATGTAGAGTTTAATATTCTTTCATCAGGAGGTGCAGCTCCAGTTGCAGCACAAGCAGGTTGGAAAGATGTAGTTTTTATACCAGCAAGAAGCACAGTAAAATTTATTGCCAAGTTTGATGATTATGCAGATTCACTTCACCCTTTTATGTACCATTGTCATATTTCGTTGCATGAAGACGATGGGATGATGGGTCAATTCATAGTTACTGACCAAACAACTTCTGTAAAAACTTTTAGTAAAACAATGAACGATTTTTCAGTTTATCCTAATCCTGCCAACGAAAAGTTATATTTTTTATTTAATAATACAGATGCTAAAATATATTATGTTTCTATATTAAATGTAGTTGGCAAGGCAGTAATGATGCTACCTAGACCTGAATGGAAAGATGGCATTGATATTTCGAATTTGGCAGCAGGAACTTATTTTGTGCAATTAACTGACGATAAAACAAAAGCTATAACAGTAAAGAAATTTATTAAAGAGTAGGGAAAGTGTTTTGGGGTTTAAGTGCTTAAGTGCTTAAGTGTTTAAGTGTTTAAGTGTTTAAGTGCTTAAGTGTTTAAGTGTTTAAGTGTTTAAGTGTTAATGAAACTAAGTAATAAGAACTAAAAACTAAGAACTAAAAACTAAGAACTAAAAACTAAGAACTAAAAACTAAGAACTAAAAAATAAGAACTAAAAAATAAAAATATGAATATTAAAAAACAAATGAACTTATTAGGTTTAATTTTATCAGGATTTGTTTTAAATGCACAAACCAATCCAGCAATTTTAAATTGGTTACAAAATACTACTATTACTGGTAGGCATTATGTAAAAAACAATTCTATACCTATTGTTGATTCGGCATTGGCAAATTGTCAAAGTATTAAGTATTCGGCAGCTTCTGTTTATGTTGCAACTAATGGAATACCAACATATATTACAGGTCCATTTCAAGATGGAAATCCATCGTTGGCAACTGCTCAAAATGCTATTTTTAAACTGCCTTTAAATCCAGCAGAAAACACAGGAACTAAAACTAACACAAATGGTGGGAATATTGGATTATTTATAAATGGTGTTGCTTTGTTCGATTACAGAGATGGTGTTTCGTGGCAAAATGCAAACAATCGACTTGGTGGCGGGCCGCTTACCCAAACCAACGGTCAAGGAGATGGGGTTTGGAACCGTGATGCGGTAGTTGGCGAAAGACTTGGTTTTGATTGTGCAAAAGCACATCCTGCCATGGGTAATTACCACCATCACCAAAACCCTAGTGCTTTTAGTTTAGATTTAAAAGTAATATCGAATGTTTGTACACTATACGCATCCGATGGTTTATATGCCATTGACTCCACTAAACATTCGCCTTTAATAGGATTTGCTTATGATGGTTTTCCTATTTATGGTGCATATGCTTTCAAAAATGCTGATGGAACTGGAGATATTGTTAGAATGAAATCGAGTTACAGTTTACGAAATATTACTACCAGAACAACTTATTCTTCAGGCGCAACTGTTACTGCTGGTCCTCCAGTAAGCACTACTTATCCTTTGGGTTATTTTAGAGAAGATTATCAATACAATGTACCTGTAGCTTCTTCTCAAGATTATTTAGATGTTCATAATGGCCGTTATTGTAAAACACCAGAATATCCAAATGGCATTTATTGTTACTTTGCCACAGTTGATGAAAATTGGAACTCAGCTTATCCTTATGTGGTTGGTCCTACTTTTTATGGTGTAAAATCAGGAGTAAAAGTTACAAGTATAACAGAAACAGTTTCTACTTATACACCAAGTACAACAGGTTTGAAAAGTGTTATTGATGCAAATAAAATTAATGTATATCCAAATCCTGCTAGCGATGTTGTTGCTATTCAATTAAACCATTTAACAGCCAATAATATTACAATTGAATTGTATGATTTAACTGGAAAATTGTTGCAAACTTCTCAAATTTTACAAGGTAGCACCATCACTTATTTTGATACTAGAACTTTATACGAAGGAACTTATTTAATTAAAATAATTAATGAAGAGAATGTAATTACTAAAAAGATTGTAATTGCTAAATAGATTTTCAAAAGCCTCCATCATCAAAAAATGATGGAGGATTTTATTTTTTAAAATGATGCGATTCAAAATCTTTTGCATTTTATTATTTATTACCATAAACAATAGTGCACAAACTATCCAAATAGTCGAATTCAACGAATTAAAACAACGGGTTTTCAATCATTCGGATACAACTTATGTAATAAACTTTTTTGCATCGTGGTGTAAACCCTGTTTAGAAGAAATACCAACATTTATACAGTTTATTGATAGTACTAAAAACACTAAAACCAAAGTACTTTTTGTAAGTGTTGATTTAAAAAATGAATTAAATAAAAGTTTAATAGCGGTGGTAAAAAAATACAGCTTACCTCCTATTTACTTGTTAGATGAACCCAATGGCAATAATTGGATAAGCGACATTGATAAAAATTGGAGTGGAGCTATCCCTGCTACTTTAATAGTAAAAAAAGGAAGGAAAAAGCATTTTATAACTTCAACTATTACTTATCAAAACTTAATTAATTTAACCCAATGAAAAAACTAAAAAACATATTCATCATATCTGTTTATTTATTTATTGCAAGTGCATTTTTACCTAAACAGAAAGAAACGATACTAGATTTTTCTTTAAAAAACATTGATGGAAAAATGATTTCGTTGGCAAACTATAAAGATGCAAAAGGATTTATCATTGTATTTACTTGCAACCATTGTCCATTTGCAAAATTGTATCCACCAAGGTTAAATGCATTGAACAAGAAATACGACTCATTGGGCGTTCCATTAATTGCTATTAGTTCAACTGATACAATGATGTATGAAGAAGATACTTATCCAAACATGGTAACAAAAGCAATTAATGAGCAATTTAGTTTCCCTTATTTATTTGATGAAATGCAAAGTGTAGCCAAAAACTTTAAAGCACAAAAAACACCTCACGCCTATGTAATTTGGAAAGAAAACAACCAGTGGGTTGTAAAATACAATGGAGCAATTGACGACAATGGAATGGAGACTGATAAAGTAACAGAAAGTTATGTGGCCAATGCCGTAGATGCATTGCTAGCAAATAAAAAAATAACTACAACCGAAACCAAATCAATAGGGTGCCAAATTGCATTTAGAAAATAATGTTATAAAAAACTAATTTTAATCTTTATGAAATAGTTTCATTACAATTAATAGGATTCCATTTTTGTATTAACTACCTTTAGCCCTTTATTTTATTAAAAATTATATATGGCAATTGAAGCAAACAAAGTGGTAACGCTTAGTTACAAACTTACCGACCACAATAGTGGTGAAAAAATAGAAGAAACCACTCCAGAAAATCCAATGGTGTTTTTATTTGGCGCAGGAGGATTAGTTCCTGAATTTGAAATAAATATACAAGGAAAAAATATAGGAGATACTTTTAAATTTACCATTTTAGCTGAAAATGCTTATGGTGCCGAAAATGTAAATGATATTGTAAAAATTCCTATTGATTCATTTTTAAACGAAGATGGTGAAATTGAAGATGAATTTGTGTTTGTGGGAGCTAATTTACCTATGAGCAATAACGAAGGCAATGAAATGGAAGGAACTGTGCTTTCAATTACAAAAGATTTTATAGAAATGGATTTTAGCCATCCATTAGCTGGAACAGATTTAAGTTTTGAGGGCGAAGTTTTAGGAATTCGCGAAGCAACTGCCGAAGAATTGAACCACGGTCATGTGCATGGTGAAGGCGGACACCAACATTAATATTTAACAAAAAATTTAAGGCGAATAAATAAAGAAACCCGCTACTATGTAGCAGGTTTTCTTTGCTTCATCAAGTCTTCGACAATACAAGAAGCCGCCTCACTTGCTTCAAGCACTCATTATAAAGACAAGTTCTTAAACTAATAAAAATGAAATTTTAACAATTAGCTTAATTACATGAATAATACCAAAAAGGTAAAACACTTAAATTTAATTTCTTATAATTCGTGCCACAAATATTTCGCTTCAAAATGGTTCGCTTTAAATTTAAAATGGGAATAAATGATGTATTTTTACTAAATAAATAATATTTATAACATGGATAATTCGGAAAAAATACAAACAAATAATCCTTTACATGGTTTAAAATTAGAAACTATAATAACCGATTTGGTTGAATACGTTGGTTGGGAAAAAATGGGCGAAAAAATTTCTATTAAATGTTTTACAACAAATCCTACTGTTAAATCGAGTTTAGTATTTTTAAGGAAAACACCTTGGGCTAGAAAAAAAGTAGAGGTAATGTATTTGTATAATTTAAAACGAATAGAAAAAGGAAAAGCCGAAAAAATAGTAGATTAAGTGTGAGAAAATTAGAGATTTGAAAGAAAAAATGTATTCAATTGTTGATATTGAAACAACTGGTGGCCATGCATCGAGCAATGGAATTACCGAAATATGTATCATTAATTTCGATGGAGAAAAAGTTACCAATACTTATCAAACCTTAATAAATCCTGAAAAGGAAATTCCCAGATATATTGAATCGTTAACTGGCATAAGCAATGAAATGGTTCAAACTGCACCTACTTTTAATTTAGTAGCTGAAACAATTTATAACCTGCTAACCGATACTATTTTTATAGCACACAATGTAAATTTCGACTACTCATTTATAAAATATTCGTTGGCACAATGTGGCTTTATTTTAAATACCAATAAACTTTGTACAGTAAGATTAAGCCGAAAAATAATTCCCAATTATCCTTCTTACAGCTTAGGGAATTTATGTGGCTATTTAAACATTCCTTTAAGCGATAGGCATAGGGCAAAAGGCGATGCTGAAGCCACTGTAAAACTATTTAGTTTGCTTTTGCAAAAAGATGAAGAAGGTGAAATAAATAAAATGCTTAAACGCAATTCGAAAGAGCAAGTGTTGCCACCTAATTTACCTAAAAAACAATTTGATAGTTTACCAAACAAACCGGGGGTATACTACTTCCATAATCAAAGTTCGAAAATTGTTTACATTGGCAAAGCCATTTCTATAAAATCGAGAATAAGCAGTCATTTTTCAAATAACTCTTCATCACGACAGAAACAAAGTTTTTTGCGCGATATTCATTCTATTTCTTTCGAAGAAACAGCAACAGAATTAATGGCTTTAATATTAGAATCGCACGAAATAAAAAACTATTGGCCCGAACACAATAAAGCACAAAAAAGCTACGAACCTAAATATGGTTTATTCGACTACCAAGACAGAAGCGGAACAATAAGACTGGGAATTGAACTAATTACCAAACACAGGCATATTAAGCCTTTAATGGCTTTTAGTTCAAAAATAAATGCCATAGAACAAATAAGGGAATTTGTAAATACCTTTGATTTATGTATGCAGTTAAGCGGTGTTCAATTAATATGTGAAAATGAAATTTGTGCATGTAAAAAAAACATAACTGTATACGAATACAATGCAAAAGTGAACGATTTGGTTATACACTTAAGTAATAACGACAGTTATTTTATAATTGATATAGGACGAAACAGGAAAGAATATTCAGTAATTTGGATAAACAATGGTACTTTTATAGGCATGGGTTATGTGCCAGTTACAGTTAAACAAAACCAAACAGATGAAGTAATTTCTTACATAAAAAAATACAAAGAAAATTTTTATATAATCAATCAAATACAAAATTATATCACAGAAAATCCCGAAAAAGTTTATATAATTAAATAGATTTTAAGTTAAAGGTTTGTTTTTTTTACTAAAAGAAAGTGAGTGGTTACTCAAAATACAGAAATAAAATCAAACCTAAAAGTTTGCAAATTGAAAACTTTTATTGTATTTGCATATGAAAATCCTTGTTAAGAAGACCATTTTATATTATATCAAAAAAATACCCTCTTGCAGAAACACAATTATTAATTTGGTATAATGAGTTTTCGAAACAAACTTTTAACAATTTCAATGAATTGAAAAAAGTATATGGCAATGCCAGTATTGTTAACAATAACAGAGTAGTTTTTAATATTAAAGGCAATGAATTTAGACTAATTGTTTCAATAAATTTTATACAAAATGCATGTTATGTAATATGGTTTGGCACACATAAAGAATTCGATAAAATCAATGTTGAAACAATTTCATTTGACACAAAAATATTAACCAATATAAAAATATAAATATGAACTGGAAAGTATTAAAAACCGAAGAAGATTACAAAAATGAATCCATCAGATTAATGGAAATATTTCATGTATCACCCAACTCTCCTGAGCATGATGAGTTAGATTTACTAATGGTTTTGGTAAAGGATTATGATGATAAGCATTATCAGTTACCTGAACTTGATGCATTGGAAGTTATAAAATATAAAATGTTGGAAATGGGAATTAAAGCAAAGGATTTGGAGCCGATAATTGGAAGCAAAGGACATGTATCTGCTGTACTTTCTGGCAAACGAGAAATAACTTTAAAAACTGCACAAAAACTAAAAAATTATTTCAGTATTCCTACTGAGGTATTTTTGCATAGTGCATAGAAAAAAATCGAAATACTAATATCGAAATTCTAAATTTTATATTTTGAACGATACTATCCTTTATCCTAGGGTGTCCCTAACCAATCAAATTTGAGTGATTGGTAGGAGACATATTTGCGACAACTAAAGAAATTGTAAAAGCTAAGTTCCGTAGGAACGACCTTACGGTAGCCCCGAATCAAATTCGGGGTAAAATGCAAAAATAAACAAAAAGAAAACCCAAAAATCTTTGTGAATGCCTTTGGCATTCACAAAGATTTTTGGGTTTTCGTGGGAAAGCATTCGCTCGTTTTTTAACTACCAAAAGGTCGTTCCGCTGGAACTCTTATGTTTATCTATAAATAAAATCTAAATTTAAGTTGACGCACATAATCAGGAGACACAACCACAGGCAAATTTGGATATATATGAGATTTTATTATTGGCGGGGCAAATGGCCAACATTTTCGTATTTAGTATTTCGTTTTTCGTTTTTCGTATTTCGTATTTCGTATTTCGTATTTCGTTTTTCGTTTTTCGTTTTTCGTATTTCGTTTTTCGTATTTCGTTTTTCGTATTTATAATTTCGTATTTAGAATTTCGTATTTAGAATTTCGTATTTAGAATTTAGAATTTAGTATTTAGTATTTCGTTTTTAGTATTTCGTTTTTAGAATTTCGTTTTTAGAATTTCGTTTTTCGTATTTAGAATTTAGAATTTCGTATTTCGTATTTCTAATTTCTAATTTACCCCAAATACTTAGCTACAATAGGCATTCTTCTTCCTGGTCCAAATGCTTTTAACGAAACCCTTAAAACAGGCGGTGCTTGCAATCTTTTCCACTCATTGCTGTTTACCATTTTTAAAGTCTTTTTTACCAATGCTTCATCAAATCCTAAATCAATAATTTCTTTTGGTCCTTTTCTTTGCTCAATATACAAGTTTAATATAGCATCTAAAATTTTATAATCGGGCAACGAATCACTGTCTTTTTGATTTGGTCTTAACTCAGCACTTGGTGCTTTGGTAATAATATTTTTAGGTATAATTTCTTCGTTTCTATTTATAAATTCACAAAGTTCAAATACTTCAGTTTTGTATAAATCGCCAATTACTGAAATGCCTCCACACATATCACCATATAAAGTACCGTAACCAACTGCCAGTTCACTTTTGTTAGATGTGTTTAATAAAATGTATCCAAATTTATTGGCCAAAGCCATTAAAATAACTGCCCTACTCCTACTCTGAATGTTTTCTTCTGCTATGCCAAATTCGGTATTTTCAAATTGCTTAGCCAATGTTTTCTGAATAGTATTAAAGGTATCTTCAATTGAAATTTTATCGCTTTTAACACCTAAATTTTCTACTAGTTTTTCAGAATCGGAAATAGAATGATTGCTACTGTATTGCGATGGCAACATTACTGCCAATACATTTTGATTGCCCAATGCTTTTGAAGCCAAATACAAAACCAATGCTGAATCTATTCCTCCCGACAAGCCTAAAATTGCTTTACTAAAACCTTGTTTTCTAAAATATTCTTTTATACCTAACACCAAAGCTTCTTCTATATTGGCGTAATTTATTGTTTCATTTTGCTTTAAATCTTCAATGGGTTTAAATGAATTTAATTCGTTTAAATCTACATTTAAAACTTCTTCTTTAAAATATCCCAATTGTTTCAATACATTGCCATCACTAGCAATAATACAACTTCCACCATCAAATATTAATTGTGTTTGTGCACCAATATGGTTTATATAAATAATGGGTAAATTATATTTTATGGCATTGTTTTTTAATACATCGAGCCTGGTTTGAATTTGAGTTTTACTAAAAGGGGATGCTGCAATGTTGATGATTAAATCAGGATTTTGTTTTATCAATTCATCCATTGGCGATTGAACATACATTGGATTTGGATTTAAATTCCAAAGGTCTTCACAAATGGTAATAGCAATTTTTTTATCTTTATAATTAACTATTTCAAAAACAGTGTTGGGTTCAAAATACCTGTATTCGTCAAATACATCGTAATTGGGTAAAAGTGTTTTATTAATAATTTGTTCTACTTTTCCATTTGATAAAAAGTATGCTGAATTGAATAAATCTTTCCCTTCTATTTTTGGGTTAACTGTGGGAGAGCCAACAATTGCTGCAATGCCTACGCAATGCGATGCAATTAAATGAACATTGCTGATACATAAATTTATAAAATCGTTAAATTCTAAAAAATCGCGAGGAGGATAACCACAAACCGAAAGCTCAGAAAATACTATTAAATCAATATTATTTTTTTTAGCTTCATTAATTGCTTCAATTATTTTATTTGAATTGTATTCGAAATTACCTGTATGGTAATTTAGTTGTACTAAAGTTACTTTCAATATTTAAAACGAAAATGCTTATTAAAAAATAATACCAATATTTAAAGCTGTAAAACTATTTCTAGCTTCCCATCTGTCATCACTTAAATGATCAATTAAACCCCCATCGTAACGCAAGCCAATATAAATTTTTGTTTGACCAAATAAATCGTAAGTAACACCTCCACCAATTATAAACGATGGGCGTAAAAAACTTACTTTTATATCATTATCTACATTTGTAGTTTTATTTCTTATTTTAAATTCATCCTGTGTATCTGGATTATTTACATCTACATTTTCAAGTTTTAATGCCGATGAATTCACATCTACTTTACTTCTTATTAAAAAACCTAAACCTAATCCAAATTCTCCATATATTCTCCATCTGTCTTTTATTGGCTCTGAAGTCATTTTAAACATAAAAGGAACTTCTAAATACCTTAAAAAATAATTCAATGTCATATCTGAGGTAGAATCAGTAATATTGTTTCTAAACACTTTTACTGTATCTGACATCTTTATTTTCGAAACCATGTTCAATACATTTACTTCAAATGCAATGGCGTACCTATCAGTAAATTTTTTAGCAACATGGAACCCAAAATTCCAATCCAAACTAGAGCCACCATCTTTAATGCTTTTACTATCAGGACTGCTCCAGCTTATTTGTGGCGAAATTCTTAATCCAAATTCGTACAATGATTGATCTCTGCTTAATGCATTATTAGTATCTTGAGCTAATAATTTACTTAAACTACCAATTAAAATTATAAAAGTAAAAATGTTTTTAATTCTCATATTTTTGTTGCCATGAAAGCAATGCAATTTATCAATAGTTTTTCTAAAATCACTAACATTTTTTTAGTTCTATTTTTTATTAGTTCATGTGGAGGAGATAAAACTATTAAAGAACAAGCCGAAAAAGTAACTCCAATTTCAATTATTAGATTTGAACAGGATTTAATTCCTGCAGATACAAACTTAGTAAATGCAGCTTTTTTCAATAATTTAAATATTAAATATAAAACCTTTTATATTGGATATTGTGAAAACACATTGGGATTATTGCCTCAAATAAATGATCCTGATTATGCAAAAAGTATTTCAGGTTTTGTAAAATTTGAAGGAATTAGGTTTTTAAAGCATGATGTAGACAGTGTTTTTCCAAATTTAAACGATGAAGAAGCAGCATTATCGCTTGCAATGGATAGGTATAAAAAAGAATTTAAAAATGCTTCAGTTCCTCAGTTCATAAGCTATTTATCAGAATTTATTGAAGCCCAATGTGCTTACGATAGTATTATTGGAATTAGTTTAGACATGTATTTGGGAAAAGACTATTTATACTATCCCGAAAATTTTCCTGGTTTTATGCGTGCCAAAATGCAAAGAAATTATATTGTACCTAACACTTTAAAATCGTTGGCTATTGCAAATTTTGATAGACAATTGAAAGACAAACGTTTTTTAGCATACATGTTGTTTGAAGGAAAGGTTAGGTATTTCGCAAAAAAATTATTACCCGAAATAAACGATACTTTAATTTTTGGATATACCAATAAACAAATGGCTTGGTGTAATGAAAGCGAAAGTCAATTATGGGAATATATAATTGAAAAAAAATTATTATATCAAAAAAATCCATCAGAATACATGCGTTTTTTAACTGATGGGCCATTTACTTCAGCCGATGGAATTCCACAAGAAAGTGCACCTATGATTGGTACTTATACAGGCTACAAAATTATTGAAAATTATGCTGATAAATCAGGAGCAAGTTTAGAGGAAATAATGAATGAATCAGATTGGGATAAAATACTAAAAGAGAGTAAATACAGGCCGAAGTAAAGGCTTTAAAAAGTTAAAGTAACGCCACCTAAACCATTAAATCCATACACATCGTAATTTACAAAACGCATGTAACGTGCAGCGGCCATGTTATTTAAATTTATAAATACCGAAACGTTTTTATTATATCTGTAATCAATTCCAAGGTTTAAGTCCACAAATGGATTTAACTTTATTTCGCTCAAATTATCTTTATTGCCTGTTGTTGGATTTGTAATTCCACCAATTCTTTCACCAATATAAAACACATCAGCTCTTAATATAAACTTATCGCCAATATTATATGTGGTGTTCAATTTCACTTCGGTATTTGGTCTGCTATACGCAAACTGCAATTTGCTTAAACTGTAATTATACAATTTCGAAAACAACGCCACTCTCCATTTGTCTCCAATTTGGTAGCTTATATCTGCTGATAATGTGGTTAAAGTTACTGTTCCATCATCGTAAATAGGTTTTTGAAATGAGTTTGAATCTTGTACAAAAAACAATAAGTCTCTTATATTGGCAATACTACCTTTTATGTTATAATTTAGTCCATTAGTTATGTGGCCTTTTAAACCTACATACATTTCAAATTGGTTATTGGTATTTTTAAAATTATAGTTCCTTACAAAAGGATTTTCTGTATTAATTGTTCTAAAATTATTTATAGAATAATTACCGAATATGCCTCCTAAAACAGTAAATTTATTAGGTACTACGTGGTATGCTGCTTCAGCTACAGGATAAAAATGGCTTCTATCTGTTTCGTTCAAACTATCGGCAAAATAAGTGTAATTAAAACCTAAGTTTATGTAATACATTTCATCAGATAAGTTCAAACGTGGATTAAAAACAAAAGCAGTTCGTTGTAACACATTTTGGGTTATAATATTACTGATACTATTAATACCGGTATGCAATGTAAAAGGCATGTTACTTATTACTTTCGAAAAGTTTCCTGCCAATTTAAAGTTATGTTCTGCAAAACTAAAATTATTGGAAAGATAGTAATAATTCAAGTCGAATTTATATTGTAAATGCACAGTATCAACTTTTAAATTTTCGAAACTTAAATTTAAATCAAATAAATTATAAATGTTTTTTAAAGTATCGGCATTATTGGTTTTAAAGTCTTTAATTAAATTAGTTGAACCATAATTGTAAACTACATTTCTGTGGTACATAGCCGATGTACTAAAAGCTGAGTTATTAAAAAACTTTTTGTTATGCAAAGCCAAAGTATTATTACTAAAATTATTAAAATCTCTATCCCCTTGCGATGATAAATGCTTAAAGAAAACACCATTGTTCCAAGTTTTATTTCTTACACTGTTAATATAACCTTCTACCATTGGTGTGGTATAATTTCCAAATCCAAATCTAAAATAATTATTTCTTAATTTAGGTAACAAAGCATTACCTAAACTAATGGGCTTAATGGTATAAATTGTAGGAGTTGTTTCAGTATTTAAATCAGGAACTTTATAAGTTAAAACTGGCTTAGTGCTTACTGGTTGCTCTGGATTTGGATTTACCGGAATTTTTATAGATTCGGATAATGTTGGTACATATTTTATATTTACTGTCAATCCATCATCTAATGAATCTTTTTGAGCCGAAACTTGTAACGATTTTAAAATAAAAAAAGTTACTACTATATATATTTTAATGGTTTTCATTTAAGTGCTTTTTTATAGTTTTTAATAAATTAATCACGGCTTTTAATTCTGTCTTCTACTTTTTTCTTTTGCTCCAATTTGCCTTTTGCTTCATCTTCTTCTAGCTTCTTTAGTTTTTCTAAAGCTATTATTTTCAAATCGTCTTTACTGTATTCATCAATAATACTTTGAAGCGTTGCTTTTGCTTGAAAATAATCTTTTTGTACTACATAAATATCCGATAATAAAATAAATCCTTTGGCAACCCAAAATTCGTATTTGCTATAGTTTTCACTCATCTCAAAAATCGATTTGGTACTGGTTTTATAATCTTTCTTTAAAAACTGTATAAAAGCTAAATTGTAAGCAGACTCTGCTCCAATTGCTTTACCTGCATTTTCCTTTAACAAATAATTAAATTCGGTTAAAGCACTGTCGGGTTTATTTTTATTAATGTAATAACGACCAATGTTTAACCTTGCTTCGTTTAATCCTTCTTTAGTTCCTATGCGTGAATTTAAATATTTAAATGAAACTTGAGTAGCAGTATCCATTTTTAACATATTGGTTGCCGACCTAAGTTGACCTAATAATGAAACTTGTAAGTTGTCTTTATTTCCGGCTATACGCTCCAAAGCCGAGTAATATTCAAATGCTTTTTCATAATTCTTTTTAACAAAATATATTACAGCAGTTTGGCGAGTACTACGTTCAGTAAAATCACTTCTTACATTATTAGCAGTATATTCATATCCAACTAAAGCATCATCGTAAGCTTTTAAAACATTATCGCTTTCCGCTTTATAGTAATAAGCTTTAGCAGTAAAATATCCACCCGCAAAACGATTTAAATAATTACCAAAACCTTTACTTGCTTTAGCAAAATTATTGTTTGCAGTTGTAAAATCTTTTTTATCAAAATTTTCAACTCCCGTTTTATAATTATTAAAAGCCGATTGGTAAGTAATAGAATCTTGAGCAGATGCTGACTCAACCATGTTTGGTAAGCTTTTTATAAAATCGAAATACATATCGCTTTCTCCTTTGCTAACCAATATGTTTTTTAATACTACCAAACCTTGTCGGGCTTCATCTGAATTAGTGTAATTAACTGAAAGTGCTTTCATGGTAGAAATTGCTTCTTCATCTTTGCCCATATTAAACAGCGTTAACCCTTTATTTAAATAAGCTTTTCTAATATATGAACTCCTTACATAATTATCAATAATATTATTAAATCCTTTTAAAGCGTCAGTTAAATTATTGTTTTTTAATTGCTCATCGGCTTTTTCAAACAAGGCATCATCAATAAATACAGATTTTGGATACCGTTCAATTAATCCATTTAATGTATAAATTTTTTCTGTTGGATTTTTTACCACACCCAATATCATCGCTTTTTGATACATGGCATAATCACTCCCATTCAAATCTTTATTTATAACTATATTGTAATAATCGATTGCCTTTAAATAACTGCCAGCGGCAAAATAACAATCAGCTGTTCTTGTAACCGCATCTGTATATACTTCTGGATTGCTTATTCTACTATCAAGCTCTACATATTTTTTAAAACTTTCTATTGCGTTGGTGTAATCTTGTGTTTTTAAATATGCGTAACCTAAACTATAAAACGAAATATTATAAAAACGAGTGGTTTTAATTTCATTGGCAGTTTGTGATTTTTTAAATTCAGTAATTGCCTGGTTAAAATCGTTGTTTTTGTAATTAATTTCTGCTAACCAAAAATAACTTAAACCAATCATTTGTTTGGCGTAACTCCCCGATTCTATTACTTTATTAAAATAATTAGTGGCTAATTTATATTCGTTTTGTAAATATAATTCTTCAGCTCTGTAGTAATATATTTTTTGTAAGTTCGATAAATCTTTTTCATCTTTATCGTTTATACTTTCCAGTATTTTTATGGCTTCTTTATAGTTTTTGCTAGTTAATAATAAATTACTAATCAAACTTTTTGTTTCTGAAATGTATTTCGATTTTGGGTATGTTTCTATGAATGTTGTTAAGTTAGTTAGTGCTGAACTGCTAGTAGAAATTTCGTAACTTAACTTTGCGGTGTTGTATAATGCTTCTTCGTTTAATTGATTTATAAAACCAAGAGTTAAGCATTTGTTAAAAGCTGTTCTTGCATTTGGTTTTTTATCAATTGCCAAATAACATTCGGCTAATTGAAAATAAGTATACTGTGAAAGCGTATCGGTTTTTTCAGTTATTTTTAAAAAATATTCTATCCCCTTGTCATATTGCTTATTAACTTTATAAGAATAAGCCAATCTGTAAAAATCGTTTCTACTCGGAATTGCAGGAGCTTCGTTCATATATTTTACTAAATAAGGCAAAGCTTTAATATAATTTCCTTGTATGTAGTGCGATTGACCTAACATTCCCGCAACATCTATTGCTACTTCGTTATTGGTTATTGTGTCACAATATTTTATTACTTGTTTATAATCTTTTTTTGAAAAGTAAATTTGGGCTACATATATATTACTTAATGGGCCAAAAGTTTTGTGGTTTTTTACTCTTCCAAAATGTTCTAACGCTTCGTTATAATCATTTTGTTTGTAACTTACATAACCATAATAATAATTTACAGCTTCGTAATACTTGGTTTTTTGGTCTTTAATATTCTTAAATGCTTTTTGTGATTCACTATAATTTTCAATCTTAAAATTACTAAATCCTTTAATAAAATAATACTCCAAATTTTGATTTTCGCTCAAATAACTGTCATCAAAATTATTAAAAAAAGATACTGCTTTCTTGTAATCTTTATTCCTGTAATAAAACCGCCCTATCTGATATTTAGCCAATTCAGCTTTATCGTATTGCGGATACTTTTTTATAATTAACTGAAACATTTTTAAAGCATCGTTATTAGCTAATTCCATTGCACAAACAGCTTCGTAGTATTTAGCATTTAATACATAAACTTCGTCTTTGCAATTTTGAGCAAATAAATTAAAATGCTTTTGAGCAGCACCATACTTTTCTTTATCAAAGAGCTCTAATGCACGTTGGTAAATTCGAGTTTGGTCTTCGTAAATAGTTGTTCGTTGGGCTGTAGCTTTGTATTTATTGTTAAAAATAAATAACATAAAAACCATACAGTATTTCAAGTATTTGGTTAAAGCTAAATTGCTTTGTTGCATAAATTTTAGTGTATTTTGAGTACTATAAATAAAAATTCAAATGTAATTTGCTTTTAGTTATCAGTAATCACAATGATTTATACGGTGTATAGTTTGCTATGCAATTTTCGATGTTCGTTGTTCGATGTTCGTTTTTCGTTTTTCGTTTTTCGTTTTTCGTTTTTCGTATTTCGTTTTTCGAATTTCGTATTTCGAATTTCGTATTTCGAATTTCGTATTTCGTTTTTCGTATTTCGTTTTTCGAATTTCGAATTTCGTTTTTCGAATTTCGTATTTCGAATTTCGTATTTCGTATTTCGTTGTTTATTTCAAAATTCTTCCTCTTGGTCTATCGCCCTCATCAAGAACCATTTCGGAATGTAATAATTGAGCTGCTAATTTTGAGGCTTTTACTTTAATAGCACTTCGTTCTAACATTTCTGATTCAAATTCATTTAATACACTTTTTCTTATTCCTTCTTCTCTCCATTTTGATGATGGTTTACATCCAGCATATATAGCCCGAGCCAATGCCAATGCATCCAGTAAAGCTTGATTTGCTCCTTGTCCTTTAAATGGACTCATTGGGTGAGCAGCATCTCCAATAAGTGTAACATTCCCCCATTTCTCCATCAATTTTGAATCAAGTAATTCACGATCATAAACTGGATAACCTGAAATTTGATCAATACTAGTAGCTGCCAAAATTTGTGGAATAGGAGTATGCCATTGAGTCCTTTTACATGCTTCGTCCTTTAGCGCTTGAGCACCTTTATTACTTAATTCTTTTGACACATTTTCAGGCATCGGAAAGCTCAATTGCCACATTACCGATTTTGAATCATAAGGCATTATGTAAATTCGTTCATTGCCATTAGCAGTTTGAAATACTGTTGCAGAATCTAGTAAAGGATTTTCAAGACCATTGAGAGCTGCTAGAGGGCAAATACCCAAAATAACAATACAGCCAAGGTAACGCAAAGGGTTTTCATCATCATTTATTAATAACTTTCTAACTGCACTTCTAATTCCATCTGCGCCTACTACAATATCTGCCTTAGCTCTCTTTATATTTCCATTCACTTCAAAGGTTAAGTCAATAGTTCTGCCTTCATTTTCCTTAAAGTCTACTAACTGATGACCCCACTTCACAGCATCAAGTCCACCGAGTTGCTCAAGCAACGCTAGCCGTAAAGACTGCCTTGCAATATGAATATTTGTGCGTTTAGGAGAAGTTTTTTTTTCTAAATTCATTCTCATCCCCCATTCACCAATTACTTTGCCTTCCGTTGTGTGAACTACATGTTTTGTTGAATTAACGCCCTCTTTTAAAAAGAAAATTCCTAATTCATCTATTTGTTTACTTGCTTGTTGTAAGGTAAGTCCATAACCTTGTTTACGAGCATCGAAGCTACTATCTCGCTCACAAAGTGTAAATGGAATTGCACGGTGTAAACATGCCACAGCCAATGCCACACCTCCTATACCACCACCAATAATAGCTACATGTGGATAGTTTTCATTATCTGCTTTTGGATGGCTTTCTGCTTTAATTAATCCTGAGCCATTACAGTTTAAACATGAATATAAGTGACGGTTGGGGCGAACAGGTGCTACTCCTTCTTCCTTCATTTTTTCAAATTGCTCTAACTCCTTTTGAAAATTCTGCCGTACATTTTTTTTAAACTTTCGGCTTTTTTTTCCTCGTCCATTACATTCCAAGCATATAGTATAACAAACGTCTTTATTTTCCAATTTCTTACTTTTTTTTACTAAAACATTTTAAAACTTAAAATTATATAAGTCCTTTTTTAAGTTTTAATGTGATGATGTTTCTATTTAAATGTTGAGACTATTTTCAACTTTCAATTTAATTATAACGACTTTAAATAAATTAATAGAATTTTTAAATTTTATTGCGCAAATATTAAAATTATTATCTTAAATATTTTAGTTATTACAAACAAAAATAATTCAATTTGTTTAGACACTTCATTGTATATGTTAATAAAAAAATAAAGGCCTCTTAATAAAGTAAAAAATGGCATTTAATTCAAATGATTTTCGCCTTTAACTTTCGAAAATGTATAAACAACAGTCAAATACATTAAACAAACTAGAAATGCTACTTCATAAGTTAACGGCATGATATTAGCATTAAAAAATTAATTTATATTTGAAAAATATGAGAAAACTACTTTTACTTTTATTATGTTTATTTTTAAATAATCAACTCAATGCACAACGAAACCCTAATACCAATTCAAACAAAATAAAAAAAGATACTGCAACAATAGTAAATCCAATTGGTGGAGATTCGCTTAATAGTTACCCAATCAATAATACTGACCCAAGATTTAGTAATAATAACAATTCTTACAAACCTTCAGAAAACAAATCGGGAATGATAGCAGCAGCATTAAATTATGGCACTACTCCTTTTAAATCAACCGCATTAGAAAATGGCATTGGCTTTTCATTTAAATTGGGTTTTAATTTGTTAAAGAAAGTAGAGTCGCCTTTTGCCTTATACGCAGGTTTAGGTTTCGATTATTTGTACTTTGGAGGTAAAAATATAGATAGACCTAACAATGTTACATTGGCCATAAATAGCAATGCTTATGGTTGGTATCCTTATGCTGATTTAGATATTGGACAAAATTGGCCAATTACTTTTTTTGGAACTGCATTTTGGGGTGGAAGGTTGTTTTTTACCAGGCAAAACATTAATTATTTAGATGCAAACAATGCAAGACAAACCGACACTAAAAACATTGAGGGAGATGGAACCAATATATATGGTTATGGTGGGGGTTTAAAATTTAGTATTGCTGATGGTTTGAAATTAGAATTAAGATATCAAAAAAACTTTGGAAATACCGCAAAAGTTGTAGATGCCAATAGTATTGAATTTGACGGAAATGGTAATTTAAAAAGTTATAAAATGATAGGAACTGATACCGATTTAGATGTATTCTTTTTAGGTTTAGTTTTAAATTTATAGTCCTACTTTAAAACGGTAAAGTTTCCTTTTAAAGTATTTGCTTCGCCATTCCAACCATTGTATTCTATTAAATAAACATACACATCGTTTCCTATTAATTGGTTGGTTAAGTTTAAATTGAAAGGTTTATTTTTATCGGTTGTTTCAAATAATAATTGCCCCCAACGGTTATATATTTTTAAATTAAATTCTTTAACAAAAGCATGTTCGGCTTTCCATACATCGTTTAAATTATCGCCATTGGCAGTATATGCATTGGGTACAAATACATAAGGTGCTTGTAACAATGTAACTATATTCGATTCGCTAATGGCATTGCCAATATTTGGATTTTGGTGTGCTACAACTTGGTAATTGTAAAGTCCTACTTGGTAATCAAAAAATTTATCTTGATAAAACAATTCTTTTTGATTGTTAGGCAAAATATTTACAAACATTGGGCTGTAAGCATTCGATTCCATTAAATCGTATTTTTGAGCTCCTAAAGTCCAATAATTATAATCTTGCCATTGCAATGTGTGATTTAATTTTTCAGAAACTCCTTTTAATAAAATACTACATGCCGAATCGTTTAATACACTTTCTAAACCACATTCGTTGCTATTGGTTACTTTATAACAATACGAATGATCATCAACTAAAACATTTTTATCAATAAAAACAGTGTCGTTAATTGAATTTACTGTGGTTAAATAATCAAATTTATTCCCAGTTCTATCTTTCATTTTATAAATATTGTAATTTAAAAACTGCTTCGAATCGTTAGGTGTTTTATTCCAAATTAATTTCACTTCTTTATCATCTTTAACTGTAACTGTATTCCAGGTTAGTTTTGCAGGAAATATTCCATCATTCGTCCTTAAACATGATATATTAGAGCTATCAACAGGTCTGTCGCATATATCGAAACTAATGGTTTGATAACAATAATTAATGCTTGAATTATCAATTGCCAAATTATCAATAAATGAACTATCAATATCCCATTGATTATACTCCACCAACGAATTAGCAAATTTGGAGGCATTGTACCTAATTACTTTAAATTTTTTAAAATACTTATTTGTATTTACCATAGGCAACACCACTTTTACTGATGAGTTACTTAACTTTAAAGGACATTGTAAATTGGGCATTGGCAAATTGCTAATTGGTACAATATTTATTATTATTTTTTTTGTTTTTTCTCTTGGCTGCGGACATTGATTATCTCTAACTTTTACATACAAAGTATAAGATGCTATTTTGGTATTACAATCAGTAGGTATTTTTATTGATACACTTGAAATACCAACCCCATTTTGAGGAACAATTTCTATATTCTTAAAATCTAACAAATCACCTGAAAGTGTTACGAAATTTGAGTCTTTTGTTTCAGTATCATAAATGGTAAAAAAGGTGTTTAAAGTGTCGGAAATTGTTACATTTATAATACTATCTCCTATATTAACAAAACCAGGTTCAATTATGGTATCTCCTTCAAAAACACTATTGGATACTCTACTACTATCGCCTACTTTACCACAATTATTTATCCCAACTAATACATACTTTGTTTGAATATTTTTATGGTTATAAGCAAATGGATCAATTCTATTGTTTGCCTTCCAATCTGCTATGGTATCTATTAACACATAAGGGCCATTATTGGTGCTTTTTAATAATTCTAAATGTCCAAAACTAGCAGGTTTTTTATTATATGCCGTCCATTTAATCTGTACTTTATCATTGCTAATTGTTGTTAAACATTCGGGAAAAGGCGGTGAAATAAGTGGAGACAAAACAACAATTTTAATTTTACCTGTTCCCGATTTTGAAATAGGACAAGCATTGTCTTCTAAATATAAATTTACTGTAAATGTATCGGTTAATAAATCTTTGCAAAGTGTTGGCCAAATTAATCGAGCATTGGTAATTCCTTTACTTCTACTTTCCATTGTAAAACTAGCAGGATTAGCACCTCCGTTAAATATAGAACTATTTGCAGTTACAGTAATCGAATCATTGTCTTTATCAAAAATAGAAGCTAAAAAATTTAAAGTATCGCCAGCATTTACGTACAAAATGGTATCTCTAAATTCGGGAGGATATATAGAAGCATCTAAATTAAATTTAAATACACCAATATTACAGCCATCGTTGCCAGCATATTTATTGTTTTTTCCAGGATTTACATTACTCCAAGCATTGGGTGTTGTTGGAAAATCGTCATAACCCCAACAGCCTGCGCAAACGGTTTGGTATATAATAAAATTTTTATCAAAATGACTTGTTCCTCCATCAACATGCTCGGCACTTTGGCTTCCACCATAAAAACTTGCATAAGTTAGATCTTTCAATCCATCACCTAAAATCATTAAATAAAAGTCGCTTCCATCAGTGCTTCTTTGAAATGCATTTGCTGTTGTTGGCAAGCCATAAGTATTATCTAAATTAGGATTATTAATTAAGTTGGTATTTCCTCCCCAACCACTAAAATATAACCTGTTGCATTTGTCAATTACAAAAGCTGTAGGCGATAAACTAGGATAGGTAGCTGATTTACCAAAAGTGGTAGTTAATAATTCATTTGTTAAATTACGATTAAAACATTTTACAAAATGTTTTCCATTTGGAACCGAATAAACTCCTACAGATGGGGTCATGACTCCTGTAGTTTGCCCTATTACAAAAACATCTCCTCTATCGTTGGCTTGTATTAAAAAACTTTGGTCGTATGCTAAAGTACCCACATAAACAGTGGTTGGAGTACCACTGCCACTGGTATTGGTTTTTAAAATATAACCATCTACTCCACCTTTGTAATTATAAGTTGTACTTGCCCCTGGTAAATTATTAGAAGTGGTACCACCAGTAACATATATGTTATTTAACACATCAACAATTATAGCATAACTGGCATCATCGCCAGAACCACCCACATAAGTGCAAAAATTTAAATTGGTTAAACTGGAGTTAAACTTTGCAATTAGTCCATCAGAATTACCTCCACCATAAGTAGGTTGAAAAGCATTTGGCAATGGCAATAAATCAGCGTTTGTAGAAGAAGTAACACTTGAGATATAAATATTATTAAACCTATCAACTATTACTTCTCCCCTATACCAATCGGCATAATTATAACACAAAAAACCATTGGCACTTGGATAACCAATTGCTTCATTTCCTGAAATGCCATCTTTTTTTGCGCCTCCCAAATAAGTAGATCCTACTAACGAAACTCCATCACTACTTATTTTACTTACAAAAATATCTATTACTCCATTAAAAGTTTTATCGTAACCATTTGAACTTACTGGAAAATTAGTTGAGTTTGTTGAACCCATAACAATTACACTTCCTGCGCTATCAACACTCATGCTATGAGGCTGTTCGTTATTGGTTCCACCTAAGTAAGTTGCCCAAATCATATTAGTTCCATCTGCAGAGAACTTTGCTATTATACAATCGCGGGCATATTCAGTTCCTGTTCCATCTCCTCCTGCAAAACTTGCTTGGAACTTACCTGTAGTTCTAGGAAAACTAGCTCCATAAACTGTTCCACCGGCAAAGGTGTTTCCAAAATTATCAAAGGCGGAACAAAAGCCAAAATTATCAGCAACAGAACCTACATAAGTGCCAAATATTAATATTGGATCAATTATTAACTCGTATGCTTTATTGTATTCGCCTAAATTAAACCCTACCACATTGTTTTTTAAACTAAAAGCGGAATAAATGGTATTTGATAATTTGTCGAAATTTTGATACGAAACAGGTTTGCTTTCTTTTATTGTTCCTACCCAAGTTTTAATTAACAACTCCCCTTTTTCTGTATAAACAGAGTCAGCACCTTCGTATCTTAACTTTATTTGATTGGGGTCGGCATAAGGTTTTACAATAAAGTTCGATTTTGCATTATAGCCATTGCTTATTATTTCTAAATCAATTCCTTTATATATATTTTTTAAAACTATTCGCCCAAAAGCCCTTACATTACTTCTCCTTTTTGACTCGTGACCAATGTAAAAATTATACTTTTCGGGAAAGGTAATACTGGCTTCAGTTTCAACTTTTCTATTTAAACTTCCATCAAAAAAAACTTTAACAATTTGGGCATTTCCTGTTTTAACAGGTTCGCCATGTTGGTGGGAATGAACTGCTTTTTTATCAATTAAATAATAGGTTAAACTATTACTTGTTACAAATAAATGTCCTCCAGGAATATCGGCTTTAAACAGCACTTCATCATCCCATTGACCTTTGTTTTCTATAAATTTTATTGCTGTAACTTTATCGGCATGTGCCAATTTTGAAGTAAAAAAAACTATTAAGAAAAGTAGCTTTAATATTTTCCTTGATAGATGATGTAAACTAGTATTATTTGGTAATGTTTTTTTCAATAGTTAATTACTAAACGTGAGCAATTTATGTTTTTTTTATAAGTAAATAAACTAAATTTTTTCTTAAACCAAAATATTACATTTAAAGTCCTTTTAAAGTCAATGCTATTCGCTTACGAGTTAAATCTATTTCAATTATTTTTACTTGTAATTGTTGCTGAAGTTTAACAACTTGATTGGGGTCGCTTATAAACTTATCGGCCATTTGCGAAATGTGCACCATTCCATCTTGCTTTACTCCAATATCTACAAAACAACCAAACTTGGTAATATTAGTAACAATGCCATTTACCATCATTCCTACATATAAATCTTCAGGCTTTTTTACATCCGAAAAACTGAATTGCTTTAATGTTTCTCTTGGGTCCAAGCCAGGTTTGTTTAGTTCAGTTAAAATATCGTTTATGGTTAATAAGCCTGCTTTTTCAGTAATAAAACTTTCGGGCTTAATGGCTTTTCGAATGGTTTCGTTTGTTGTTAAATGAGCAATGGTACAATTACTTTGTGTAGCCATTTTTTCTACAATTGAATAACTTTCTGGGTGCACAACACTGTTATCTAACACGTTTTTAGCATTTGGAATTCTTAAAAATGCTGCACATTGTTCAAACGCTTTTTCGCCCAAACGAGGTATTTTTTTTAATTGATTGCGAGAAGTAAAAGCTCCATTTTCATTTCGAAAATTAATAATATTTTGAGCTGTTTGTTCACCTAATCCCGATACATAAGTGAGTAAACTTTTGCTTGCAGTATTTAAATTTACTCCCACTTTATTTACACATAATTGAACCACCGTATCCAAACTTTGTTTCAGTTTATTTTGGTCCACATCGTGTTGGTATTGCCCTACTCCTATTGCCTTGGCATCTATTTTTACTAACTCAGCCAAAGGGTCGGCCAATCTTCGCCCTATTGATACAGCACCTCTTACGGTAACATCTTTTTCTGGAAATTCTTGCCTTGCTATTTCGCTTGCCGAATATACCGAAGCACCATTTTCATTCACCATAAAAATTTGCAAATTGTTTTTAAATGGAATATTTTTTATTAAATCTTCTGTTTCTCGTCCTGCTGTTCCGTTACCAATTGCAATGGCCTCTATGTTGTGTTTTTCAACTAAAAATACTATTTTGGCTATTGCCTGTTGGCTGTTTTTTTGTGGTTCGTGCGGATAAATTACATCATCTTCCAACAGCTTACCTTCTTCATTTAAGCAAACCACTTTGCAACCCGATTTAAAGCCAGGATCTATTGCCAAAATACGCTTACTGCCTAAAGGTGCGGAAAGTAATAATTGTTTTAAATTTTCGGTAAATACTTGAATGGCTTCATTATCGGCTTTGGCCTTGGCTATGTTTCTAAACTCAGTTTCTATTGAGGGTGCTAACAATCGTTTGTATCCATCTTTTATTGCTAACGCAATTTGATGGCTGCTGTCGTTGTTTCTTTTAATAAATTGGTATGCTATTTTTTGAATCGAAATGTCTTCATCAGGCTCAATGGCTAATTTTAAAAAACCTTCTTTTTCGCCTCTAAACATAGCCAATACCCTATGCGATGGACATTTACTTAAAGGCTCTTCGTAATTAAAATAATCTTTAAAATTAATGCCTTTCAATTCATTGCCCTTGGTTACTTTACCATACACTTTTGCAAATTTTTCAAATTGATTCCTTACAATATTCCTTACTTTTAAATCTTCATTTATTATTTCGGCTATTATATCACGTGCGCCTTGCAAGGCTTCGTCCTCGTTTTGAACGCCATTTTTTAAATACTTTGCTGCTTCAATATCTGGGCTATAATTATTCTCTTTCAAAATCCATAAAGCCAAAGGTTCTAAACCTTTTTCTTTAGCAATACTGGCTTTTGTTTTTCGCTTAGGTTTGTAAGGCAAATAAATGTCTTCGAGTAGATTGGTATCCCAGCAATTTAAAATAGCTTTTTCCAATTCAGCAGTAAGTTTACCTTGTTCTTTTATGGTTTCTATAATGGTTTGCTTGCGCTTTTCTAACTCTGCATATTTTAAATTTAACAGCCTAATGTTTTCTATTTGAACTTCATCTAACGAATGAGTAATTTCTTTTCGGTACCTAGCTATAAAAGGAACTGTAGCACCTTCAGTTAATAATTTTATAGTGGCTAATACTGCTTTTTGGTTAATACCTAATTGGTTTCCAATAATGTTTATTACTTCTGTTAATTGCATAAATTATTGGAGCAATTTATACAAAAGTTTTTATTGAAATAATTATTTTGTTAATGCACTAATAACTATAAACAAAGCTAACATTGAACCAAGCGTAATGCTTAAAATATAATTGGTATTTACTCTTATATATTTCTTTAAAAATTGAATTAATAAAAAAGGAATACCAAACAATGGCACAAAATATATAATAAATGCTGCCCAGTTACTGGCTTTTAACATCCAATTAAAATTGTAATACCCTTCATCTATATAAAATAAAAACAGGGTAATTATTACTGAACTAGCCAATAAAATATATGCTTGTTTGTTTGATTTTGTTTGAATGGAATTCATAGAATTTAATTTTAAAGTTTTATCGTTCAAACCTGTCAGGTTTTAGTCAAATAATAAGTTATTCTTAATGAGTCTTGCTTGTTAAAAAATAACATTGAATTAAATAACTACTTTTAAATCATAAATAAAGTTTAGGCAAGGAATTCCGCTCAACGTAACTTCGGAATGACCTAAACATCATTTCTTGTAATAACGGAAAACTTTGTCAAAGTTTAAAACTTTGTCAAAGTTAAACTGATAAAATCTCAGCTTTCACCTCTTCCCAACTTTTAAAACTTGAAGGATCTTTTAAGTATAATTCTTTACTTTCTTCTAATTTAGAAATAGTAAATTCATCAATATCATTCTCCTCCACTCTTATGTCATGAACAAAGTTTATTTTACTCAATAATTCTTCAATTTTTTGAGCTTGTTCATATGTTTCAGTTTGCAAACGAATTGTGGTCATTTAAAAAGTTTTTTTATCAAATGTAATTAAAATATTTTTATTAAAAATAAACCTATCAGGTTAGTAACTACTTCAATTTATCCTTCAAATACTTGGCTGTATAACTTTCCCTATTATTCGCTAAATCTTCGGGTAAGCCAGCAAACACCAAGTTTCCACCTTCATCGCCTGCTTGCGGACCAAGGTCCACAATATAATCAGCGCATTTAGCCACATCCATATTATGTTCAATTACAATGATGGTATGTCCTTGGTCAATTAATGCATTAAACGAAGTCAATAATTTATTGATATCGTTAAAGTGTAAACCTGTAGTTGGTTCATCAAAAATGAATAATACATGCTCTGAACTTGCACGTTTACCTAAAAAAGATGCCAGCTTTACACGTTGCGCTTCTCCACCGCTTAGTGTATTACTACTCTGACCTAATTTTATATAACCCAAACCAACCTCGCTCAAAGGTTTTATTTTATTGGCAATTGAAGTTTCATCATGAAAAAAGGCTAGTGCTTCATCTACACTCATATTTAGCAAATCACTAATATTTTTGTCATTGTGTTTTGCATCTAACACTTCCTCTTTAAAACGTGCACCTTTACATTCCTCGCAAGGCAAATGTATATCGGCCATAAACTGCATTTCTATAGTTACTTCTCCCTCTCCTTGGCAAGTTTCGCAGCGTCCACCTTCTACGTTAAAACTAAAATGTTGGGGTTTAAATCCACGTGCTTTCGAAATTGGTAATTGCGAGTATAAATCTCTTATAGCATCATATGCTTTAATGTAAGTAATTGGGTTGCTCCTGCTCGATTTACCAATAGGATTTTGATCCACCATTTCTATTTGTGTAATGGTTTTTATATCACCTCCAATTCCTTCGTGTGCACCAGTTTTTTCTCCACTGTAATTACCCAAATGTTTTTGTATGGCAGGGTATAAAATCTTTTTAATTAAAGTAGTTTTCCCGCTTCCAGAAACGCCTGTGACTACTGTAAAAGCATGCAATGGAAATTTTACATCAAACCCTTTTAAGTTGTGCTGCCTGGCTCCTTTTACTTCCACATAATCTTTCCATTTCCTGCGTTTGGCTGGCACTTCTATTTTTTTAACTCCCGAAAGAAATTTACCTGTTAAACTATTTGCATCATTTTTAATAAAATCAATATTTCCTTGCGATACTTTTTCGCCACCATGAATACCAGCTAAAGGACCAATGTCAATAATTTCATCGGCTGTTTGCATTATCTCTTCATCGTGTTCCACTACAACCACTGTATTACCTATGTCACGTAATTTTTGTAAAACCTTAATTAAGTTTTCAGTATCACGAGGATGTAAACCAATGCTTGGTTCATCTAATATATACAACGAACCTACCAAACTCGAACCCAATGAAGTAGCCAAATTAATACGTTGTGTTTCACCTCCACTTAAAGTATTCGAAAGTCTGTTTAACGATAAATAACCTAAACCCACATTTTGCAAAAAGTTTAATCGGTTAGTCACTTCCACTAAAATTCTATTGGCTATTTTTTGGTGCGTTTCCGATAATTTTAAAGTATTAAAGTATTCAACGGATTCGTCAATACTCATTAATAACAAAACCGATAGGCAAACAAATTCACTATCACTATTAAATGTAAAAATTTTATTGGTTTTGTTTTCGTTTACTAATTTTACATAATTTGCATCAGCACGCAATCTGGTTCCTTTACAATCAGGGCAAGTAGTTTTTCCTCTGTACCTAGCCAACATCACGCGGTATTGAATTTTATATGTTTGTTTCTCTAGCTCTTTAAAAAATCCATTTAATCCTTCCCAACCTTTGCCACCTTTCCATAAAAAATCTTTGTGTGCTTGTGGCAATTCGTAATATGGTTTATGAATAGGAAAATCGTTTTTGCGGGTAATTTGAATAAACATATTTTTCCATTCTTGCATTTTTTCGCCTTTCCATGGAACTATTGCATCTTCAAAAATAGATAAACCTTTATCAGGCACTACCAAATCTTCATCAATTCCTATCACATTTCCCAAGCCTTCGCAGGTTTTACATGCACCATAAGGATTATTGAAGCTAAATAAATTAACACTTGGCTCTTCAAATTTTTGTCCGTCTAACTCAAAACGATTATTAAATAACTCATCAAACTTTTCGTCATTATCGTTAATGGTATGCAATACACATTCGCCTAAACCTTCAAAAAAGGCAGTCTGAATTGAGTCAGAAATACGGTTTAAAAAGTCTTCATCATTTTGTTGTACTGCAAAACGATCAATTAATAAAAACAACTTTGCTTTTGATTTGATATTGGTTTTAAACGATACATCGTCATTTAAAAAATCTTCAATTTCAATCATTTTTTCATTTAAAAACAATCGATTAAAACCAGTTTGTAAAAATATTTCAAACTGTTTCCTAATATCTTTTTCGTTGTATTTTATTTCAACTAACAAAAATGCTTTGGTGTTTTCGGGCAATGCCAAAATATGTTGCACCACATCGTCAATGGTATGGCGTTTAACCATATTGCCGCTAATGGGAGAAAAAGTAACACCTATTCGAGCAAAAAGTAATTTTAAATAATCGTAAATTTCGGTTGAAGTAGCAACTGTAGATCGCGCATTGCGGGTATTCACCTTTTGTTCAATAGTAATAGAGGGCGAAATACCATGAATATAATCCACATCAGGTTTTTTCATTTTACCCAAAAACTGCCTTGCATAAGCCGATAAACTTTCTACATACCTGCGTTGACCTTCGGCATAAAGGGTATCAAATACCAAACTCGATTTGCCTGAACCTGAAACACCTGTAACTACTGTTAATTTATTACGCTTAATGTTTACATCAATATTCTTTAAATTGTGTGCACGTGCGCCCTTTATTATAATTTCCTTGTTGTTTGATTGACTCATCTATATAAAACCAACACAAAACTACTCAAAAAGTTCAGAAGATGGGGGATTATTTTTGGAAGCTTGCAGCTGGCCACTAGCCTCTGGCTTCTAGCACTTGATGAAGTGTCTAAGGATGCAAAATTTTTTAATTGAATTTCCATTACTTTAAATGAAATACTTTTGCTTTTGTCAATTAATACATAATAGTTATTTTTGAAATATAAAATCAAATATGATGGGGCTAGTTTACGCTGATATTACTTTAACAAATAGTGAAGACATTACACTTGCAAAACGTCATATTATTGGGGAATAAGAAATTAAACAATTAACAATAAATATTTTAGTAGACACTGGCGCTTACAATCTTTTTATTAATGAAGATATTCAAGCTCAATTACAATTACCTTTTGTATAAAAACGCAATGCCCAACTCGCTAATGGTCATATTATAACATACGATGTAGTAGGTCCAGTTCACTTAAAATTTAAAAATAGAAATACAGTTTGTTTAGCAATGGTTTTAGAAGGTAGTAAAGAACCTCTTTTAGGGGCTATTCCTTTAGTAGACATGGATGTTTTAATACACCCTCAAAGCCAACAATTAATCATTAATCCCGACCATCCATTTTATTCGCAAATGAAGTTAAGGTAAGTAGGTAAAATCCTTTAAAAAATTTGTTTTATTTATTTTTCTTCGGACTTTTAAAAATAATATTCCTTTTCTTTACTCCAAATCCATTCTATCAGCCGAATCGGTTACTTCCTCTTTAGGAAGTGGTTTGTTATCTTCTTCCGATTTATTATTCAACGAATCTAATGTTTCATCGACGGAGGTAGTTGTTTTAATCCAAGTTTGACTGCGTTTATGAAAAACTTGTGCAACTATTTCATACTGGTTTAAAAATAAATCTTCAAATTGTTTGATGGTATTTATTCCATGTATTTCAATTCCTTCTTTTGAATTCAATGATGTCAAATTACCAATTTCCATTTGGTGGTTTTTAACCATATTTTCTGCATTTAATGGTTTGTTTAAATCGGCAAAAAACTCAATTTTTAAAAACGGAAAACGATTATTAAAAGTTTCTTGAACTTGTTGGATGGTAGTATTGGGATTGAATATAATTTTCATGTTTTATTTTATTTATTAATACCCACAAAGTTCACAATATAAGCAAACAATTAATTGACGCAAGTCAACTGTTTTACTAATATTTAAACAGTTATTCCAATTGATTTTTATTTACACCTGTAAATTTTTCTTTAATAAAATACAATAAAATTCCTGAAACAATAATACATAACGCTCCTATAATAAATTCCCAATCGCTACTAAAAAAAACAAATAACCAAACCAATATTCCTAATATTGCTGGCAAGGGAAAAAAAGGCATTCTATAGGGCAATCGTAAATTTTTAGATCTATAATGCAGTGCAATTAGCCCTACCGATTGACTTATAAATTGAACCAAAATACGCATAACTATAATTGCTGTAATTACTTCTTTTAGCTTAAACAAAAGGCTAAAACAAAAAGCTAAACCACCTAACACCAATAAAGATACATGAGGAAAATGTTTGGTAGGATGAAGCTTTACAAATACTTTAAAAAAATTGCCATCTTTTGCAGCTGCATAAGGCACTCGGGAGTATCCTAGCATAACTGCAAACAGAGATGTTACGGCTATAAACAAAATTAATCCAGTTGCAAATTGAGCAGTTGCATGTCCATATAGTTTTTCAAAAAATGAACTAACAATAAAAGTAGATTGTTGCGCTTCTTGCCAAGGAATAACTCCTAAAATTCCAATTTGCATACATAAATAAAGAATTGCAATACCTGCAATAGAAATGAAAATACTTTTAGGTATATTTTTTTTAGGATTGATAATTTCAGCTCCTAAATGACATACATTATAATAACCTAAATAAGAGTAAATACTTTTAACCGAAGCTTGACCCAAAGCCACAAAAAACATAGGCTTCAAGTCGAAAGCGCCATCGGGAAAACTGAAAGCCATTTGGGCATCAAAATGAGTAAAAGCCGATGCTATTAACCATAAAATAGTGGAGCCAACTACCACCCACATAATGACTGAAAGCTTACCCAAAGTTTTAATATTTCTATATAAAATCCAAACTAACATTAAAACCAAAGTACCTGAAACAATTTTTTGTTCAATGTTGGTTAAAGGGAGTAAAAAAGTTAAGTATTGTGAAAAACCAATAGCACCAGAAGCCACCACTAAAGGAGCTTGAATACTGGTTTGCCAAACAAATAAAAACGAAAGCATTCGTCCATATTTTTTACCATACAATTTTTGTAAAAACACATACGAACCTCCAGCTTGTGGCCATTTTGCTCCTAACTCAGCCCAAACAAAAGCATCCATAAACGAAAGTAACGCTCCAAGCAACCAAGCCAAAATACACTGCGGCCCACCCATGGTATGAATAATAAAAGGAATGGTTACAAATGGGCCAATGCCAACCATATCAATCATATTAAGCGATGTGGCTTGGCTTAAGTTTAATCCTCGAATCAGTTTATTCATATACAATTATAATTTAAAATGAAATAAAGTGGAATGCAAATAAAAAAGACGCGAAAACGCGTCTTTTTTATTTAAAATAGTTGTTTTAAAAATACCTACCTATAATTAACTTCTAAGTTATGAATATCAATTAACGGTTTTAAAAACTCTTCTAACTGATAAACGCTTAATTGCGAAGCTGCATCGCATAAAGCTTTTTCTGGTTCAGGATGTGTTTCAATAAACACACCATCAACTCCAGCAGCAACTCCAGCTCTACTTAAAACTGGTAGAAACTCTCTGGCTCCTCCTTTTGCATCGGCACTTGGAATACCATATTTGCGGATAGAGTGGGTAATATCAAATACCACAGGATAACCAATTTGTCCCATTAAAAAGAAACTTCTTGGATCAACTACCATGTCGTTATAACCAAAAGTAAAGCCACGTTCAGTTAAAATTACTTGGTCATTTCCTGAATCTATACATTTTTGAACAGGGTGTTTCATATTTTCGGGAGCTAAAAATTGCCCGTGCTTTATATTTACCACTCTACCTGTTTTTGCAGCTGCCACCATTAAAGTTGATTGCATACACAAGTATGCAGGAATTTGTAATACATCGCATACCTCGCCTGCTGCAGCAACTTGGTCAGGATAATGAATATCAGTTAATAAAGGGAAACCAAATTGTTCTTTTACTTTTGCTAAAATAGCTATTCCTTTAGTTAATCCTGGTCCATCGTAATATTTTAAACTACTTCTATTGTCTTTTTGAAACGATGATTTGTAAATAATTTTGATATTTAACTTTTCCGAAACTTCTTTCAGTTTTTCGGCTGTTTTCATCATTATCAATTCATCTTCTATTACACATGGCCCCGATATTAAAAATAACTCATCGCTTCCACATGCTATATTGCCTACATTTACTATTTTTTTTGTCATTGTATTTGTTTATAAAAACAAAAAGCTAAATTAAATTTAGCTCTTTGTTGGTTAATTTTTATTCAGCTTTAGCTGATTGGTTTTTTAAATTTCTAATGGTTTTAACTTTTTCTTCTAGTTCTTTTATCATTCTTCTTGCTGCTGCAATTTTATCGTTAATTTGAATTACCATTTCATTTTTTGCATTGGTATTTTTAAAGAAACCAAGGTTATTATCCCACGTGTCTATATCAGCTTTTAAGCCTTTAATGCGTTCTTGTAAAATACGCTCTTCTCTTTGTAATCGTTGACCTCCATCGTTGTTATTAGCCATCGATTCAAAGTGTGCTTTGTCATCTGCTTGACGCATATTTTTTCTTAGCTCACGGTATCTGCCATATATTTTGTCTAACAAATCGTTATAGCTTTTTGTAATTGAATCTTTGTCTTTATTAGGTACAAAACCTATTTTACTCCATTCACTTTGTATCGTTTTTAATTCATCAAAAACATTTTCATTTTCGGCTTCTTGTCCTGCTAAAGCTTCAAGCTTTACAATTAATTCTTTTTTAGCAATTAAATTGGTTCCTTGTTCTGCATTTTGCTCCGCAAAACGTTCTGCTTTCTTTTCAAAAAATAAATCACACGAAGTTCTGAATTTCTTCCAAACTTCATCATTAAACTTATCAGGAACTGGACCTATTAGCTTCCATTGATCTTGTAAGTTTTTAATAGTAGCCGTTTGTTTGCCCCAATCAATTGGTGCTGCTGCAATGTTTTCAGCTTCTTTAATTAATTCGTATTTCTTTTTTAAATTTTCGTTTCTTACAGCGTTAAATGTTTTGAACCAATTGTTTTTATTGTTAAAAAAAGAGTTCCTACTGTTTTTAAATTCTTCCCAAATTTTTTCTCTTTCAGCCATTGGCACATAACCAACTTTTTTCCATTCTTCCATTAAATCATTGGCAACTTTCGTTTTTTCCATCCAATCTTTAATTCTTGTGGTTGTGTAATCAGTTAGTTCTTTTGCTTTTTCAATAATTTCTAACTTAAGTTTTAAGTTTTCTTGGCGAACAACTTCATTTTTTTCAGTTTCTGCTTTTATGCCAGCATATACTTTATCAACTTCAGCTTTAAAACGATTCCAAATATCTTCATTCGCTTCTTTAGGCACTGGACCTATATTTCTCCAATCTTCTTGGTATTTTTTAACAGCTATTAATGCTGATTTTATACTTTTTTCTTCAGCTAGCTCACTCACTTTTTTGCATAAATCAATTTTAGCATCTAAGTTACGTTCCCTATCAAGTTGCGCTATTTCATTGTCAATACTTAATTTATCGTAAAATATTTCGTTCAATACCCTGTAACTTTCCCATAAACGTTCTACATGTTCTTTGGGTACATTTTTTATTTTTTTCCATTCACTTTGTAAATCTTTTAGTTTTACTAAACTTTCTTTAGTTTCCTCCGAACTGTTTAAAGCTTTTATTTGTTCTAGAATATTCTCTTTAGCTCTTAAATTTTTAACTCTTTCGGCTTCAGCTATTGCTTTTGCAGCTGATATTCTATCGCGTAATTCTTTTACTGCTTTATTAAAAGTATCTCTTAAATTTACACCTGATTTAAATTCAAAATCATCTTTTTCTCCACCTTCTTCTATAAATTTTTGTAAAGCAATATTTTGTTCTTCATTTAATGTTGCATCAAAATATGGTTTTATTTCTTTAAATATTTGTAGTGCTTCAGTATGTGGTTTTTCACTCATTGCAAGTAATGCAATGGCTAATAATTCATCTTTAGTTTTACTACCATAATTGTTTTGTTCAGCCAATTCATGGTGTTCTATAGCAGCTATATCTGCATCAAATTCATGTTCGTCAATTGCAATTTCAATTGCATCGGTAACTAAATTAGATGTTGATTCTGGATTTAGTTCGTAATTATTTTCATTAGAAGCTTCATGAAAAACTTCAGATAAAGCTGGTTCTATATTTAATTTTGCTTCAATAGTTTCAGTAAATTCAGTTTGCTCCGCTTCTTGTGTTTCACTAATATTTAGTGGTTCTTCCTCAATTGATTTTTCAATACTTTCAACTTCTGCAATAACTACTTCATTATTTTCGAAAGCTAAAGTTGTTTCACCAATTGGAGTTTCTGTTAAAACTGGGTTTTCAATTAATTCTTCAGAAACAATATCTTCAATCATTTCTAATTCATTAATATTTTCTGTTTCCATTTTAGTCTCAATAGCTTCATTTGCTGAAACTATTTCTTCATTTGAATTTGAGTTTTCAAAAGTGTTTTCAATTACTACTTTATTTACAATAGTAGTTTCTTCGTTTGTTAATTCATTTGCTTCTGCTTTTACTGCAGCATCAGAAGGATTCAAGTCGTTTAATTCAGTCATTTTAAAAAATAGATAAAAATAGGTTTTCGTTCTTTGTTATGAGGGAGCGAATTTAATTTATTTTGTTAAAACACAATAAGTTTATATTTATACCAAAATAGTTCAGTATCATAAATTTATAATTTCTTAACATAGTTAATTTTTTTTATTTAATTTGAAACTTAAAAAAATGAGATGAAAATTCGTATAAAAGGTAATTCAATAAGGATAAGGCTAACCCAAACAGAGGTTAATAATTTTGGAAAAGAAGGTTATTTAGAAGAAGCTACAGAGTTTTTAGAAAACAAACTTGTTTATGCAATACAATCAACTAACGAAGTTTCAGAGCTTACAGCTAATTTGCTTAATAATAAAATAACATTAATGGTTCCGCATGCAATAGCTAATAACTGGGTAAATTCAGAATTGGTTGGATTTCAAAATAATTTTAAATTTGGTAACAATCAAGAATTATTTCTTTTAATTGAAAAAGATTTTGTTTGTTTAGACAATACATTTGAAGACCAAAGCGATATGTTTCCTAATCCGAATGCTGTTTGTTAATGAGAGATGAGAGATGAAAGGTGAGAGATGAGAAATAACAGATGAGAGATAACAGATGAGAAATGACAGATAACAGATCAACAAATCAATAAATCAACAATTCAATAATTCAACAATTCAACAAATCAACAACTCAATAAATCAATAAATCAATAATTCAATAAATCAATAATTCAATAAATCAACAATTCAATAAATCAATAATTCAATAATTCAATAAATCAATAAATCAATAAATCAATAAATCAATAAATTAATAAATTAATAAATCAATAAATCAACAAATTAATAAATCAACAAATCAATAAATGCAACATCCAAATCCAGAAAATCCAGAAGTTTTTTTAGATATTAAACTAACCGAACCAAAAGAAACTGCCGCGGGCATTCCTGCTGTTATTTCATCGGTTAAACATGTTTTTAGCGAAATGGGTGTTGTTCGTGGTTTTAAAGCGCTGGCTAAATTGAACCAAAAAGATGGATTTGATTGCCCCGGTTGTGCGTGGCCTGATCCTGACGATGAGCGCTCCCCTATTGCTGAATATTGCGAAAATGGGGCTAAAGCCATTGCCGAAGAAGCAACAACCAAGACTTTGTGGGCCGATTTTTTTGCTAAAAATTCTGTTTCAGATTTATCACTACTCGATGATTATAATATTGGTAAAAAAGGACGAGTGGCTGAGCCTATGTATTTACCAAAAGGTGCTACCCATTACCAACCCATTAGTTGGGAAAATGCTTTTAAATTAATTGCAAAAAACTTAAATGAATTGCAATCGCCAAACGATGCAATATTTTATACATCTGGCAGAACGAGCAATGAAGCTGCTTTTTTGTATCAATTATTTGTTCGCGAATTTGGAACAAATAACCTGCCCGATTGCAGTAACATGTGCCACGAAAGCAGTGGATTGGCATTAAACGAAAGTGTTGGAATTGGTAAAGGATCGGTAACTTTAGTAGATTTTTACGAAGCAGAAGTAGTAATTATTTTAGGACAAAACCCTGGCACCAACCACCCGCGAATGTTAAGTGCATTGCAAAAAGCAAAACAAAATGGCTGTACTATTATTTCAGTAAATCCTTTAAAAGAAACAGGATTAATTGGTTTTAACAATCCTCAAAAAGTGAATGGAGTATTGGGAATAAAATCGCAGTTAAGCGATATTTATTTACAAGTAAAAATTAATAGCGATTTAGCATTGATTAAAGCCATTGAGAAAATATTATGGGAAGATGAAAAAATTAAACCCGGGAGCATTTTCGATTTAAATTTTATAAAAGAAAACACCACTGGCTACAACGATTTGATTGATTCGTTAAATGAATTTACTTTAACCCAACTTAGTGAAGCATGTGGGATAACTGAAGATGAAATAAGAAAAACAGCTGAGGTATTTAAACATAAAAACAAAATTATTGCTTGCTGGGCAATGGGATTGACACAGCATAAAAATGCAGTGGATACCATAAAAGAAGTAGTTAACTTATTATTACTTAAAGGTAGTATAGGCAAACCAGGAGCTGGAACATGCCCTGTGCGCGGACACAGCAACGTACAAGGCGACAGAACAATGGGGATTTATGAAAAGCCTTCTGCTTTGTTTATTGATAAACTAAATGAAGTATTTAACATTAATGCTCCTTATGAGCATGGATTTGATGTGGTAGATGCAATAAAAAACATGCATGCAGAAAAAGGTAAAGTATTTATAGCAATGGGTGGCAATTTTTTATCAGCTACGCCCGATACAAAATACACCGCAGCAGCTTTACAAAACTGTAAATTAACAGTTCAAATAAGTACAAAATTGAATAGAAGCCATTTAATAACTGGAGAAGAAGCGTTAATACTTCCAACTTATGGCAGAAGCGACAAAGACATCAATGAGTTTGGCGATGAACAATTTATAAGTTGCGAAAACTCAATGGGTGTGGTGCAAATGAGTAAAGGTAATTTAAAACCTGTTAGCTATAAATTATTGAGCGAAAGTGTAATAGTTTGTAAAATGGCATTGGCTACTTTGCAAAATAAAACTAAAATTAATTGGGATATTTATATAAAAAATTACGACAATATTAGAAACGACATTGAAAAAACTATAAATGGATTTGAAGATTATAATAAAAGAGTGAGAGAACTAGGTGGGTTTTATTTGCCTAACGGAGCAAGAAATGGTAAATTTAATACCATAACCCAAAAAGCCATTTTTAATGTAGGTAAGTTAATTTTTAACAATTTAGCTCCCGATGAATTAATGATGATGACCATTAGAACCCACGACCAGTTTAATACTACTATTTACGGACTTGACGACCGCTATAGAGGAATATACAATGAACGCAGGGTTGTTTTAATGAATGAGAATGATATTAAAAAATTAGGATTTAATCATGGCGATGCAGTTGATTTATATAATTACCACGACAATATAGAACGCGTTGCTAAAAATTTTATGATTATACAATACAATATTCCCGAACAATGCGCTGCCACTTATTTTCCTGAAACCAATGTTTTGGTGCCTATCAATTCGGTAGCTGATAGAAGCAATACGCCTACTAGTAAATATGTAATCATAAAATTAAAAAAACATTCTTAATAAATTAATTAGTAAAAATATATTTGTAATAAATAAAAAACAAAAAATTATGTTTGGAAAATTAAACGAAGCAAAACATAAAGCCGAAGAAATGAAGCTTAAATTAGATGCTATTACTGTGGAAGGAAATGCGCAAGGAGTTCAAGTTATAGCCAATGCCAATAAAAAAATTATTTCAGTAAATATTAGTGCTGATTTGTTAAAACCAGAAAACAAAGAACAGGTAGAAGATTTATTAATAGTGGCTATTGAAAATGCATTGGAGCAAGCTGAAAATATTTCGGCAGCCGAAATGAAAGCAATGATGGGAGGAATGATGCCGGGCTTAGGAAATTTATTTGGTAACTAATACCGAAAAGGTATTTGTAATTGACCAATCTCTCATTACGTGTTGTTAAAAGAACTACCAAATCGGTATTACCAACGTTAATTGACAGGATAAGAAATGGACTAACAAACATTTCATTGGTAACAAATACCTATTTCGTTCGTTAAAGATAAGTTTTGTTTCATAAAAAAAATTAATACTTGATAAAATTTAAATACTTTTTACTTCCCTTTTTATTTTTTGTAAATTACAATTATACAAAAGCCCAACCGAACAAATTTTTTATAAAAGGATTTGTTGTTGGTTACGATACCGTTACCCCTATTCCACTTTCTAATATTCATAACATTACTTCAAAAACGAGGTACATAACCAACAAATTTGGTGCATTTGGCTTAAATGTTGCTGCAACCGACACCTTAGAATTTTCGGTTATTGGCTATAAAACGTATACTTTGTATTGTAGCCAATATTTAAAACAAGGTGATGTGCCCATAATAGTAAAACTTAAAAGAAACTATATAAAACTAAAAGAAATAACTATTTCGGGTCAAAAACGCAGGCAAGACAGCATGGCAAGGGCTGCTGCCAAAAGGTTAAAAACCGATCCATTACTTAACAACCACATAACTGCATATTCTATTTACAATTCATCGCAAGGTGGTATGCTAAGCAGCATTTTAGCGGGAGGAAATAAAAAAATACAAGAATACGAAAAACTAATAAGGCTGGTTGAAATTTACAACGAACAAAACTTAGTGAGCGAAAAATATAATTTAGATTTGGTAATGAAAACAACTTTATTGGCCGAAATAGAAGCCAAAGAATTAATGAAATACTGCGAACTGCCCAATTATTTTGTATTAAACTCAAACGAATACGATATAGTTTTGGCAATAAAAAATTGTTTTAGAGAATGGAAAAACAGAAAAAATTAAAATAGCATTAGCTATTTATTATTAGGAGTTACAATTCCATCATTCAATTTTTTCAACTTCATGTTTACCAATATTTCGTGCAAAGTTTCTGCGGCTAAGCCATGCAATACCAATCGGTATGCTGCGCTATAAGTGGTTTCTGGAACCATTGGATGTTTGTTATTTACCAAGCCCAAATGACCGGGTGTACCCAAAATTTGTGCGGTGTAAATAGCAATTGTTTCATCTAACTGCAACGAGTTTGATGCACGAACAAAATCGTTTGAGGTTAAAAATAATTGATAGAACGGAGTAAACAATTCTATGGCCGATCTTAAATCTAACGTATTGGTAAACTTATTTGGAAACTCAATATGATTGAACTGATCTTCGGTAATCATACTTAAGTCTAACGGATTTTTACCTACAATTGAAATGTCCTTTTCTTTTAATTGTTTGTTTAGTTTTATTACAAAATTGTATAAATTTAAATCGTGTTTTAAAAACAAATCTGCTTTTATATCCTCAAAATTGTAGGGCTTTAATGGAGTAGTATTAATTTCAATTCCTTCAATATTTTTGGCAATAAATTCCATAATTTCACTCCCCACATGAAAATGACGAAATATAAGTAGGTTGGCATCTTTGCTTACAAACTTTTTTAAACCCCATGCTAATATTTGGTGTAATATTTTTGAAGAGTTAATTAGTGTTGGAAAAAAGAACTTGAAAATATGAATGAAAAACATCAAAATTTTAGATATTACCTTTATTATTGGCAACATATATTTGGTCGATTTTGAATCATTATCCCTCATTAAACTTAACTTTGTAGTGTCGTTTATAGGAATACTTAAATCAAGGTACATGGCTAACCAAGGGTTAGGATCTCTTTCATCGTGAATATTAAAATTTTTGTTTGCAGTCATTTATTTAAATATTATTTTCAAAACTATTAGGCTTATGTTTTTTTAAATTTTATTACAAATTAAGCATTAATTATACCAATGTTGTATATTTAATGAACCCATTGAGTATTGTCAATAAGTTAAGAAATAGTTACACTCTATATACTTTCTCGACTTCGCTCGAAATGACTTTAAGTGCAGTCAGTTCGAGCGTATTCTAGAACCGTGTCTAAAAAATTTTCGCTTTGAAAACGATTAACTTAATTACATATGACCTTTTCAATGTCAAATTTTTCTTAAACAACCCATATCAATTAATAATTCCCTAATTCTTCCAATTGCAATTTATAAAGTTTTGCCGTTGTTTTTGCTGTTTTAGCAATTCGCTTTGCTATTTCCATATTCATGCTTGGGTGGTTCAGGGCTTCTTCTAATTTATGGAAATGATTTTCATCTGCAACACCATGGTATGTAAAAAACGAAACTTGATCATCGGTTAAATTAAGTTGTTCTTTTATCATTAATCCCCAATAACTCGCCAATCTTTTACCTATTCCTTCTATTACAAACATAGCACCTAACAAATCAATAGGATTTGGTTTACTGGCTTGCTGAAACATAAATGCCGAAAGCGACATGCTACCAATATTTTTTTCGTTGGTTAAAATAGCAGAAAGTGGTTCCCCTAAATTTACAAAATTCTTTTCCAGCATTTGATAATCTTTATGCTCGGCTGCGGTATGTTTTATAAATGCCGACCGAAGTTCAAACAGCTCAATGTCTATGTTTGATGCTGCTCTTGATATCCATTGCGAACCATCAATTACCTGTTGTCTTAAATCGTGCAACAACAATTTATAATCGCTCAAGCTTAATTTTCCTGCATGTATTTTTGTAATAATGGGTACTTTTAATAGTTCAGTTTCAAAGTCAATCCATACTTGAGCCAATTGTCTGATAAGCCACTCAGAAGTTTCGTTTTTATTTACATTTAATTCTGGCGTTTCTACTTTTCTATATGGAAAACTAACTTCGTTTTTCTGTTCGGGCAATTCAACTTTTAGTTGCATAAACGAGGTAATAAATCGCCCACTTTCTGGCACCATACACAATATGGTATCACCTTGTTTCAGCTTGCCAGAATACATCAATTCTTCGAGTATAATAAATATAGATGCGGAACCCGTATTGCCTTTGGTAGTTAAATTACTAAACCACTTTTCTTCGGCTATGGCTCCACCCCCTTTTTCCATTAATTCTTGTATGGGCTTTTTAAAAACCTCAGACGAGTAATGACAGCAAAGCCAATCTATTTTATTTTTATTTATTTTACCTTCATCTATTAATTCAAAATAATGGGCAACTCCAGTTTGAATAACATTATTCAACAACCTTACATCTTGCTGCAAATTAATTGCTCCTGCCTTCGAAGCTTCTTCATAACTGGGGTAATCGAGCCAAGTTTGCTCTCCCTCGTTGGTATTATCGGTTTTACCCGTGAACATACAAACAGGAAATTCGTTGGCATGCGATTTTATTTCAATCCATTCAATTTTTAATGAAACACCCGTGTTACTTTTTTTATTTTCTAACACAAAAGCCCCTGCCCCATCCGATAACATCCACCTTAAAAATTCAGTATCAAAAGGCAAAGCTTTTACATTTTGTGCTTCAAAGCGCGAGGATTTAAACATGCGGCTCGACAACTCACTACCCACACAAACCGCATTTTCTTTTTCATTGCTTTTTACTTGCAAAAAACCATTTTTTAATGCCATTATTCCACTGGCACAAACGCTTTGAAAACTTGCCACCTCACACCTATTAAAATCGAGGCCTGCATGCACCATGCTTCCAAAGCCTGGTATGGGTAAATCGCCTTGTGTGGTTCCTGTACATAATAAAGTTACTTCTTTGGAGCGTAGTTCGCTTTTGGCTATTGCTGCTTCAATTGCATGTGTGGCCAATTGCGCATTAGAATGGGTTGTTTCCTGCTTTTTATTAATGGCATAATACCGTTTAATAATTCCATTCTGTTTTAAAATGCGCGATTTTAATGAACTGTCTTTTCCATATAATCGTCCCAAATAATCTTCCATTTCATCGTTCGAAACGGCTTGGTTGGGTAAAAATATTCCTGCACTGGTTATATATACTTCTTTCATAGTTTGTTTTTATTTTTTTGTGAAATTAATTTATCAAAAACATTGAGTAAAAAACCATAATTGTTTTTATTTTTATAATGATGTTCGTTGTGGTTGGTGCCAAATAAAAACCACGATTTTCCACTTCCGTTTCCAAACCTATAATTGCAATGCCCGGCATAGTTTATTAATGCACTTGTAATGGGATAAAAAGCAATTGACAGAAATGAAAATGGAATAAATAAAGCAATAGTTAATGGAACAGTACTGAGTAAAATGGCCTCAAACCAATGAAAACTAAAAATGGAATATACCGTTGGCACTTTTGATTGATGGTGGATATAATGCACCTTGCTCATAAAAAAAGGCAGGTGCAAAATGCGATGAATGATAAAAAAATGAACTTCGTTCCATAGGTTTAAAATAAGCAAACCCAATACAAAATTAAAAACTGTATTTGGCAATAATTGAATGGCTCCTTGCCTAATTAAAAACACAATTGGTATGATAGAAATGCCAAAAATAATTATGGAACTGAATGAATGTTTTATTTCAAACAACAGTTGCTTTTTAGTAGCTTCTTTTAAAGTAATTTTATGCAAAAGTTTTTTACTTGCTAATAACTTACACATGCCATTAAATACTGGAGCAATAACAAAATATATAAAAACAAAATAACCAAAACTCATTAAAAATAATGTAGCAAAGTTGTATTGAAAAATAAAGTTATTTAATAGTTTTTCTTCCATTTAGTGTAAATGCAAATTAATAATATTAATTGAATTATAACACAACATATAACTTGTTTTTAGTGTTTTTTTTAGGGTAATTTTAGCCATTGTTGAATTTTATCAAAGCGACACCAATAACTTTACCACAAATTGTGTGAACTATGATTTATTTGTTTTATATAACTAAAATGAAATGCTAACCAAAAACCAAAGCGAAAAAAAATAAGTTTTAAAAATCAATAAAGTGCGGGAACTATTCCCCCTTGTGGGTTGGATTTGCATGGCGAAGGGGTCAGGGGGATGTTTTTTTCGCATCATTGCATCCGCCAACGTCTCGTTGGTGGAAACTATTATTGAGCCTCTGGCTCGTTTTTAAAATACAACTTCTACTTACAAAAGTTGTTGATCAAATGCCGATAGTTATAGGCATTAACAAGGATCGGCATGTTTACCAATTGCCAGAGGCAATGAAATAGTAACACTAGCGAGACGCTAGCTATGGCAATGAAATATCTGCGAAATCTGCGGGAAATAAAACAGTGCTAAGTATTATAGAAAATCTGTGTTTTCTGTGTAATCTGTGGCTATAAACTCAATAAAAATTCAATAGTATCCGCATTATCGGCATAATCCCACAATTTGGGCTGTTGTGTTTTTCCAAATGGAATATTTACCCCTAAATCTATTTTACTTACTACACACTGTATTTCGTCTTTGCGTGCTTCAAGTATCGCTTTTACTTCATCTAAACTTTCGTAATACTCGTAAAACAAACTTGCCAAAGGCGATGCCATGGCTTTGTCTTCCTTTAAATTAATGAGTCCGTTTTCTAAAAAATCATCTTGGTTCAATAACCAAATCGATTTATGGTACATTAAATTATTGCCATATTTATTGTGTTTTAAATATTCATCGTAATCGTGTGTATTTTCAAAAAACAATGCCATATCAAACCCTTTTGGCAAATACAATTTACTTACATTGCGGCAGCCTAACCCAAAATAAGTAAAAATATCTTTAGCCAATAATTTCATTTCCTCATCAGTTTCATGTCCAGTTAATACTGCAACACTATTGCGGTTTTTACGTAAAATATTGGGGTATTTACTAAAATAATAATCGAAATAACGATTGCTATTATTACTTCCCGTAGCAATTACTGCATTAAAATTATTAGATAACTTTTCATCGTCATTTAAAATTTTTATTTTATCAGTAAATTCAGGTTCAATTTGCATTAATGCTGCAACTATAAACTTGGGAAGTATTTTATCATCGCTACTTAGTTTTATTACTGCATGATGGTCACAAAGCAAAACACAAATCAAATCGTGTAAACCTACCAATGGAATATTTCCAGCCATAACAATGGCTACTTTTTTACTTTCAATTGGTTTTTCAAAATCATATTTTTCTGTCCAACGAGTTAAATTATGCTCACTTAAAGCATCGGCCCAAGCTTGCAAAGCAAGGCGTTGGCTTTCTTCAGTAAACCAATTGTTGTATAAATAGGCTTCCACTATTGCCTTATGTGCATTATTAGCAGCATTTTGCAAAAAAATTCCTAACTGAATAAAAGCTTGTACACGTTGTTGAAAAGTCATGTTATTTAGAACGATTCTATTTTTAGATTTGAGAGAACAAAACTAATCTTGCAGTTGTTAAAAACAATATAAAAACAAAAATAAATTTATAATATATTATGGCAATAATGATAACTGATGAATGCATCAATTGTGGTGCATGCGAACCTGAATGTCCTAACAATGCAATTTATGAATCGGGCGCTGAATGGGCTTGGAAAGATGGAAATAGTATGAATGGAACTGTAGATATTGATGGTTCTATGGTTGATGCAAGTTCACGCTTCGGTCCTAAATCGGACGATACTTATTATATAGTAACTGGCAAATGTACCGAGTGTGTTGGTTTCCATGAAGAACCTCAATGCGCAGCTGTATGCCCTGTTGATTGCTGCTTACCTGACCCTGAAAACGTTGAAAACCAAGAGCGTTTGTTAGAAAAGAAAAACAGAATGCATTTATAAAAACAAAAAGCTCAAAATATATTTTGAGCTTTTTTTATGTAAAATAATAAAACATGAAAAAAGTAGGTCTGGTACTTTCGGGTGGTGGTGCTAGAGGGTTTGCTCATCTGGGTGCTATCAAAGCGTTAGAAGAAATTGAAATTACTCCTTCCATTTTATCAGGTTCAAGCGCAGGTGCAATTATTGCTGCTTTTTATTCAGCAGGGTATGAGCCTGAAGAAATTATTGAAATTGCATTAAAAGGTAACTTTTTTAGCTTTTCTAATATTCAACTAAATAAAACTGGCATATTTAATATGCAATCGTTCGATAAAATATTTAAAAAGTATTTTAAAGAAAATCTTATTGAAAGTCTACCTATTCCAATTTGTATAGCTGCAACCGATATTATAAAAGGGAAAACTCATTACTTTAAAAAGGGAAATCTCTCATCGGCATTACAAGCTACCTCTTGCATTCCTTTGGTTTTTAATCCTGTAAATATTAACGATTCCTTGTATTTAGATGGTGGCATTTTAAACAATTTGCCGATTGAACCACTTAAAAATAAATGTGAATTTATTATTGGTGTTCATTGCAATGAAATGAGTTTTAAAAACGAAAATTTTCATATGAAAGACATTATTGATAGAAGTTTTCACATGGCAATGAGCAAACAAGTGCACGATAAAATGCACTTGTGCAATTTATTTATAGCCCCTCCCGACATGAGTAAATACGGACTTTTTGATGTAAACAAAGCCGAAGAAATATTTTTATATGCTTACCATTACACAAAAGATTTTTTAAAATTAAAAAATGTATTTTCATTAATTGAAGATATTTATTAAGAATGAATAAAATTCCTGAAAAAGATCTTTTTTACATATCAATCCAATTAATACTATTTATAGTTTATTTTATTCCTGTAATTAGCTTCAAAATTCATACTTACCTTCAACATTTATTTTTGGTTTGTTCAGTAACCGGATTTTTAATAGTTATAATTAGCATTATTCAGCTAAATAAAAGCTTAACCCCTTTTCCAACCCCTAAAGAAAATGCAGTTTTAAATACAAAAGGCTTGTACAAATATGTTCGTCACCCTATTTATGCTGGAATAATTGTTTTTACTGTTTTTTTTGGATTGTATAATCTAAGCCTATTTAAAATTTTAATTGGAATTTTATTATTCGTTTTATTTTATTTTAAATCGAATTATGAGGAAAAACTACTATTGAATAAATTCGAAAATTATACTGATTATATAAAAAATACAAAAAAATTTATCCCTTTTATAATTTAAGTTATATTAAGTTATGAAGTTCGTCAAATCAACAAGATTTAGCAACATTTAGCACATAACTTACTGGTTTTAAGTTTATGTTTGATTAATAAATTAAAAACAAATATGAAAACAAACGTTGGATTAACTGACAAAATTATTAGGGTTTTGGTAGCAGTATTAATTGCATCACTTTATTTTATGGGCAAAATTGATGGTACCCTTTCTATTATTTTATTAATAATAGCCACCATTTTTATAGCAACTAGTTTTATTAGTTTTTGCCCTATTTACAGCATTTTTGGCTTGTCTTCAAAAAATAAATAACCATGAAAACTGAAGTAATTTATTTAGCAAATATTAAATGTGCTGGTTGTGCCACCACTATTAAAGAATCATTATTAAAAATAGCTAGTGTAAAAGCTGTTGAAGTAATAAATGAAGAAGACAAAGTTGTATTAACCTATGATTTAGAAAATAGAAATGAAATAATTAAAAAATTACACGATTTAGGCTACCCCGAAGCAACTGAAGAAAACGGTTTATTACTTCAAATAAAAAGTTATGCAAGCTGTATGATAGGCCGAATTAGTAATTTAACTAAAGAAAATGTTTAGCTAAAACTTAATTCTTAAAAATGTAAACCAATTGTTTTGTTTCAAAAAATGGTTCATCAAAAAATGTATTTAAGTCGGAAGTTTGAACATTCAGTTTGGCATTTAACCTTTTAATTTCTTTAATTTCTTCTTTTAAATCACCACCTTTTAATAACAAGTAACCATTTAATTTGGAATTAAAACATTCTTCTGCAATGTAATCTTGTGTCCAGCGGTAAAGGGTTTCCATAGGTGCTACAGCCCTACTCAATATAAAATGAAACTCTTCTTTTAAATTTTCTACTCGCCCTACAACAAAATCTGTATTTGTTAAACCCAATCCTTTCGAAACTTCTTCAGCTACTTTTATTTTTTTTCCAATAGAGTCGCAAAGTGTAAACTCTACTTCTGGGAATAATATGGCTAAAGGAATGCCCGGAAAACCACCACCGGTGCCTATATCTAATACTTTTGTACCTTTTTCAAACTGAATGTATTTGGCAATTGCTAAGCTATGTAAAACATGTTTTTCATAAAGCGATTCAAAATCTTTTCGCGAAACAACATTTATTTTACTATTCCAATCAGCATATAATGTATATAATGTTGTAAATTGTTCAGTCTGTTTTTCGGTTAATTGACTAAAGTACTTTGTAATTATTTCTATTCCCAAGGTGTTGTTTTTTGATTTGCAAATTAGTTTATTTAAAGTTTAACTAACAATTTATTTAAAAACTTCCACTTAAAAAAAATATAGAAAAAATAAACTACTATTAACTTTATTTGAAAAGTAAAAATATATAAAATGTTAATTGAAATTAATAATATAAATAAATCGTACGCCAACCATCAAGCATTAAAAAATGTAAGTATAAATATTCCCAAGCAGAGTATTTTTGGATTACTCGGGCCAAATGGCGCTGGTAAAACTAGTTTAATACGAATTTTAACCCAAATAACGCAAGCCGATTCGGGGACTATAAAATTTAATGGCAAAAATTTACAAGAAAAGCATATTTACGAAATGGGTTATTTGCCCGAAGAAAGAGGTTTGTATAAAAAAATGCAAATTGGCGAACAGCTCTTATATTTTGCTGAACTCAAAGGTTTAAAAAGTTTAGAAGCAAAAAAAACTGTAAAATATTGGGTTGATAAATTTGAAATAAAAGATTGGCTGAATAAAAAAGTAGAAGAACTTTCGAAAGGAATGCAACAAAAAGTACAATTTATTGCCACTGTTTTACACCAACCCAAATTAATTATTTTAGATGAACCTTTTAGCGGTTTTGATCCTAAAAATGCGCAACTTTTAGTGGATGAAATTTTAAACTTAAGAGCCAATGGAAGCACCATCATTTTTTCGACTCATAGAATGGATACTGTTGAAAAACTATGTGATGATATTGCAATGATTAACAAAAGTGAAGTGGTTTTAAGTGGAAGTAAAAACGATATTAAAAAGCAATTTAGCAACGATGAATTTGTATTAAATTTTAATGGTAACCTACAAGAATCAAGTCATTATAAAATAGTAAATTCAAACGAAAATGAGGCTACAATAAATATTTTATCTAATAAAAAAGAGGTTATTGCTATTTTAAATAATCAAATAGAATTAATTTCATTTATGCCTAAAATAGCCAGTATGGAAGATGTTTTTATTAAAATGTTAAATGAAAAACAAACTTAATTTTTAGTTTTTAACACAATGGAATACTAATTTTTGATCTTGATTATTTTTAGTAAAAAAAAAGTAATCTTCTCCCCCATTTTTTAACTTAAACTGCATAGCAATCTCTGTTTCATTGATAGGAAAATTTCTTTTACTAATGTTGGCTTTACTAATATTGTTTTGTTTTAAATAATTTATAAACGCTTGTTTACTAAAAACCATGGATTGTTTTATTTTAAAACTTCTTCCCATAAAATTTTGAATATTTTTATTGCCAATAAAAAAGTTTGAATTTTCTGCCAACATTTTTAAACCTAAACTTTGTGAATAGTTAAAACTTAAACGTGCTTTTATGATACTTGCATTGGGTTCAAAAAAATAAGTTGCTTCGCTAAATTCAATGTTTTGTTCTGTATGAGATTCAACCTCTTCAAATTGTTGAATTTCTTCATTATTTAAAATATTTATTGCTTTTATTTTTATAGTACTCTCTATTAAAAAATTTATTTTTAATAATATTTCTTTCACTTCGTTTTTCAAAGAAACTACATGTATTTCTTCAATATTTTTAATTGATTTTATACAATAATTTAAATCGATTAAAGGTGAAAGTTTTATTAATAACTGATTGGTGATTTGCTTTAAATAAAGGATTATTTCTAAAATGTTTGGTGTACATTCTTCAAATAAAAAACTTTTATTATTTCCTGATGGTCTTCTATCTGCATCTATATAAACTAAATCGAAGTTGGTATTATTTTTTTTCAAAAAATCTTCTGCAAAAGCAGTAATTCTTTCAATGTTTTTAATACCTAATTTATTAAAATTACACTTTACTATTTCATTTAATTCTTCATCGCAATCAATTGATACCACATTAATAAAATTTTTTGCAAATGCTATGTCATCAATTCCTAAACCACCCGACAAATCCAACACTTTATCACCTTTATACAAACTTGATTTATAAAAAGAGGTCAATTCACTACTACACTGTTCATAACTTTTAGTGGGTAACCAGCAATAATTTAAAGCATAAATAGGTACTTTGTAAAGTGCTTTTTTATAATTAATTAAAGTTTCTAATACCAAATTTGCATTATAGTTCGTTTGTTTATTAGCCTTTAGTTTAAAAGCCAATGTATTTTTATTGTCATTAATGTGTTTTTTGATAAAAGTTTCAATATCAAAATTTAAATGTTCAGTAAAAAGATTATACTTTTGCAAAAGAAAAAATATTATAAAATTAAAAATAATATATAAAAATCAATTAGTTATGAAAAAGTTAGCTCCATTCGCCATTTTTGCATTAATCGTTATTTTAATGGTTTCATGCAAAGGTTCTTGTCCTAAATTTTAAATAAATTTATTTTATTTATACAAAATGAAAGTTTATATCTTGTATTAAATCCGGATGTAAACTTTTATTTACTGGGCAATTAAGTCCAATTTCAATTATTTTAGCTTTATCTTCATCAGTTAAATTCCCTTTTGGGATAAAAACAGTTATTTCAATTTTCGAAATCCTTCTCGGATTACTCTCCATATGTTTTTTAACTGTCAATTTTGAATTAATCAAATCATAACCCATTAACCTAGTTTGTATAGCAATTGTAGTAATCATACAACTTGCTAAAGCCTTTGCTACCAAATCGGTAGGCGAAAAAGCTTCCCCTTTTCCAAAATTATCAGTGGGTGCATCTGTCAATATTTTATTGCCTGATTGAAGGTGAGTTGACTCACATCTGAATTCTCCTAAATAAATTACTTCTGCTGTATTCATTTTTTGTTATTTTTGACAACAATAATAAAAGTTAATTCGCTTTGCAAAACAGATTCATTATTTTATTTATAATTTTATTTTTTTTAGTAAAAAATAATGTAGCCCAAAATGCACCAATTTTAGATGGTGAAATATTGTTGTATAAAGACAATAATATAGGATTTCATTTAAATACTTATGGCGGTGGTGGTATGTATTACAGACATGCATGGCACAAAACTGGAAGCAAAAAAAATTTTTGGGAGTGCGATTTTTCATACATCCGACATCCTAAAGAAGTGTGGCGTTATGGTTTTCAAGAAAACCCAAATACTTATACTTACGGAAGATTAAACTATGTGTATTTTTTTAGAAATAGCTTCGGTCAAAAAATAGAGCTAACAGAAAGAAGTTACAAAAATGCATTAGGCTTGAATTTAGTTTATTCTGTTGGTATTTCGCTGGCATTATTAAAACCTGCATACATCGATTATTATGTTCAAAATCCTGATAGAACAAACTCATTAGTAACTGAAAAATACGATCCAATAAAACATAAAGATGAGTATAGGATATACGGAAATGGTCAATTTTTAAATGGTTTAGATGAATTAAAAGTAAAACCCGGTTTGTTTGGAAGAGTTGGTTTAAGTATTGAGTATGGACAATATCCTGATGAATACAAATCGTTAGAAGCGGGAATTACCTTTGATGCTTTTAATGAAACTTTACCAATGTTAATAAAAACCGAACAAATTCAATTTTTTCCTGCTCTTTATTTAGCATTTAATTTTGGTTGGAAAAATTAAAGTTATAAATCAATAAAAATACAATAAATGATAGAATTACCTGTTTTAAACGAAGCAAGAGTAAAAAAACCTAGTTGGTTAAAAGTAAAATTACCTACTGGTGAAAATTATAGAAAAGTTCGTCAGTTAGTTGATGAATATAAATTACATACCATTTGCGAAAGTGGAAACTGCCCTAACATGGGCGAATGTTGGGGCGAAGGAACTGCAACTTTTATGATTTTAGGTAATATATGCACACGTAGTTGCTCGTTTTGTGCTGTAGCAACTGGCAGAGCTAAAACTTATGATTTAGAAGAACCAAAAAGAGTAGCGGAAGCAATTAAATTAATGAATGTAAAACATGCCGTTTTAACTTCAGTGAATAGAGATGAATTGCCAGACAAAGGTGCAAAAGTATGGGCTGACACCATTAAAATGGTTAAAGAAATAAATCCAAATACAACAATGGAAACTTTAATTCCCGATTTTTTAAGCAAATGGGATTTATTGTATCAAGTAATTGATGAAAAACCAGAAGTGGTGAGTCATAACATGGAAACTGTACCACGTTTATACAGAAAAGTTCGTCCACAAGCTAAATACGAAAGAAGTTTAGAACAAATAAAGCTAACAAAAGAAAGAGGAAGAAGAACAAAAAGCGGTGTAATGTTGGGTTTGGGTGAAACTGAAAATGAAGTTTTCGAAATTATGGACGATTTAGTTGCTCATGGATGTGATGTATTGACACTTGGACAGTATTTACAACCAACTAAAATGCATTTAGCTGTTGAAGAATTTGTAACTCCCGAGCAATTTGATTATTACAAACAAGTAGGAATTGCTAAAGGATTTAATTATGTGGAAAGTGGTGCTTTGGTTCGCTCTAGTTACCATGCTGAAAGACACATTTAATAAAAAAAGTAACGCAGAAATTTTTCGAATTTTAAAACCAAAGAATGTTACAAAAAATGATTGAACAAGCATGGGAAAACCGTGACTTGATAAAAGAAGAAGCTACTCAACAAGCCATTAGAGATGTTGTTGAACTTCTTGATAAAGGAAAACTAAGAACTGCTGAACCAACCGAAAATGGATGGAAAGTAAATGATTGGGTAAAAAAAGCTGTAATTCTTTATTTTCCAATCCAAAAAATGGAAACCATTGATGTAGGTCCATTTGAGTTTCACGATAAAATGTTATTGAAACGCAATTATGCCGAATTAGGTGTAAGGGTTGTTCCTCATGCTGTTGCTCGTTATGGTTCATATTTAGCTAAAGGTGTAATTTTAATGCCAAGTTATGTTAACATTGGCGCTTATGTTGATGAAGGAACAATGGTTGATACTTGGGCAACAGTAGGAAGTTGTGCGCAAATAGGCAAAAATGTTCACTTAAGTGGTGGTGTTGGAATTGGTGGTGTATTAGAACCTGTTCAAGCAGCTCCAGTTATAATTGAAGACAATTGTTTCATCGGTTCGCGCTGTATAGTGGTTGAAGGTGTTAGAGTTGAGTCTGAAGCAGTTTTAGGTGCAGGTGTTACACTTACTATGAGTACAAAAATTATTGATGTAACAGGCGAAAATCCAATTGAACACAAAGGAGTGGTTCCTGCTCGTTCGGTAGTAATTTCAGGTTCATATACCAAAAAATTTCCCGCAGGAAATTATCAAGTACCGTGCGCAATAATTATTGGAAAAAGAAAAGAAAGCACTGATAAAAAAACCAGCTTAAATGATGCTTTAAGAGATAACAGTGTGGCTGTTTAAAAATATATAGTAACACATTTATGAAGATAGGTTTTGATGCAAAACGAGCTTTTAATAACTCAACTGGTTTGGGTAATTATGCTCGACTTTTAATAGAATCTCTATTAATAAAATATCCAGAACATAACTATTTTTTATTTACTCCTACAATCGATGAAAAGTATTCCAATCTATTTAACGAATATGCCAATGTTCAAATAATACAACCCGAAAAATTCATTTATAAAAAAATTCATGCTGCATGGAGAACATTTGGCGTTGGAAGTATTATTAATGAATTAAAACTTAATATTTTTCATGGTTTAAGTAACGAAATTCCAACTGGAATTGATAGAAGTAAAACAAAAATTTTAGTTACAATTCACGATTTAATTTTTTTGCGTTATCCAAATTATTATAACAATATTGATGCTTATATTTATAAAAAAAAAATTAAGCGAGCGTGCAATGAAAGCGATTTAATACTCGCTACAAGCAAGCAAACTAAAAGAGATATTGAAGATTTTTTTTATACTGAACCTTATAAAACTAAAGTAATTTATCAAGATTGCAGCAATGATTTTGCATTAAAATTTACTAGCGAACAAAAAAATGAAATAAAGAAAAAATATCAGCTCCCTTCAAAATTTATTTTAAGCGTGGGAACTATTGAAACCAGGAAAAATCAACTGACTATTTTAAAAGCTTTAGCTAAACTTAATGCTGACTGGAGTTTGGTTTTAATAGGTAAAAAAACAGCGTATTTTAATGAAATTTATGCGTTTGCTAACAAAAACAATTTATTAAAAAGATTGATTGTTTTAGAAAATATTTCTTCAATTGATTTGCCAATTATTTATCAATGCGCAGATGTGTTTGTTTATATTTCAGAATTTGAAGGATTTGGAATACCAGTGTTAGAAGCAATGAAAAGCGAAATTCCTATTATCACTTCTAATTCGTCCTCTTTGCCCGAAGTTATTGGCGATACCGGTTTAAAAATTAATCACCTCGACAGTGATGCGATAGTTTCTTTTATAAATAATCAGTTTGAGCAAAAAGACATAATAGAAGAAAATATTAAAGCTGCAAAACTAAGAACTCAGTTATTTGACAGAAATGAAATTGCTTTTTTAATTAACGATTTATATATAAAACTGAGTGCAATTAAACTATAAAGGCCGTTAGTATATAACAGCCTTTATTAATTATAAAATGTATTTAAGTTAAAATTACTCTGTAAAAGATCCCATTTCACTGAACTTTGCAATTCTTGTTTTTATCAATTCGTCAGATGGAACTTTGGTCAATTCATCTAGCATTGTGTTAATTGCATTTTTCATTATTATATACGTTTCCATGGGATTTTCGTGCGCGCCTCCTAATGGCTCTTCTATTATTCCATCAATCAACTTGTTTTTAAGCATATCGTTTGCAGTTAGTTTCAATGCTTCGGCAGCTTTTTCTTTATGTTCCCAACTTCTCCATAATATAGAAGAACAGCTTTCTGGTGAAATAACAGAATACCAAGTATTTTCCATCATTATTACCTTATCGCCCACTCCTATTCCTAAAGCGCCACCACTTGCACCCTCGCCTATTATAATACAAATGACAGGCACTTTTAAAACACTCATTTCTAACAAATTTCTTGCTATGGCTTCTCCCTGCCCTCTTTCTTCAGCTTCTAATCCAGGCGAAGCGCCAGGTGTATCAATAAAACAAATAATTGGTTTATTTAACTTTTCAGCCAATTTCATTAAACGCAAAGCTTTTCTGTAACCTTCGGGATTAGGCATACCAAAATTTCTGTATTGTCTTTGCTTGGTATTTCTTCCTTTTTGATGGCCAACAATCATTACAGTTCTTCCATCAATTGCAGCAAAACCTCCTACCATAGCTTTATCATCTTTTACATTTCTATCGCCATGCATTTCAATAAAATTATTGAAACAATTTTCTATGTAATCTAAGGTGTATGGCCTTTCAGGATGCCTACTTATTTGTACTCGTTGCCAACCATTGAGGTTTTTATAAATTTCTTTTTTGGTAGTTTCAATTTTACTTTCTAATTCAGTAATTGATGAACTAACATCTATTTTACCTTTTTCTGCAACTTCTTTAACCTTTTTTAATTGGTCTTCTAATTCTTGTATTGGTTTTTCAAAATCAAATTGTGCCATACTGCAATAATAGTAAGGCTAAGTTAAGTTTTAACAAAATAATTTTATTTACTTGTGTATTAAGCTATTTTTATATAATGTTCACTTTTTTATACTTTAAACTTGACAAGAATATAATTACTACTATATTTGCACTCCTTTTAAACGAGGGTTTACTAGTTCTAAAATTTACGGTGTGGTAGTTCAGTTGGTTAGAATACCTGCCTGTCACGCAGGGGGTCGCGGGTTCGAGTCCCGTCCGCACCGCATAATTGGTTTCGTAGCTCAATTGAATAGAGCATCTCACTACGGATGAGAAGGTTCGGGGTTTGAATCCCTGCGAGACCACAGAAAAAAAGCTTTAGTTATTTATAACTAAAGCTTTTTTTGTTTTTATCCATTTAATATTTACTTATAATTTTCCTTTAACCCTTCCACCACAACCGCCACTGCTGGACAAATAGTTGTATTCAAATAAGTAATTTTTAATTTTTGTAATATATTCCTTTGCTGCGTATGCGGAAATTCTCTGCACGCATTGGGCCTATCAGTATAAACAGAACAATAATTATCATTGCCTAAAAACAAACAAGGCATTTGCTTAAAAACATAATCTTTATCCTCGTCAATTCTTAAATACTTCTCGGTAAAAACACTTGGCTTCAATTTTAAGTTCTTTGCCAATCTATCAATGTCTTTATTTAATAGCAGCGGCCCAGTTGAAGCACAACAATTAGCACAATTTAAACAATCAATATTTTCAAACGCTTCCTCGTGCAATTGATTAGTAATTTGATCCAAATTTTTAGGTGCTAATTTTTTAAGTTTTTCTAGAAATTTTTTGTTTTCAACTTTACTTTTTTTAGCCCTTTCTATAATTTTTATATAATCAGTATGCATAAAAATTAATCTTGAACTTGTTGAAGCACTTTTTTGTTTTTAACAATCCTTTCTTTATCAAAAAACCAACCCCATTTATTAAAATAATAAATGGCCGATTTAATATGATAAAGTAACAGCTTTTTGTTTTTGTATGACCCTTTTTCGTAATTATGAATTATAGATATAGAAGGCAAGTAAACAGCATCATATACCGCACTTATTCTCCTACTTAAATCCGTATCTTCTAAATACATAAAAAAATTCTCGTCAAATTTTCCTGTTTTATTTAACACTTCGTGCGGTATTAACATAAAACATCCTGAAAGATTATTTAAAAACATTTTTTTATTGTAATCTTTGTTTAAAAGTTCATATTCGTTTAAACTTTTTTTAAAACTATTTGAAACACTTTTTGGTATAAAACGCCTAAAAATTAAGTTAAACGGTGTAGGTAATAATTTACATAAATGCTGAATTTGTCCATTTGGATACAGCACTTTAGGCATTAATAATCCTACATTCAAATGTTGTATCAAAAAATTAATTCCATTTTCAACACAGTCTAAATTTATAACCACATCAGGATTAACAATTAAATGAAATGGAGCTAAACTTTTCCCAATTTCTATTGCTTTGTTGTGTGCTTTTCCATATCCTAAATTGTGATTGTTAAAAACATAATGAGCATCTGTTTTTTCGAAAAATAACTGCAAATTAGGTCTATCTGAATTATCAATAACAATTAATTTTACGGGAATTTTAATTTGATTAATACTATTTATTAATGGCATTAATATTTCTTCATTGGTATTGTATACTACTAATGAAATTGTTAAAGTATATTGAAAATGATTATTCAATACCAAATTATAATTGATTCATTAAATTATTAGTACCAACGGGACGTTTAACCGTAAAACCTTCTCCAAAAGTAACGTTTATCAACCTTCCAAATTCTCTAGCTCTTGCTTCAATATATTTAATAAAATCTAAGCTCGAAATAGGTGTTTCAGGTTCATTACTGGTTGGGTTGTAAAATTGACTTTCGAATGCATAAATCGATTCCATTTTCTTTTCAAAATAGGGAGTAATATCAAATACAATATCAGGTTTAGTCATTCTATCCTGAATAAAATGATAAATTTGTTTTGGCCTCCAAGCACTTTGATCTATGCCATTCAAAGAAGTTTCAATTTTTATTAATCCACTTAAAAAAGCAGCATCACTCACTAAATCGGATGCCTTTCCGTGGTCAATATGTCTATCAAACTCCGCATTACATAAAATTATTTCTGGTTGATATTGCCTGATTTTTTCAATAATTTTGATTAAACTATCTTTATTCTTTTGAAAAAAACCATCTTCCAATTTTAAGTTTTCTCGCACTTTTATTCCAAGTATTACTGCTGCATTTTTCGCTTCAACAGCTCTAATTTCTATCGATCCTCTTGTTCCTAACTCTCCTTGAGTTAAATCAATTACGCCAACTTTATAACCAAGTGCTAAGTGCTGCATAACAGTGCCACTACACGCCAATTCTACATCGTCAGGATGGGCAGCAAAACATAAAATATCTAATTTACTCATTCATTAATTTTTTTAAGATATTATTTATTTCCAAACACCCTTTTTAATATTTCAGTTACTTGGTGCATCGGGTCTTGTCTTATTAATTTTTCTTCTTGTTCTAATTTAATAAACAAACCGTCTAATGCTTTTTGGGTAGTGTAAGTTGCTAAAGAATTTTGTTTTACTTGTGAAAATAACATTCCATTTAGCGATGCAGTATTATAACCATCAATTAAATTTTTGTAGGCTGTTTCAGCCGAATAACCCAATATTAAAGGTTTACTTAACGAGTTTTTTATTTTTGGGGCAAATGCATTTGTTAATTGTGAATAGGTATTATTTTTTAAAAATGTAGTTGCTGCATTACTATTACCTTTTAAAATGTTAAATCCATCCTGTATGCTCATATTGGTAATAGCATTTACGAAAATATTTTTTGCTTGTGGAGCTGCATCTTCAGCCGCTTTATTGATTGCTATTATAGCATCATTCAATAATTTTTGCCCGCCTGGCAATTTCGACAGATTATCAACAATAGGTTTTGCTTCAGCAGGTAAAGCCAATTTTACTAATTCATTTCCTAAATAACCATTAACTCTACTTAAAGAAAAAACTGAACTGTCAATTCCAATACTCAATGCATTTTTTAGTCCTTTAATTACTTCTTCGTTTGTTAATGGAATTTTAGTAGGTAATTTTACTCCGGTGCCTTGTTGTTTAGCAACTTGTTCTAAAACATCGCAAGATTGCATATTAAAAACCAATAATATGCTTGTTAAATAAATAATTAATTTCTTCATAAGCTGCAATTTTAATAAATAGTTTTCATAAAAAATTGCTTTTATAATTTGCATTTATATATTGCACCTAATCAAAACTTAAAAAATTATAAAAACTAAAATTATGAGTGATTCAACTACTGGGCATCCAAAAGGACTTTATTTACTTTTTGGTACTGAAATGTGGGAAAGATTTAGCTACTACGGTATGCGTGGCTTATTAACCCTTTATTTAACTAAAGCAACCATCGAAGGAGGACTTGGATTTGATGATGCAAATGCAGGTTTAT
>Ga0247844_1000811_pt1 | contig 62650 bp, 54 predicted proteins | sample LaCtaG_FD_192421 | JGI IMG/M metagenome (GOLD analysis project Ga0247844, IMG submission 192421) | Freshwater microbial communities from meromictic Lake La Cruz, Castile-La Mancha, Spain - LaCruzMarch201714.5m_1 | ecosystem: Environmental > Aquatic > Freshwater > Lake | place: Spain: Castile-La... | reverse complement strand
TTATTATTTCCTGTTTTGTGTACATATTTATCATGTCTATATAACGTAATTTGTATCACGTTATCATAATTATACTGGTACACTTTTCAGTTAATAGGTGGTATACTTTTCAATTAATATAAACATAATGATGGTGCATACCGTTGGATAGTAGATGATGGATGCCCGATTTATAACAGCAAGAATGAATTTATTGGTTATGTAGGTCATTGCTACGATATTACTGACCGCAAGCATTTGGAAGAGATACTGAAGGATGAGCGCCAAAGATTGTCTTGTATAATAAAAGGAACAAATGTTGCATCATGGGAATGGAATGTGCAGACAGGAGAAACCATTTTTAATGAGCGTTGGGCTGAAATTATCGGATATACTATTGAAGAGATTTCTCCAACATCCATTGAAACTTGGAAGAAATTTTCCCATCCTGACGATCTTAAAATAAGCGATTTATTACTCGAAAAACATTTCCAAGCTGAGCTTGACTATTATGAACTAGAAACTCGAATGATGCATAAAGACGGTAACTGGGTTTGGGTGCTGGATAGAGGTAGAGTTACCTCTTGGACTGATAATGGGAAGCCGTTGATGATGATGGGATCACATATGGATATAACTGAACGTAAGCTTGCTGAGCAAATATTAAGAGATTCAAAAGAACAATTAAGTAACTTTACAACGCATTTACAGAATGTTCGCGAGAAAGAAAGACAATTTATAACCTTGGAAATACACGATAGTCTTGCTCAATTTTTAGTAGCTTTAAAAATGGAGATGGGGATGTTTAAGAAAAAAGTATCGAAAGGAAATAAAGTAATCAACACGGATGAAGTTATAATTGAAATGGATCAACTCATCAGTCAGGTTGACAATGCCAATAAATCGGCTCGAAGGATTATGAATGGTTTAAGACCTGATCAACTTGAATTACTTGGTTTTGTTGAAGCAGCAGAAGTTCATGTCCGCGATTTTGAAGAAACACACCACATAAGTAGTCACTTTGATTCTACAATTTTAGAACCAAACATACATTCGGAACAGTCATTAACATTATTTCGGATTCTTCAGGAATCACTCAACAATATCTTTAAACACGCCATGGCTACAATGGTACATGTCAAACTAACAAATCCAACTGGCAAATTGGTGATGGAAATTGTTGACAATGGAGTTGGTTTTGATAAAAACCAAATTGTCAGGCCAGATTCATATGGTTTAATTGGTATGAAAGAACGGGTCAAATTATTGGATGGGCATTTTAATATTGCAAGTGTAGTTGGTAAAGGAACAACCGTGAGAGTTGTAATGCCCTACGAAGCAAAATAGTAGTTTTAAAGATTGACATTTGTCAATCTTTTTCTTTTTACTTCAGCTATTGTCTTAAAAATTATATTGGTACAATAATCTATATCTGTTGTTATTTCTTCTCCCCAAAAACGTATTACTGTCCAACCATCATTTTCCAACTTTTCAGTTACTTCTTTATCACGTTGTATGTTCCGTTCAATTTTGGCATTCCAAAATTCTTGGTTACTTTTCAGTTTCAACTTCTTATCGTCCCAATCTTTTCCGTGCCAAAACTCACTATCACAGAACACTGCTATTTTTAACTGTTTGAAGCAGAAGTCGGGTTTTCCTAACACTGTTGCATCATTCTTCCGATAACGCAAACCTTTAGCCCAGAGCGCTTTTCCCAATGCAAGTTCAATTCCGGTGTTCTTTCCCTTGATGGATTGCATAATTTTCGACCGCTGTTCATGTGTCAGATTATCCATTTGATTATGAATAGAATTTTAACCAATACCTTATGAATAAAAATCTCCTCTCGGTTTAAACAAATGAAAATATGAAATCGTTGATTGCAATATAAAAAAAAGAGTACAATCAGTTCTATTAAATAAAAAAAGCCTTGTAAAACAAGACTTTAAATTAAATATTACATTTATGAATGATTATTTTTCAACAAATTCCAATCTAAAATTCTCTCCATCAAACACACCGTATGAGAATATTCCAACAAAATCGCCCAGAATAATCACCCGTTTCTGGTCTTTCAATTGCAAATCCAATGCAATGTGCCGATGTCCAAATACAAGGAAATCAACATCGTGAGTTTCAACATACTTTTTGGCAAATACCACCAAATTTTCATTGGCTTCACCTTGAAATTTATTCTCGATGTGCAGAATTTTCAATCTGTTGGCTTTCGACCAGTTATATCCAAACTTTTGTCCCAACTCAGCAGGTACATATCTGAAAAGTTTTTGGGCAGTGCGACTGTGAAATATTTTCCGGAGCAATTCAAATCCTCTATCTTCGGCATGAAGTCCATCTCCATGAGCCAGAAAAAAGCGTTTGTTGCCAAGCCGAACTGTTTGTGGTTCACGATGTACAATCAGTCCAACTTCATTTTCTAAGTAACCAAAAGTCCATATATCATGGTTTCCGATAAAGAAATGAACTTCAATACCTGAATCAGTTATCTCTGCCAATTTGCCAAGAAACCTAACGAAACCTTTGGGTACAACAGTGTGGTATTCGTACCAAAAATCGAACAAATCACCAAGTAAATAAATGGCAGTTGCATCGATTTTCACTTTATCCAACCAATCCACCAACTTTTTTTCATGTGCTCGTGGATCACGTACTATCAATGAACCCAAATGGGCATCGGAAAGAAAATAAATCATTATTTAGTTGATAGTTGATAGTTGACAGTTGATAATTAGATTATTGAATGAAAAACTCTACGCTATCATCTGTCAACTATCAACTGCCAACTTATTTATAAAAATCCTAATTCAAGTTGTGCTTCTTCACTCATCATGCTCTTGTCCCATGCTGGTTCAAAAACGATGTCTACATCTACACTCTTTACACCTTCCACACTTCCCACTTTCATACGCACGTCTTCTACAATAAAGTCAACGGCTGGACAACTTGGAGCTGTGAGGGTCATATCGATGGTCAAATGTCCATCTTCATTCAAATCGATTTTATATATCAATCCCAAATCATAAATATTAACTGGAATTTCTGGGTCGAATACCGTTTTAAGCATTCGAACTATTTGTTCTTCTTTTTCTAAAAATTCATTCATGATATTTCAGTTAGCAGTTAACAATAATCAGTTAACAGCAATCAATTATTTAATTTTGTTTGTATTATAAAAAACAGAAAACATCCAACATAAAAGTGGTGCTTTTTTCTTTCAAATGTTCAGCATTTACATTTTCTTAATTTCATAAACAAGCAAACTAGGCAAAAAGTTGAGTTGAATGAAATTAATTGTCTATTAAACTTGAATAAGAGCTTCAAGTTGTGGATGTGCAGCGGCCAATTTACCATTTATTATCACTACCGTATCCACTTTGGCTTTCAAACATATTTTATTGTCAGACTTACGAAAAATGGACTGATGAAAAACATATTTGATACCTTCTTTGGTCACATAAAGCTTACAAATAAATTCGTCACCGGACTTTAACGGTGTTTTGTAAGCCATTTCAATCCGAGCCACCACTGCATCTACACCTTGTTGGTGAAGCAAATCAAAACTCACGTTGTTATCCAACAAAAACTCATGACGAGTATGTTCCAAATAATTCTGATATACCGAGTTATTTACAATCCCTTGTAAATCACACTCGTAATCGCGCACTTTAAAATCTAATTCGTATGTAAACATAATATTTAGTTGATTATTGTCAGTTGTCAGTTGATAGTTATTTTTTGCACTGACAACTATCAATTGTCAACTATTAACTCATTATTTCTTCCTAATCACCGTCAATCCATCCCTTAATGGCAATAAAACCTTTTCTACACGAGGGTCTGTTGCCACAAAGTCATTGAAACGCATAATCTCAATGGTTTGTTTGTCGTTTGGCTCCACCTTTTTCAAAACCTTTCCATCCCACAAAGTATTATCAGCCAAAATAAAACCTCCAGTTCTAACTCTTGGCAAAACTGCTTCATAATAAGCAAGATATTCCCGTTTATCAGCATCAATAAATACCAAGTCAAAGGTTTCATCAAGCTTTTCAATTACTGCCAAAGCATCGCCAATGTGCAACTTTAATTTGTGTCCATGTTCTGAACCTGTAAAGTTTTGCAAAATAAAATCTTCTAACTCATCATCGCATTCAACGGTATGTAATATTCCATCTTCGGGCAATGCTTCAGCCATGCACAAAGCAGAATAGCCTGTAAAAGTGCCCAGTTCCAAAATACGTTTGGGCTGTATCATTTGGCAAAACATTTTCAAAACACGTCCTTGAAAATGACCTGAAAGCATCCTTGGATTTATCATGCGAAGATGTGTGGCGCGATTCACTTTTGCCAAGTATTCGGGCTCTACGTCTGAATGAGAAAGTATATAGTTGTCAAGCATGATAGCCCCCGAAGGGGGAATTAATTAGTTAAGTTATTTAATGACAATATGCAAAACTCTCTATTCCCCCTTCGGGGTTAGGGGGCTTCTAAACATATTTTAATACCGATAAAGCACTAGGTTCAAATACTTCACGGGCAATTGCTTGCAACTGTTCAGCAGAAATATCCTCAATGCGTTTTCTTACGACTTCCAATTCGTCAATTTTATCGTAACGCATAAAACCTTTTCCCAAACTCAAAGCCAAGTTTTCTTTTTGTTCGTTGGCAATAGCCATTTGCCCTAAAAGTTGTAACTTGTATTTTTTCAAAGCATTATTCGTAATTAGTTGGTCACGGAGTTTTTGTAATTCTGCATACACCAATTGTTCACATTTAGCAGCATTATCGGTATCACAACCAAAATAAACGCTCCACATGCCTGTATCGATAAAAGGCTGATAATTTGACTCAACATTATAAACCAAACCATGCTTTTCGCGAAGTGACAAGTTAAGCATACTATTCATCCCCGGCCCGCCCAATATATTATTAAGCAAATACATACCTATACGGTTCGGATGATACAAATCGTAAGCCCTATTACCTACCATTAAATGTACTTGATGCGTGTTTTTTTCTACTTCCATTCTGGAAGGCGTATAAGTAGTAGGCGAAAACCGCTGTGGCGGTTGAAGGTCAGAAGGTTCAGTATGTAGGTATTTTTCAGCCCAACGTATCAATTGCTTAAAGTTCAAATCGCCCAACGAAAAAAACACCATTTCGCGTGGATGATATTGTCTTTTAACAAATCGAACAGCATCATCAGTAGTATAATTTTCCAACAATTCTGATTTTCCCAAAATATTATGACCAATTGGGTGATGTTCAAAAATCATTTCTTCAAAATCGTCAAATATCAATTCGGATGGACTGTCTTTATAGGACGAAATTTCATCCAAAATAATAACAATCTCTTTGTCAATTTCTTTTTGAGGAAAAGTAGAATGCAGCACAATGTCGGAAACCAATTCCATGGCACGCTCAAAATACTCTTTGAGAACTGTAGCAAATACCACCGTTTCTTCTTTTGAAGTATAGGCGTTAAGTTCACCCCCAATATGTTCCAACCTATTGATTATGTGACCAGAACGTCGTTTTTCTGTCCCTTTAAATAGTATGTGTTCAATAAAATGGGCCATACCTTGCTCCTGCTCCATTTCGTCGCGAGAACCAGTATTAATAATGAGGCCACAATAAGCCACCGCACTTATATCAGGTTTGTGTATTAGTCGAAGTCCGTTTGGAAGGGTATGTGTTTGATATGTCATTCTTTTGAAAAATATAAACGAAATGCAAAGGTACAATTTTTTCTAGAAAGTTGAAAAGATGAATTAAGAGTTTGTCCCAATAGCTATCTCGGGATTGAAAGTTTGAGGATTTGAAAGGTTTTCGATTCGCGCAAACCCTATAAACAGTTTTAGACCCTGCCATAAGATGCCAAAAAAAACAACTTCTTAGCCTAAAAAAGTTTTTTCCGAAAAAAAATAGTTACTTTTGCATCTTATCACTATAATAGTATCGAATATGGAATATACCACCTTACAAGGAAAATTGATTATGCCAGAATATGGACGTAATATACAGCAATTGGTTGCTTTTGCTCAAACGATAGAGGATCGCGAAGAGCGTACTCGTTGCGTACAAACCATTATTAATATCATGGGAAATCTTTTTCCATATTTACGTGATGTGAATGATTTTAAACACAAACTTTGGGATCACGTGGCCATTATGTCCGATTTTAAGCTGGATATTGATTACCCATACGAAATTTTACAAGAAGAGAATCTTTACTCCCGTCCGGAATCAATTCCTTACAAAAAATCACGCATTCGTTACCAACATTACGGACGAACATTGGAAGAAATGATTGATAAAGTAGCTGGTTATGAAGATGGTGAAGAAAAAAACGAACTAATTCGGCTTATTGCAAATCAAATGAAAAAATGTTTCCTAACGTGGAACAAAGAAGTAGTTGACGATAGGAAGATTTTCGATGATTTACGTGAACTTTCTAAAGGCAAACTTGATATAGCTGAGGATTTCTTTAAGCTAGTAGAATCAAAAGACGTATTGTACAATAGAAAAAACAAAAAAAAGGAACAACAAAAAGGGAATCCTCGTATTAATAAACCAGGGCCTAAATTAAATGTATAAAAAACGTTCTGAGTTACGTGTTTCGTGTTGAAGGCCACATTTCTCAAAATATTTATTTAATTGATATTTGATTTTCTCGTTTTCTCAAAATACAATCCCGAAAACTATCGGGAGTAAAACCCGAAACATAATTTATGGCATCATTCCAAATAGAAGGCGGCCATCGCCTTTCTGGTTCCATTACACCACAAGGAGCTAAAAATGAGGCATTGCAAGTAATTTGCGCTGTACTTCTCACTCCAAAAACAGTTATAATAAGTAATATTCCGGATATTTTAGATGTCAATAACCTAATAAGTTTGTTGGCTGATATGGGTGTAGAAGTAATCAGATTGAACGCTGATACTTATTCATTCAAAGCCGAAAACTTGAATATGGATTATCTTCAAACCGAAGATTTTTACAACAAAAGTGCATCTTTGCGGGGCTCGGTAATGATTGTTGGTCCAATGGTTGCCCGCTATGGAAAAGCCATTATCCCAAAACCAGGTGGCGATAAAATTGGACGCCGACGACTGGATACTCACTTTTTAGGAATTCAAAAGCTCGGTGCAGAATTTCATTATGATGCCGATGCAAAACGCTACGAGATTGAAGCCAAAAAGTTGGTTGGTTGCTACATGTTGCTGGACGAAGCTTCAGTAACTGGTACAGCTAACATATTGATGGCAGCTGTTTTGGCCGAAGGTACAACCACCATTTACAATGCTGCCTGCGAACCCTACTTGCAACAACTTTGCAAGATGTTGAATGCAATGGGCGCTAAAGTTTCTGGTGTTGGCTCAAATTTACTCACCATCGAAGGTGTGAAATCACTCACCGGTTGCAATCATCGCATTCTCCCCGACATGATAGAAATTGGCAGTTTCATTGGCATGGCCGCCATGACTGCTTCCGAAATCACGATAAAAGATGTAGCCTTCGATGAGTTGGGTATTATCCCCGATAGTTTCCGACGGTTGGGAATTCAACTGGAACAACGTGGCGACGATATTTTCATTCCGCAACAAGACAGCTACACGATTGAATCATTTATCGACGGTTCAATCATGACTATTGCAGATGCACCTTGGCCGGGATTAACTCCCGACTTGTTGAGCGTTTTGCTAGTTGTGGCAGCCAAAGCCCAAGGAAGTGTGCTAATTCACCAAAAAATGTTCGAAAGTCGCTTGTTCTTCGTGGATAAACTGATTGATATGGGTGCACAAATTATATTGTGTGATCCACACCGCGCCACTGTTATTGGCATGGGCAATCAACTTCATTTACGTGCTTCAACCATGAGTTCGCCAGATATTCGTGCAGGAATTGCGTTGCTCATTGCAGCTCTTTCTGCCGAAGGAACCAGCGTGATTCACAATATCGACCAAATAGACCGTGGTTATCAAGATATTGAGGGACGACTGAATGCTTTGGGAGCGAAAATAAAAAGAATTTGATTTATTTTTAATCCTAGTTTGAAAAATAACAAACCAAAAGAATTTTCCAACACAAAAAAAGAGTAAAGATATTCTCCTTACTCTTTTTTTGTGCCTAATAACCATCTCAAATTCTTCCCGATTGAGTGATAAAATTTCTCAATTCAGCATTGAAATCATCCTTCTCCAACAAATCCTCCATGTTCAAGTGCAAACGATAGCGCCAACTAAACATGGAATTGGAAGGAACATTGATACGTTCTTCGTTGGGATTTGGACGACGAATGGTGTCAGATATACCCAACAAATCTTGCATTTGGAAAACAGTCCACATAGCTGGTGAATACAAATGTTGTAGAATAATATCACGGCAAATCCACCAATCGCAAAAATATGGCGCTTCACCCCAATGTCCAAGTTGGGAATTATAGAAACGTTGTGTCACACCTCTGTCTTCTTCCCACCAACCACGTATGGTGCTCATATCGTGTGTTGAAGGTGTTACAACTGACAAATATGGTGCTTTAGAAGGATGGAAGAATTCTTTTTTATTGGATTTTGGAGCACGTTGTACTTCCAGACTCAATATTCCCAATTCTTTCATCACCGATGTAACGCAATCAGTCATCATACCCAAATCTTCACCGCAAATCAACATATTAGTAGCACGTTTTAGTGCCGGTAATTTCTCCATTCCCGATTCGTACCAACGTGCATCCTGACGGCGATAGAAATAATCAACATACAATTGCTTTAGGCGATCCTTAGTATAATTGTCCAAATCTCTGAATGTGCGCAATGATTCCATTCCAAAACGAGGGTAAAATTGCTTTCCGTGACTGCCTTCCACTTCAAACAATAATACATTTGAAATTAAATCGAACAAACCCCATTTAACACGTTCGGTAATATGACCATCTGCAAAATGTTTCTCAACTGCAGCCTGGTTTTGATAGGCCGGTTTTAGTCGTAATATCCAACCATCTTCAATTTGAAGGCAATTTGCTTTCACCCACGCAGTCTCATCTCCAAAGAAATCCAACAAAATGGCATCTGTAATATAAGGTTTACAAAACCGATTATAATCCAACCACAAGCCTTTCTCTGCAAATTCATTGGCATAAATAGGTATGGAAGGATTCAAATGTCCCATAATCCCTTCCACCTGATTTGCAGGAATTTGCCAAATTCTAAAAAAGCCCAGAATATGATCGATGCGGAAAGTATCGAAATAATTTGACATTTGGGCAAATCGTTTTTTCCACCAATCAAAACCTGTTCTTTCTATTGCCTCCCAATTATAGGTTGGTAATTCCCAGTTTTGACCTTTTACCGCAAACATATCAGGTGGTGCTCCTGCCTGCATATCCATGTGAAAAAGTTCGGGTGATACCCATGTATCCACACTGTTTCTATTCACTCCAATTGGAATGTCACCTTTAAGTACTACCCCATGTGCATGTGCATATGCGGCAGAGTCGGACATTTGTACATGCAAATGATACTGAATAAAATAATTAGTTGCAATATCATCAAAATGAGATTGATCAGGTTTTGAAAAATTAGCCATCTTATTCGCATCATAAAGCGAAAATTCTTTCCATTTTCTATAATCGGAAGTTCCAAATTGATCCCTCAAAACACAATAGGCAGCATAAGGTGCTAACCAAAATTCGTTATCGGAATAAAACTTTTTGAAGTCTTTGTTCTGTAGGAAAGTACCTTTTTGAGTAAGATACAACTCCTTTGCATACTGAAGTTTATAATTTATTATTTCCAAAAACTCAACAAGATCCAATGCGTTCCAAGCTGCCTGTTTGGCTTTGTATTCTTTTTGCAAAGGATGCGTAGCTGGTAGCTTACCCATTGCCGGTAAATTGAGAAATAGCGGATTGAGGGCAAATGCAGAAATAGCTGCATATGGCAAAACGTCAGCATCGGTATGTGTTCCGATGGTATCGTTCAAAGGCAAAACCTGAATGAGTTTCAAACCCACTTTTTCTGCCCAATCTACCAGTAGTTTTATATCAACAAAATCGCCTACACCCAAACTTTTTTTGGTACGAATACTGAAAACGGGCAAACTCACCCCTGCGCCCTTCCAAGTATTATTGGCAATTCTCACAAAAGCATCAGAAATTTGAATGAATGTTTTTTTAGAATTAATAATAGGTGCTATGCGATCTGCTCCCGATTCAAAATATTTAAACTGATTATCCTCAGGGTCATAAACTGCATATTTATAATGTACCTCACCTTGCAATTTACTTAAATCAACTGCTACCGACCACCAGCTGTCATCGGTGTGGTTCATAATAAGTGGTTGAGTTGTTGACCAATTTCCCATTTCCTTGCAATTACCAATCAAACATAATGCTTCGTTCTTTTTCAACAAAGGCACCTTCACCTTAAAAAGATGTGTATATTTTGTAACTTGTTTTGAAATTATGGATGTTTGATCTTCATGCAACAATACACGTTGAAAGGGAGTTGAAAGAAATACATTTTCAACACTTCCTGGTGAGTTCCATGCATCTATGCAGAAAAAATGTTCAGCTTTTGAAGGGTCAATTTCCAAATAACGATCATCGCCCCATTCTTCAGTATATCGTCCGTTTTGTTCGGTAAACAATATGTATTTGTAATTTAATTTAAAAGGCTCTTTTCGGTTAACCTCTATTTCGGCATACCAATCCTCAGGCGACTGAAAATTTAATGATAAAGCTTTGGTGATATTACCATTTCCAAGTTCAGGAATATTGCCACTTACCATCAATCGTTGACCCCAATGCGTAAAATAAGGTAATTTGAAATGTATCTTCATAGTGTTCTGAATTATTTGCATTATCGTACTGATTGTAAAAGTAAAAACCAAAAGTAGTGCATTTTTTTTTTGTTGATTTTTATGTGCGAATTAAATGATTGAAATTAATTTCAAACGTTTGCGGAATATAATAATAAAGTACAACTGTCATTATTTATTTCAACGAAAATGAATTAAAACTGTTTTCATTTTTAAAATTTCAGCCTCATTCATTTTTAATAAAATTGAAAACCATAGAATAATTAATTCAGCATTATTTATTAGGCGTAACGCATCGCTTTTTTTGTATTATTAAGTGATAAATATTCATACTTTTTTTATAAGCATTTTCGTGGCTTAATAATAAAAAAACAGTACTTTTGCAGAACTTACGTCATCACTTAAAAACAACATTATCCATGTCAGTTTCAAATGCATCTTTTAAAGTGTTTTCGGGCACTAAAAGTCGTTATCTTGCTGAAAAGATTTGCGAAAGTTTAAATTGTCCATTGGGCAATATGAAAATTCAACATTTTTCAGATGGGGAGTTTTCTGTTTCGTACGAGGAGTCGATTCGGGGTCAATACATTTATTTGGTACAATCCACTTTTCCGAATTCTGACAACTTAATGGAATTATTATTGATGATTGATGCTGCAAAAAGAGCATCGGCCTATAAAGTAATTGCAGTTATTCCTTATTTTGGGTGGGCACGACAAGACAGAAAAGACAAACCACGTGTTTCGATTGGTGCTAAATTAATTGCCGACATGCTAAGTGTAGCAGGTGTTGATCGTGTAATAACCATGGATTTACACGCTGATCAAATTCAAGGTTTTTTCAACATTCCAGTAGATCACCTTTATGCTTCTACCATTTTTATACCTTATATTAAATCGTTGAGATTGAAAAATCTTGTTATTGCTTCGCCTGATGTTGGTGGTTCTAAACGTGCTGGATCTTATTCAAAACATTTGGGTGTGCCAATGGTAATTTGCCACAAAACACGTGAAAAAGCAAATGTTGTGGGTGAAATGACCATCATTGGTGAAGTGTATGGTAAAGATGTTATAATTTGCGATGACATGGCCGATACCGCTGGAACCCTTTGCAAAGCTGCCGAATTAATGATATCCAAAGGTGCTAGAAGCGTAAGAGCCATAGTATCTCATGGCGTTATGTCAGGAGATGCCTCTGCCAAAGTATGCAATTCGGCACTCACCGAAATAGCATTTACTGATTCTATACCGTTTGATGGCAATAAATGTTCAAAAGCAAATATACTTTCAATAGCCAAAATGTTTGCCGACACAATTTCACGTGTACAAGAAAACAAATCAATAAGTGAACAATATCTTCTATGAAAGTTGGGTTAGACTGATAATTCATTGAATATTTGAATGAATAAATAAACTCCTGAATTAATTTTCAGGAGTTTTTTTATTCGCAAATAATTATAAATATTATTCAAAAGTATTGATTTTGTTCATTTATGATAAAAAATGAACAAATGATTTATAAATATACCGGAATAATTTGCCCATTCAAAATATAATCGTACTTTTGCATCGTATTCTAATGGCAAAAGCAGTCCTGCTTTTGTTTCAAAAATCAAAAAAACATTCACAAAACAACGTTTTTTCCAAAGGAAAATCTCTCCAACAACGTTTATTCATTACTTTATGAGCAATTACAACATTTTGCAATTAAATGCAAAAGAATTGTCCGAATTAAAGGACATCGCAACAGAATTAGGTTTAAAAATCTCTAGTTCAACCAAAAAAGAAACATTGGTCTATGACATTCTCGACCAACAAGCCGTAGTAAATGCGCAACGAAAATCGATTAGCAACGAAAGTCAAGAAATTGATAGAAAGAAACGTTTACGCGTTCCTGTCAAAAAAGGACCTGAGCCGAAAGTATTTTCACCAAGTGTAGAAGGTGCAAAACCATCAGCAAAACCGGTGCAGAAACCAACAGTTAAAGAAGGTAATGTACCCATGAAGGCAGCTGTAAAACCATCTGCTCCAGCACAAGCAACTGTAAAACCATCTACCCCAGCACAAGCAATTGTAAAACCAGCTGTTCCAGTTCAAGCTGCTGTTAAAGGTGTTGTCGAGGAAACTGTTGTTGCAGCAACTCCCTCAATACCAAAGAAAAGCAATAAATCCAGACAACAAAAGTCTGCTAAACCTACTTTTGTAAAACCTGTGGTTGAAGCTGTAGAAGTTGAAAAAATTGTTCCTCAAACACCAACAAAAGTATTTGTTTTAGAAGATAGATTGGAAAATGATTCAGTTTCTGAAGAAACTTTATTCGAATCCGAAAATGTTGTAGAAGTTGAAGAAACAAATGAAGGTGTAACTGAGGAAGCTAAAATAAAAATTGAACTTTCGGACGTAAAACAACCTAAAATTGTTGGCAACGGTAATAACGGAAACAATAATAACAATAATAGGAATAAATTCAATCGTTCTGAGAAAAGCGAGAAACAATTTGACTTTGACGGCATATTGGAAGGAACAGGAACATTGGAAATGATGGCTGACGGTTATGGTTTTCTTCGTTCGGCTGATTATAATTATTTGGCTTCGCCAGACGATATTTATGTATCGCAATCGCAAATTAAACTTTTTGGTTTAAAAACTGGCGATACAGTTATGGGTGCTATTCGACCACCAAAAGAAGGTGAGAAATACTTCCCGCTTATCAAAGTTGGAAAAATCAATGGTCGTTCACCCGAATATGTTCGTGACCGCGTACCTTTTGAGCACCTCACTCCTCTTTTCCCAGATACAAAATTCAATCTTTGTAATGGTACCAACGACACACTTTCAGCCCGTATTGTCGATTTATTTTCGCCAATCGGAAAAGGTCAACGTGGTTTGATTGTGGCACAACCAAAAACAGGTAAAACGGTTTTACTAAAAGACATAGCCAATGCCATTGCAGCCAATCATCCAGAAGTATACATGATTGTATTGTTGATTGATGAGCGTCCTGAAGAGGTTACAGACATGGCACGTAGCGTACGTGCAGAAGTAGTTTCGTCAACCTTTGATGAACCTGCAGAACGCCACGTAAAAGTAGCCAGCATGGTACACGAAAAAGCCAAACGCATGGTGGAATGTGGTCATGATGTAGTTATTTTACTCGATTCAATCACACGTCTGGCTCGTGCTTACAACACAGTTTCACCGGCTTCTGGTAAAATACTTTCGGGTGGAGTAGATGCCAATGCATTACACAAACCAAAACGTTTCTTTGGTGCTGCACGTAATATTGAAAATGGTGGTAGTTTGACCATTATAGCTACAGCATTGACAGAAACAGGTTCGAAAATGGACGAAGTAATCTTTGAAGAATTCAAGGGTACTGGTAACATGGAGTTGCAACTTGATCGCAAATTATCAAACAAACGCATTTTCCCAGCCGTTGACATTATGTCTTCAAGCACTCGTCGTGACGATTTATTGCTCGACAAAGTAACCCTGGATCGTATGTGGATTTTACGTCGTCATTTGTCAAATATGAATTCGATGGAAGCCATGGAATTCTTGAAAGACCGAATTGAACGAACCGAAAACAATGATGAGTTCTTGGTTTCCATGAACGGATAAAAATAAAAAGTTTTTAGTGGAGAGTAAAAAGTAAAATCGTCTGAGAATTCAGGCGATTTTTTTTATTCTCAAACCAAACATTAATTAGAAACACTTTTTTCTGCACAATAACTATCAATTCATGCATCTTTTTCAGCATTTCGAGAAAAAAGCAGTATCTTTGCCCCGAAATTTTTATAATTCATTTTAGAAACATAAGACTTTATGAAATTATTAGAAGGAAAAGTAGCCATCGTAACCGGAGCTGCACGTGGTATTGGAAAAGCAATTGCCTTGAAATTGGCAAGCGAAGGAGCTAATATTGCATTTACCGATTTGAATATCGATGAGAACGCATTGGCAACTGAAAAAGAACTTGAAGCTTTGGGCGTAAAAGCCAAAGGATATGCTTCGAATGCAGCCAACTTTGATGAAACACATACTGTTGTGGATTTAATTCACAAAGAATTTGGGCGTATTGATGTGTTGGTAAACAATGCAGGAATCACCAAAGATGGTTTGATGATGCGCATGAGCGAAGGTCAATGGGATGCTGTTATTAATGTAAATTTGAAATCTGCTTTCAACTTTATTCATGCAGTTACACCTATCATGATGAAGCAAAAAAACGGTAGTATTATCAATATGAGCTCTGTAGTAGGTGTTTCGGGTAATGCTGGACAATCAAATTATTCGGCTTCTAAAGCTGGTATGATTGGTTTGGCTAAATCGGTAGCCAAAGAATTGGGTTCACGCGGTATCCGTGCCAATGCCATTGCACCAGGATTTATCGAAACAGAAATGACTCACGCTTTGAGCGATGATCAACGTGCAAAATGGAACGAACAAATTCCATTGCGTCGTGGTGGAAAACCGGATGAAGTTGCAAACGTTACACTCTTCTTGGCTTCAGATTTGTCGAGCTATGTAAGTGGACAAGTTATCAATGTTTGTGGTGGAATGAATACCTAATTTGGTTTAAATAATAGAATAGAAAAACGCTCCTAAGAAATTTGGAGCGTTTTTTATGTGTTAGAAAGTCTTGTAAAAAACATCAAGAAAACTTTAGTCAGTGAGCAAAATTAGTAAATAAGAAGAATTATACAAATTGGCATTAACAAAATATTATCCCTGAGCATTAATTTTTGAATTACTAAATGACTTAATTGAATATTACTTTTTATTTCATTCAGTGCTAACCATGTTTTATTGAATGCCTTTTACTACTTTTGCCTTATTGAATTATTTTCTGAACTATTTTCAATATGAATACACCCAGCATCAAAAAACTATATTTCAAGGATACTTCGTTTGCGAATCTGATGAAACATCGCATTTACAATGTTTTGCTATATGCAAGTAAGTACGATGCATTTGTGCTGGAGGAAGATGGTCGGATTGATGAACAAATTTTCAATGAATATACTTCGCTCAACTTGCGCTACCCGCCACGATTCACCTTGGTTTCTAGTGAAGAAGAGGCCAATGCGTTATTGAATGAACGTTCATTTGAATTGATTATTTCCATGCCCAGTGGCGATAACATCAACCCTTTTGAATGGGCAAAACAGGTGAAAAAACAGTTTCAGGACATTCCCATCGTGGTGTTGACACCATTCTCAAAATCTGTTTCGAAACGATTGGCCAATGAGGATTTAAGTGCTATCGATTATGTGTTTAGCTGGCTCGGAAATTCTGATTTACTATTGGCTATTATCAAGCTGATAGAAGACCGCATGAATGTGGAGGAAGATGTGAATTCGGTGGGCGTGCAGGTCATTTTGTTTGTTGAAGATTCCATACATTTTTACTCTTCCATTGTGCCGCATCTCTATAAATATGTGTTCAAACAATCGCGCTCTTTTATGACAGAAGCGCTGAACGAACACGAACAAATGTTGAGAATGCGGGGTCGGCCAAAAATTTTATTGGCACGAACGTATGAAGAGGGAATGGCCATTTATGAGAAATACAAGCAGAATATGCTTGGGGTGATTACCGACGTAAGTTATCCCCAAAATGGCGAGAAGAATAAAAAAGCAGGTATCAATTTGTGTCGAGACATTCGCAAGTCAGACAAGTACATTCCATTGATAGTGGAGTCGACTGACGAAGAAAACAGGGTTTTGGCCGACACTGTGAATGCTGCGTTTTTAAATAAAATGTCCAAGACTTTGACGCTGGAGTTGCGTGAAAAAATAACTGACAATTTTGGTTTTGGAGAATTTGTATTTGTCAATCCAAATACAGGCGTGGAGGAAGCGCGCATCCATAACCTCCGCGGATTGCAGGAGAAGGTATTTGTAATCAGCAATGAATCACTTTATTTTCATGTTTCCAGAAATAACATCTCGCGTTGGTTGTATTCTCGCGCCATGTTTCCGTTGGCAGAGTTTCTGAAAAACATTCATGTTGATGATTATAACTCGAATGATTTGGAGCAAGTACGGCAAGTCATTTTCGATGCCATTGTGCATTATCGGAAAGTAAAAAACAGAGGCGTAGTGGCTATTTTTCAGCGCGACCGTTTTGACCAATACTCCAACTTTGCTCGTATTGGCGATGGTTCATTGGGTGGAAAAGGACGTGGTTTGGCTTTTATCGATGCCATGATAAAGCGCAATGAAAGTTTGGATAATTTTGAGAATGTGCAAATCACCATCCCGAAAACGGTAGTGCTATGTACAGATAATTTCTCTGAATTTATGGAGCAGAATCAACTCTATCCCATTGCATTATCTGATTTGTCAGATGAAGAGATCCTGAAACATTTTCTGAAAGCACGCATTCCAAAGCGACTCATTGCTGACCTACATGCATTTTTGGGTGTAACCAGTTCGCCCATAGCTGTACGTTCGTCGAGTTTGCTGGAAGATTCACATTATCAGCCATTTGCAGGAATTTATTCCACATATATGGTACCCTATAATGCCGAAAGTAAAACGCAGATGTTGGAAATGGTGACAGAAGCCATCAAAGCGGTATATGCTTCTGTTTTTTATCACGACAGCAAAGCATACATGACGGCTACCAAAAATGTGATAGATGAAGAAAAAATGGCCATTGTGCTGCAAGAAATATGTGGCAATGCCTACAACGACCGATTTTATCCATCATTTTCGGGTGTGGCGAGGTCGCTGAATTATTATCCCATTGGAGCTGAAACGCCCGAAGATGGCATTGCCAATATTGCCATGGGGTTGGGAAAATACATTGTGGATGGCGGGCAGACATTGCGATTTTCGCCTGCATATCCACACAATATACTTCAAACCAGCACATTGGATTTTGCGCTTCGCGAAACTCAAACTTATTTTAATGCACTGGATTTAAACCAAACACAATTTGTTCCGCAAGTAGATGATGGTTTTAATTTGATGAAAATAAGGATTTCGGATGCCGAAAAAGATGGTACGCTGCGATTTATAGCCTCCACTTTTAATGTGCAGGACCAGGTAATTTATGATGGATTGTACGAAGGTGGACGAAAAGTCATCACTTTTGCCAATATATTGCAGCACAATGTGTTTCCACTTGCTGAAATATTGAAAGAGATTCTGCATATTTCTCAGGTTGAAATGGGGCGACCGATTGAGATTGAATTTGCCGTAAATCTGGATTATTCACCTGAAAAACAACACACTTTTTATTTTCTTCAAATTCGCCCCATTGTGGATAGCAAAGAATTGATATCGGAAAATATTGGAGCAATTCCGGAAGAAAACACCATAATTAGTTGCAATAGCGCACTGGGACATGGCATTAACACAGATGTTCACGACATTGTTTATGTGAAACCTGAAGCCTTCAGTGCTTCCAAAAATCAATTGATAGTGTATGATATCGAAAAAGTCAACAAACTAATGACATCAGAAAACAAACATTATGTACTGGTTGGGCCAGGTCGTTGGGGTTCTGCCGATCCTTGGTTGGGCATACCCGTTAAATGGCCGCACATTAGCAAAGCGCAAGTCATTGTGGAGTCAGGATTATCGCATTATCGGATTGACCCAAGTCAGGGCACACACTTTTTTCAGAATCTTACTTCTTTTGGGGTTTCCTATTTCACCATCAATCCATTTCAGAAGGATGGTACATTCGATATTGAATTTCTCAATGCTCAACCCGCAATTTATGAATCGGAATACATCAGACATGTGCGATTTGAAAAACCTATCGTGATAAAAGTGGATGGAAGAAAAAGTAAGGGTGTAGTAATGAAACCGTGAACTATTTTGGGCTTAAAAGGTTTGAAGATTTGAGAGTTTGATGATTTAAATACTCCAGAAATCGCATCATTTGCAAACTAATCATTTATCGTCAACCACTAATCATTAATCGTTAATCACTTATCATTAAAATGTTTTTTTCCAATGAAAATATTACTTGTAACACCACCACTTACACAACTAAATACTGCTTACCCGGCAGCTGCTCATTTATTGGGCTTTTTGCGATTGCAAGGATTGCCAGCTGAGCAGATGGATTTGAGCATTGAATTAATTGCAGCATTGTTTACCCGTCAGAAACTGGAAGAGATATTCCAAATTGCAACAGCGCTTCCTAAACTATCCAAAGCCAATAAAATACTACTCGGTCAATCGGATTTTCATTTGCGTACCATCGAACCAATTATGCGCTATTTGAGTGGCAATGACAGCAGCCTAGCCATTCGATTCAGCGATAGGGAGTTTTGGCCGGTAAGTAAACGACTGCCGAGTGAGGATGATTTGGAATGGGGCTTTGGTACGATTGGTAACTACGACAGAGCAACGCATTTATGTACATTGTTCCTTAAAGATCTATGCGAGTTTATCCAACAAACCATCGACCCGCATTTTGAATTGATACGATATGCTGAATCCTTGTGCTTGCGATTACCTGAATTTGCGCCTTTGCAAGAGGAACTTGAAAAGCCTTACTCACTGATTGATAAACTAATGCTGGATATTTTCGAAAAGAAAATCAACGAAAGTAAACCAGAAATGGTCGGTTTTAGTATTCCATTTCCTGGTAATTTATACAGTGCTTTGCGTTGTGGTCAATGGCTGCGAAAAACGCATCCCGAAATAAAAATATGCATGGGCGGTGGATATATAAATACTGAATTGCGGAGTTTAACCGACCCCAAGATTTTTGATTACACCGATTATATTACTTATGATGACGGTGAATTGCCATTGCTAAGACTGCTAACTGGTGGTGAAATGATTCGTACCTTGTATCGGTCGGAAGATGGAGAAATTGTACGTGTGAATTTCGAAAGTACCGAGAACATTCCTTTTGGCGAAATTGGCACTCCCGATTATGATGGATTAATTCAACAAAACTACTTCAATCTTATCGAACTGACCAACCCGATGCATGCTCTGTGGAGCAATGGTCGTTGGAATAAAATGATGCTGGCACATGGTTGTTACTGGGGAAAATGTGCATTTTGCGATGGCAGTCTGGATTATATTAAACGTTATAAATCGGCACCTATTGAATTGATTGTGGACAGAATGGAAGAATTGATGGCACAAACTGGCCAGTCGGGATTTCATTTTGTTGATGAGGCGGCTTCGCCTGCTATTTTGCGAAAACTGGCAGAAGAAATCATGAAAAGAAAGCTTACTGTAAGCTATTGGACCAATGCACGGTTCGAAAAATCATATACACCAGAACTCTGTTACTTGATGGCACAATCGGGTTGCATTGCCATATCGGGTGGATTAGAAGTGGCCTCCCCTCGCCTATTGAAATTGATTAACAAAGGAATTACGATAGAAACTGCACGCGAAAGCATGAAAAACTTCTCGGCAGCTGGCATCATGACCCATACTTATTTGATGTATGGCTTCCCTACAGAAACTGCTCAGGAAACAATTGACTCATTGGAAGTAGTTCGTGGTTTATTTGAAGAAGGTTTTGTACAATCGGCTTTTTGGCACCGATATGCTATGACCATTCATAGTCCGTCAGGTATCAATCCTGAGAGTGTAGGAGCTAAATATGTGCCAATGGAAGCTGGCAGTTTTGCCAATAATGAAATACCATTTTCCACGGGAATTGAAATTGACCTAGATTTTTATGGTAAAGGTCTGAATCTCGCACTTTATAATTACATGCAGGGAACGGGATTTGATGTAAAAGTGAGGGATTGGTTTGGGAAGAAATAACAACCCCCAATCCCTAAAGGGGAGAATGAAATATTAGTATTGTCAAACTAGAGTATTTGTATAAAAAAAATGAAAGAAAATATTGAAACCAATACTAACTCCGATTCCCCTTTAGTGGCTAAGGGTTCTTCTCATCAACATCATCACCATCACGACCATTCAGATGTAAAAAACATAAAAGTAGCATTCTTTCTAAATCTTGGCTTTACGATTTTGGAAATTGTAGGTGGTTTTTTCACCAATAGTATTGCCATTCTTTCCGATGCAGTACATGATTTTGGTGACTCACTTTCACTTGGCTTATCCTGGTATTTTCAGAAAAAAGCAAAAAAAGGAAGTGATGCATCATTTTCATATGGCTACAAACGCTTTTCATTGTTAGGTGCCATTATCAATTCCATTGTGCTGGTAATAGGTAGTGTGATTATTCTTTCGGCAGCCATTCCACGTATTTTTCACCCGCAACAAACGAATGCTCAAGGAATGTTTTTGTTGGCCATAATTGGTGTGTTGGTCAATGGTGCAGCTGTATTGCGACTAAAAAAAGGTCATTCGCTCAACGAAAAAGTAGTTTCACTACACATGCTAGAAGATGTGCTCGGCTGGTTGGCAATTTTGATAGGTTCTGTTGTGATGTATTTCTTCGATGTGCCTGTACTCGACCCCATAATGTCATTAGGAATTGCCTGTTTTGTTTTATATAATGTTTATAAAAATATCAGCCAGAGTTTGCATATTATCCTGCAAGGTATTCCTTTGGAAGTGGATATGACAGAAATCACTGAACAATTACAACAATTTTCCGCCATTGACAGTGTTCACGACTTACATGTTTGGACAATAGATGGCTCTTACAATGTACTTACGGTACATGTGGTACTTCACAACGAATTAAGTATGGAGAAATTGGCAGAATTGAAGGACGAAATTCGAAATGTTCTTTACGATAAAAGTATTGAACATGTAACCATTGAGTTTGAAATGGGCAATGAACATTGTACATTTGAAAAATGTTGCTGATAATCAATGATTCTTCAAAAACAAAAAGAGTTTCTCCCTTTCGGAAGAAACTCTTTTTGCGTTGGTGCGCGGAATGGGATTCGAACCCACACACCGTAACCGGCACTACCCCCTCAAAGTAGCATGTCTACCAATTTCACCATCCGCGCAGGTAATTCTATTGTTAATTATAACTTTTGTACCCAAAAGGGGACTCGAACCCCTACAGCCTTACGACCACTAGTCCCTGAAACTAGCGTGTCTACCAATTCCACCATTTGGGCAAAGCACAATATCAATTTAAGAGAAAAAAAGCGAAACACGCACGTTTCGCTTGATAAAATTAATTGGAGCGAAAGACGGGACTCGAACCCGCGACCCCGACCTTGGCAAGGTCGTGCTCTACCAACTGAGCTACTTTCGCATTTTGTTTTTTATATAGAAAACTCTATTTCTATGTTTAATAAGTCATGCTCTACCATCCCGATAGCTATCGGGAGAGCTACTTTCGCATTTTGTTTTTTATATAGAAAACTCTATTTCTATGTTTAATAAGTCATGCTCTACCATCCCGATAGCTATCGGGAGAGCTACTTTCGCATTTTGTTTTTTTTATAGAAAACTCTATTTCTATGTTTAATAAGTCATGCTCTACCATCCCGATAGCTATCGGGAGAGCTACTTTCGCATTTTGTTTTTTTATAGAAAACTCTATTTCTATGTTTAATAAGTCATGCTCTACCATCCCGATAGCTATCGGGAGAGCTACTTTCACATTTTGTTTTTTATATAGAAAACTCTATTTCTATGTTTAATAAGTCATGCTCTACCATCCCGATAGCTATCGGGAGAGCTACTTTCGCAATTTATATGTATTTGTTGGTATCTCCTTACCAAGCATTCAATTTCTCAATTGAGGTGCAAAGATACTTTCTTTTTGACAATTTACAAATACTAAAATCAAAAAAAATGATAAATTTTAGTCATTCACGTTCCCATTCTGGCTAATATATTTGAAAAGAGAAACTTAATAGGTCATACTATTTACAAATAATTATTTTATTGTCCCAAATTGAGAAAGATTGATGTGTTTGTTGTAAATTTGTGTCCGAAAACAAAGCAATTATATGGAAGAATTGAATAAAACAGAAACTAAATCACTTCAAAAGATACAATCAAAATTCAAAAAAGTCCTCAGCGACTATCATTTGATTGACAATGATGACCATATACTCATCGGCCTTTCGGGTGGCAAAGATTCATTGGCGTTGGTGGAGCTGCTGGGTGAAAGGATGAAAAATCGTGTACCCAATTTCAAATTAACTGCCGTTCATATTTCCGTTGAAAACATTCCCTACCAGTCTGACTTGGAATACCTTGAAACTTATGCTGGACAATGGAATATACCTTTTGTACATCACGTTACAAGTTTTGATGGAACTACCAAAACAAACAAATCAACCTGTTTTCTCTGTTCGTGGCATCGTAGAAAAGCCTTGTTTGAAGTTGCAAAAAAGCTGGGATGCAATAAATTAGCTTTGGGCCATCACTTGGACGACATAGCTGAAACACTGCTGCTTAATTTGGTTTTTCAAGGTTCGTTTGGAAGTATGCCACCTATATTGAAAATGAATAAATTCGATATGACCATCATTCGACCATTGGCTTTGATTTCTGAAAAAGAATTGAAGGAAATGGAACGAATTCGAGGTTATCAGCAACAAATAAAAAACTGTCCTCACGAAAAAGATTCTTCGCGAAGAGATGCCAAAAACCTACTTACTGAGTTGGAAAAATTGAATCCCGATGTTCGGAAAAGTATTTGGGCAGCCATGGAAAATGTGAATGAAGAATATCTTCCAAATAAAAACAGATCCTCTAACCCCTAAAGAGCTTAGCTATTCTCTAACACAAACCGCTCTGCTTCGTCCAATACATCCAATTTGCCAACATCCATCATCTTAAAATCCTTTGGAACGAAACCATTAATTATTTGTGTTTCTGCATTTGATAAATAGAAATCCATGATGGGGAATTTAGGTTTCAAGTCTTGCATTAATTCAAACACTTTTGGAGAAAGTATTTGAATACCGGCAAAAGCCAATTTATTGAAGCTCGAAATATCGGTAATTCCTCTGGGTTTTGTCTCACCAGTTTTCTCATTTATCCAACCACATAAACTTTTACTATCATCAAATAATAAATACCGATAAGTATCACGTTTGCTCACCACCAAGGTTACTAAAGCCTCAGCAACTATGTGTTGATTGTATAATTCCGTCAAATTGACATCCGAAAGAATATCGACATTGTGCACCAAAAACGGTTTTCCATCATCAAAAAACCAAGCAGCATTGCGAATTCCTCCGCCAGTATCCAACAATTCATCTCGTTCATCGGAAACTTCGATTCGCATACCGAAGTTGTTATTCTGCTTCAAAAACTGAATGATTAGTTCTGGAAAATGATGAACGTTTACGATAATTTCATTGAACCCAGCCGCTTTGAGTTTCAAAATGACGTGTTCCAAAAGCGGTTTCCCTGCTATTGGAACAAGTGCTTTTGGTAAATTATCCGTTAGAGGTTTTAATCGTGTGCCAAGCCCTGCGGCAAATATCATTGCTCTCATATTATTCTCCAAGAAAATTTTGTTCAATATTCTGCTCACGATGTACCAATTGTACTTCCACACCAAACTTTGCACTGATGTGTTCAGCCACTTTTTGAGCCGAATAAACTGAACGATGACGACCACCTGTGCAACCAAAACTAATCATCAAATTTGTAAAGCCACGGTCTTTGTATCTCTTGACTGAAGCATCAACCAACGCTATTGAATGATCGAGGTAAGCTAAAATTTCACCATCATCTTCCAAAAACTTTTTTACTGATTCATCCAAACCCGTTAAACTTTGATAGCGTTCGTATTTTCCAGGATTATTCACAGCTCGACAATCGAACACAAAACCACCCCCATTGCCCGAATTATCCTGCGGTATTCCCTTTTTGTAGGAAAAGCTATAAACTTTCACTACCAATGGTTTATGTACTTCCACTTCCCTAAACTGCTCCATTTCTGTCATTTCTTTCAGAATTCCCATCAAATATGGATATTCAGTATCTTCTGTTTCAAGCATAGAACGAAGATTTTCTATTGCAAATGGAATGCTTTGCAGAAAATGAGGTTTCTTTTCAAAATAGCCTCTGAATCCATATGCACCAAGCACTTGTAGCGTTCTGAAAAGCACAAAATGCTTGAGTTGAACACGAAATTCGGTTTCATCGATAGGCAATAGTTCTTGCAATGCTTCCAAATAAATATGTAGTAATTCCTCGCGCAACTCGGGACTATATTGCGCTTTGGCTTGCCACAGAAAGGATGCCACATCATAATAAAGTGGCCCTTTGCGCCCACCCTGAAAATCGATAAAATATGGCTCGCTATTTTTCACCATTACGTTGCGACTTTGAAAATCGCGGTACATAAAGGTGTTGGTTTGCGAGCGTAAAAGAATATCTGATAATTTGGCAAAATCATCTTCCAACAAGTTCTCCTGAAAATCAAGTCCTGTAGATTTCAGAAAACAGTATTTGAAGTAATTCAAATCCCATAGAATGGAACGTTCGTTGAATTCTGGTTGTGGATAGCATATCGAAAAATCAAAACCCTCTGCACCTTTAACCTGAATAGAAGGTAAAATACGCATTGTTTTACGCAACAATTCCTTTTCTGATTCATGAAAAACGCTCGTTTTACGTCCATCTGCAATGGCATCAAAAAGTAGTGTATCGCCCAAATCTTCTTGAATGTAGAAACGTCCATCAGCTGATTCAGCCAAAAATCGTGGAACAGGTAAACCCTGACTATAAAAATGGATTGCCATTTCGATAAACGCTTTATTTTCTTCAATTGATGTACCTTCCACGCCAATAAGCGAAGTTTTCTTGCCTTTCAATCGAAAATAGCGGCGATTGGATCCTGACGCAGAAAGTTCTTCATTAGTCAGTAATTTCTCGTTGGTATATTGCTTAAAAAGCGTTTCTAGTTCATTCATAGTTTATATTATTAACAATACTAATTTTAACAGGTTTCTATCTACTTTTTTATTGGGATTGCAAAGATACAAACAACATTGTAAACAATTGCAAATTGACTTCAAAAACTTAAATTACGAATGCAAGCAAATTTTAAAACCTATTTTTTTCTTATTAATTCATTACCTTTGCCATTCAATTCAAATTATTATCACGCCTAAATTTTCATGATGAAACTGCACAAAGAAAACCCCTGGATACATTATTTATTGTTGCTATTTGGTGTGTTGTGTATATCATGGTCGGCCATATTGGTAAAGATTGCCAATATCAGCGGATTTGGGTCGGGATTTTACCGCTTACTTTTTGGCACAATAGGCATCATTCCAGTGTGGTTATATTTCCGAAAGCCCATCACCGACCGCAAAGGAGTAAAAATTGCCATAATTTGTGGCGTATTATTTGCTTGCGACATTGCCCTTTGGAACAGCTCCATCATGCTTTCCAAAGCCTCCATATCTACATTATTGGCCAATTTGGCACCAGTTTGGGTGGGATTAGGTGCATTGCTATTCATGAAAGAAAAACCTACCCGCATTTTTTGGATTGGCACTGTCATTGCCATTCTTGGCGTTAGCATTATTATTGGAATACAGCAAGTGATGGAAGCAAATCTGAACAAAGGAAATCTATTGGCGATTGGTGCTAGTATGTTTTATGGTGCCTATTTAATCACCGTTAGAAAGGGCAGAATTTCGCTTGACACGTTTTCGTTTACCACCATTTCGATGATAAGCAGCACCGTCGTTTTGGGATTGATTTGTGTATTTACAGCCACGCCTTTGTGGGGTTTTAGCTCACAAAGTTGGTTAGCATTGGTGGTTCTGGGATTGATTCCACAATTGTTGGGTTGGCTTGCCATCAATCAGGCATTGGGACACATTAGCCCCACCATAACTTCTGTCAGCTTGTTGAGCCAGTCCGTTTTCACGGCACTTTTCTCCATTCCCATTTTGGGCGAAATGCTTTACTTACACGAAATTGTAGGTGCTTTGGTGGTGTTGACTGGGATTTATTTGGTAAATAAAAAGTAAAAAACACATCCTTATTTTGCATTTGAGATTAGTTATTGCAAAAAATAAGTCACCCTTCAGCAAAATATATTGCTATATTAAATCCTCCCCTGATTTTTTCTACCACCAATGCTCTAAAATAAATCTTGCAGATAGTATTTGCAAATTCGAGATTATTGAACAACAATTCATTTTGTAGAATATGAGTTTCAAATCTATGTAACAAATTGAAATTCATTTTGTGTAAACAAGTCAAATAACCTCTGATTTTGGTATTTATTTTTGTCCCCTTTTTTATATATTTATCCTATCATGCTGATAATCAAACCACAAAAATAATTGAAAAATTATTACGTATTTTGTTGATAATCAAAAATTATTAATGTAATTTTGCACCTCGTTTAATTAGAGAAAAATTTCCGTAATTGATTCATTATCTATTTGTAATCATTATAATTATTTAGTTCTATATTTCTTTATAAACAAGATTATTCTAACAAAAACAACATAAAACCATTTATTTATGAAACCGACTCATATTGAGCATTTAGGTATTGCAGTAAAAAGTCTTGAATTGGCTATTCCTTATTACGAAAACGTATTGGGTTTGAAATGTTACGCTGTGGAAGAAGTTCCAGAACAAAAAGTGAAAACTGCTTTTTTCAAAGTGGGACAAACTAAAATTGAATTATTAGAATCGACAGACCCAGAAGGTCCAGTTGGCAAATTTTTGGAAAAGAAAGGCGAAGGCGTACATCACATTGCATTTGCAGTGGAAGGATTGCAAGCTAAACTGGATTTGGCAGCCGAACGTGGTGTACTTCTCATTGACAAAACTCCCCGAAAAGGTGCTGAAGGACTGAACATTGCCTTCTTGCATCCAAAATCTACTTTTGGCGTGTTGACTGAATTGTGTGAAGACCCAAATAAATAAGGAAAAAACCTAGAGAATATCTTGCTCCAAAAGGTGAACTGAATAAGTATTGGTTTCCTTAAAAATTTCATTCGTAAAATAAAAAGCCAACTTGGTTCAATAGGACTTGAATTTATCCTATTCCAATAAATTATGCTGACATCGATCGAAAACCCTGTCAGTACTTTTCCATAAAAAAAACTTTCAACAAGACAGTTAGGCACGTGATCCTAATTATTTTTAATTGAAGGTATTATATAAATAAAAAACAAATGGATAATCAACAAAAAGTAAAAAACCTGATTAATTTGCGCGTACAAGCCAAATTGGGAGGTGGACAAAAAAGAATTGCTTCGCAACATGCCAAAGGTAAATTTACTGCCCGCGAGCGTATTGAAATGTTGCTGGATGCTAGTAGTTTCGAAGAGTTTGACATGTTTGTCATGCACCGCTGCTATAATTTCGGATTAGAAAAAGAGAAATACCTTGGCGATGGGGTTATTACTGGTCATGGTACCATTAATGGTCGCACCGTTTTTGTATATGCACAAGATTTCACAGTTTTTGGTGGTTCATTGTCGGAAACAATGGCCCAAAAAATATGTAAAGTGATGGATATGGCCATGAAAATGGGCGCACCAGTTATTGGTATCAACGATTCGGGTGGTGCTCGTATTCAAGAAGGTGTAACTTCCTTGTCAGGTTATGCCGAGATTTTCCAACGTAACATTATGGCTTCTGGTGTTATTCCTCAAATATCTGCCATATTTGGTCCTTGTGCCGGTGGAGCAGTATATTCGCCAGCGCTTACCGACTTTATTTTGATGACTGAACAAAACAGTTACTTATTTGTGACTGGTCCTAAGGTTGTAAAATCAGTTACAGGAGAAGATATATCTACTGAAGATTTGGGTGGTGCCGATATTCATGCCCGTAAATCTGGTGTTGCTCACTTTCGGTCACCCGATGAGCAATCTGGAATTAAAAAAATCAGGGACTTGATGTCTTATTTACCTCAAAACAACCTTGAAGAACCACCTTACGAAGAATGTACCGACCCTATTGATAGGTTGGAGGATGAATTAAACTCAATCATCCCCGACAATCCAAACATGCCATACGATATGAAAAGGGTAATCAATGGCATAGTAGACAATCAAGAATTCCTTGAAGTTCATGCTGATTATGCACGTAATATCATCGTTGGTTTTGCACGTTTCAATGGAGCTTCTACAGGAATAGTTGCCAATCAACCTAGCTTCCTTGCTGGTGTACTCGATTGTGATTCAGCTCGTAAAGCAGCTCGATTTGTTCGTTTCTGTGATGCTTTCAACATTCCAATTCTTACCTTGGTTGACGTTCCTGGATTTTTACCCGGATCGGCTCAAGAATATGCGGGTATTATTGTACACGGCGCAAAATTAATGTTTGCCTATGGCGAAGCTACTGTTCCAAAAGTGACGGTTACCATTCGTAAATCCTATGGTGGTGCACATGATGTAATGAGTTGCAAGCAATTACGTGGTGACTTTAATTATGCGTGGCCAACTGCCGAAATTGCAGTTATGGGTGCAGCAGGAGCCATCGAAGTACTTGAAGGACGTAATATCGGAGCAATAACAGATCCCGAAGAAAAAGCAAAATATGTGGACGAAAAAGTAAATGAGTATAAAAACAAATTTGCTAATCCTTATCAAGCAGCTGCTTATGGTTATATCGACGATGTAATTGAGCCTCGCAACTCTCGTTTCCGTATCATACGTGCATTCCAGGCATTGCAGACCAAGAAAGTGGTTAATCCATTGAAAAAGCATTCTAATATTCCATTATAATTAAAAATAGACATGAAAATATTAGCAATTGACTGGTTAAATGCCATAGATGTAGTAGTATTTGGATTTACGATGGTTTTTTTGATTCTCATCTTGCTGGTAGGCTTGATTAGTATCTTTGGAGCAGTCGTAGCTCGTAAAGTGCTTATACCCAAAGTTCAATTTACAAAAAGTAAAGATGTTGCAAAAACCGTTGAAAAGAGAGAATATGTAGAAGATCACTTATCAGCTGACGTTAGTGCTGCCATCGCTTTGGCTTTACACCTTTATTATGCCGATGTGCATGATGAAGAAAGTCACATTATGACTATCAAAACGGTAGAAAGACGCTATTCGCCGTGGAGTTCAAAAATTTACGGTTTAAATAATTTATCAAGATAACATTATGAAGAAATTCAAATTTAAAATAAATGGAAGCGAGTATGAAGTTTCTGTAAATGAGGTTGAAGAAAACGTTGCTGAAATTGAAGTGAATGGAACTCCATTTACGGTTGAAATTGAAAAACAAGTAAAAACATCAACGAAGATTTTCAATAAAAAACCAGCAGGCAAAGTAAATCCAATCAACACGCCTTCAAAAGCAACAGCTGCAAGTCCTATTAAATCTCCATTACCGGGAACCATCATGAAAGTATTAGTGACTCCTGGCCAATTGGTTCAACGTGGTGATATTATACTTACTATGGAATCGATGAAAATGGAAAACAACATTTTAGCAGAACACGATGCAGTTGTAAAAACTGTATTTGTAAAAACAGGTCAAAGTGTTATGCAAGATGACGAGTTGGTTGACTTTAATGAAATAGCAGTTGTAGCAGAGTCGCCACTTCCTGAAGAAAACAAAGAAGACGAAGTATTTATCACAGAAAAACCGTCAACACCCGCTCCAAAACCGACTCCAGCACCTACGAAATCGAAAGCTGTAAAATCGATAATTTCACCACTCCCAGGTAGTGTTATCAAAGTCTTAGTAAAGGTGGGTCAAACAGTTGAACATGGTGAATTGCTTCTAACATTGGAATCGATGAAGATGGAAAATAATATCTTATCTGAAAAAGCAGGTGTGATAAAAAATATTCATGTTGTGGATGGTCAAACAGTGATGCAAGATGACTTATTATTTGATTTTGAATAATTGGTAGGATAAATGAGAACAAAGAAATATTTTATCTTGCTAATTGCATTCTTATTTGCAAATATTACGATGGGCGTAACAGCTCAAAACAGTACAATCACGAAAGTCGATTCTACTGTTGCCATTTCTACAACTGCTGAGGTTGCTACTGCTCAAGTTGTGCCTGTAGACAAAAGCAATGAGAGTAATTATATCTTGGAGAGTTTCTATAAATTTTTGCAAAGTACTGGTTTTGCTCAGATGGATTGGAAATATGCTCTTATGATTTTCATTGCTTGTTTACTGCTATATTTGGCCATAGTGAAACAGTTTGAGCCTTTGCTCCTACTTCCTATCGCATTTGGTATGTTGTTGAGCAATTTGCCGGGAGCGGGATTGTTTTCTCCAGAATTATTTTCTGGTGGACAAGTTCATTGGGATTCATTTTCTAATGACGGAGGACTGCTTGACTTTCTATATTTAGGGGTAAAATTGGGAATTTATCCTTGTATTATCTTTATCGGTGTGGGTGCAATGATTGACTTCGGTCCACTGATTGCAAATCCAAAAAGTTTGTTGCTTGGAGCAGCAGCCCAATTGGGTATATTTATTACCTATTTAGCTGCCATTGGATTGGGATTCTTGCCACGTGAAGCAGCTTCTATTGGAATAATTGGTGGTGCCGACGGCCCTACAGCAATATATCTTACCACAAAATTGGCTCCTGAATTATTAGGCCCAATTGCGGTGGCTGCTTATTCATACATGGCTTTGGTACCTGTTATTCAGCCTCCAATAATGAAACTTCTTACTAGCAAAAGAGAACGTGGAATACGAATGAAGCAACTAAGAATGGTATCAAAAAAGGAAAAAATCATTTTCCCTATTCTGGTAACTATCATTGTATCTTTATTGTTGCCTACTGCGACTCCACTTATCGGAAGTTTACTTTTTGGTAATTTATTGCGGGAATCGGGCGTAGTAGAGCGATTAAGCAAAACAGTTCAAAACGAATTAATGAATATTACTACCATATTTCTTGGTATTACGGTGGGAGCTACAGCTACTGCCACTACATTTTTGAACCTTAAAACACTTGAAATTCTGGCAATTGGTATCGTAGCCTTTTCTGTTGGGACGGCTGGTGGTGTTTTGTTGGCTAAATTCATGAACCTATTTATTAAGGACAAAATCAATCCGCTTATTGGTTCTGCTGGCGTTTCAGCAGTGCCAATGGCTGCAAGGGTTTCGCAAGTGGTGGGTCAGGAAACCGACCCGGGCAACTTTCTACTTATGCACGCCATGGGACCCAATGTGGCTGGTGTAATTGGCTCTGCAGTAGCCGCTGGTATTTTATTGAATATGCTATCCTAATTTTTTGCATTCAAAATCACTATTGAAAAACTCCCAACATTTTTTGTTGGGAGTTTTTTTGTGTTTCAGTACTAATATCAGTCATTCAATTTCAATAGTAATCAGATTAGATTCTTTTTCAATGGAGATATATTTCAATAAAAATGAAATACATGTTTCTAAAACATACTCAAAATGAGAAATTTAATTTTTCAACAATAATGATTTCAATCTGACAAAAAAACATACCGTAAAGTTCGCATTATTACATAATGTAAATTCAATAATTACAGATTGATACTTTCGTTGAAGTTTACAAGCCACTAATCACAAATAATCAGAAGAATAGGATGAATTGTTGATAAATATTCATTGCAATAAAATAGTTTATCTACCGAAATACCTTATATTTGCGTAAAATTACAAACAAAAATAAAATTACAAATCATTTATATCAAATATTAATTAACGATGAATATAGCACAAAAAAAACAAACTGAGTTAAAATAAACTCATAATAATATATCAATCAATACATTTACACATTAATATTTGCTAAATAAATTATTATAAACAAACAAAACAACTATTTATGATTAAACAATTAAAGTACTTAGCATTAGCTATAACATTGTTGCTTATTACAACAATTCATGCACAAGTTACTACTTCGAGCATGAGCGGACAAGTAAACGATGCTAAAGGGGCTGTTATTGGTGCAACTGTAATTGCCACCCACTCATCTTCGGGAACCACCTACGGAACTACGACCAACACTGAAGGTCGTTATAACCTCAACGGTATGCGTGTTGGTGGGCCTTATACCGTGGAAATTACTTACATTGGTTATGGTAAAAGCACAACTAAAAACATTATTTTGAGTTTGGGAGAGAACTATGCTTTAAATGTAGCCCTCTCAGAAAAAACATCAACTTTGGATGAAGTTATAGTTACTGCTACTCGTACCAAATTTACAAGTGAGAAAACAGGTGCAGTAACAAACATTACAAGTAGTCAGATAACAAGTTTACCATCAGTAAGCCGTAGTCTTTTAGACGTTACACGCCTTTCTCCTTATGGAGGCAACGGGATGAGCTTTGGTGGAACAGATGGTCGTACTGCTAACTTCACAGTGGATGGAGCTAACTTTAACAATAACTTCGGTTTGAGTTCTTCGCTTCCTGGTGGAGGTAACCCAATCTCAATTGAAGCAATAGAAGAGTTACAAGTTGTAATCACGCCTTTTGATGTTCGTCAAACAAACTTTATTGGTGGTGGTGTAAACGCTATTACAAAATCAGGTACAAATACTTTCAAAGGTAGTGCCTACGTTTATCATAGAAACGAAAACTTACGAGGTGATGCAGTTATTGGTCAACAAATAACAGGTGCTCGCAATGTTGACCGCAATACAACGTATGGTTTCAGTGCAGGTGGCCCAATTATCAAAAACAAATTGTTCTTTTTTGTAAGTGGTGAAATGGCCAAAACACCAACTATTGTTAATCGTTGGATGGCTTCAACAAATGGTGTGGCAGATGCAAACAATTATATTTCCCGCACAACAGTAAGCGATCTTCAAACTGTTTCTGATTATGTAAATACTAAATATGGTTACGATGCTGGGTCATTCACTAATTTCCCTGCTGATGAAAACAATTACAAACTTCTTGCCCGTTTGGATTGGAATATCTCAAATAAACATCATTTGGCTTTGCGCTATAACTACACAAAGAATCTTAATTGGACATCTCCAAATGTCAGCTCTATGGATGGAGGAACGCGTATGTCGGAAGCAAGAATGTCACAAGCATCCATGTCATTTGCAAATTCCATGTATTCAATGAATAACCTTGTTCATTCAATCTCTTTGGACTTAAACAGTCGTTTGTCTGATAATTTATCGAATCAATTTTTAGCAACATTTTCAAAGCTTGACGATGTGCGTGGATCCAATTCAAAGGAGTTCCCATTTATTGATATTTTGAAAGATGGACAAGCCTATATGTCATTAGGATATGAGCTTTTTACATGGAACAACGCTGTTCACAACGACGCATTGAATATCAAAGACGAACTCACATACTATTTAGGCAATCATAGAATTGTGGGAGGAATAGCCTACGAATATAAGATGGCAGATAATGCGTATATGCGTAACGGTACTGGCTATTATCGTTATACAAGTATGAATGACTTTTTAACTGGTGCAAACCCCGAGGTTGTAAACTTAACTTATGGTTATGATGGTGAGAAAAATCCAGCTGCTCGCGTAAGAACAAACAAGATAGGAATTTATGGACAAGATGATTGGAGTGTTAGTGATAATTTCAAACTTTCGTATGGAATTCGTATAGATAGGCTTTTATTCAATAATAATGATTTAATAACAAATAAAGCTATCTTTGATATTGATTATTCTGGTCGTCATATAGATACAGGAAAATGGCCTGCAGCAAATATTATATTCTCTCCACGTCTAGGTTTTGTATGGGATGCCTTAGGTAATAAAAGCTTGAAAGTTCGTGGTGGTATTGGTCTTTTCTCAGGTAATCTACCACTTGTTTTCTTTACCAATATGCCTACCAACGGTGGAATGGTACAGTATCAAGCACAGATAAATAGTAGCACCAAAGTTTTTGATGGAGTTGCTAATAAAGAAATTTTGAAAGGCTACACTGGTACTTATACTACCGACTCCAAAGGAAACAGATTTGTTGATATGTCGCAGTTTACAGGCGGACTTGTAACCGATGCTAACGGAAATGCAAGCATTGCAGCTCTCTATGATAAGTTAACAAAAATGGGCTATCCTACCACTATTTCACCCGCCGATGGAACTGTTCCTTCAGCAATTGCGGCTGTAGATCCAAAATTCAAAATGCCTGAAGTATTGAAAACTTCACTTGCTGTTGACTATTCATTCAAAACATCTTTTCCACTCTCTGTAACAGCAGAAGGCATTTTTAACAAAACAATCAACGGTGTTTCTATTTCAGATTGGAGTATTTCAAATGTTGGTGGTTTTGCCCGTTTCAACGGTGTTGATAATCGTCCGATTTATCCTGCAAGTTATCGTGTTGGCACAAAAGCATTTGTGTTGGAAAATACAAATCTCGGGTATGGCTGGACTGGTAACATTACTTTAAATGCACAACCAACAAAATGGCTTAATTTGATGGCTGCCTATACTCACACAGTTGCCAAAGATGTAACAGGAATGCCGGGGTCTAATGCAGAATCAGCATTTACATACGTTCCAACTGTAGAAGGTCCTAACAACATTAAATTGCACAATTCTCAATACACAACACCTGATCGTCTTGTAGCTTCACTTACTGCTCACGATAAGAGCGGTAATCACTATAGCCTTATCTATGAAGGAAGGTTCGGTGATGCAAACTACTCATTTATGACGGTAAACGATATTAATGGTGATGGCTATAACTATGATGCAATTTATGTTCCAACTGACGAAGAGGTTGCAACTAATAAGTTCCGATTTGTTTCAGCAGGTGATCAAACTCGATTTATGGACTATGTACATGCCAACGATTATTTGAAAAATCAACAAGGCAAGTATGCCGAAGCTTATAGTGTTTATTCTCCTTGGGTACACCGCTTCGACTTTGGTTACAAACATGATTTTGTTGTAAAAGCTAACAATTTTAAAAACACACTGCAACTTAGCTTTGATGTAAAAAATGTTATGAATTTGTTCAATTCAAGTTGGGGTGTAACTAAATATCTGAATCCTGAAATTGGTACCGAAGCCCGTATTCTAAAATACGAAGGTGTTGATACTGATGGTGTGGCTACATTTTCAACACCTTCTTCTATTAATAGTAAAACTCAAACATTTACATCAAGTTATACATTGGGTCAGTGTTGGTTTGCTTTAATCGGTATTAAATATATTTTCAACTAATTAAAAACATTCACAATTATGAGATTTAAAATAATATTTCCTTTATTTGCTGGAATACTTACATTTTTGACAAGTTGTACAGATGAAGCAACAATAACAGTACTTGATAAAATTCAGGTTTCGTCGTCATATGTGTCTATTCCTATGACTGGAGGAGCTGACACCATCACCGTAATGGCTAAGGATAGTTTCAAAGTAAAAGAGAAAGAAGTAGTAATAGTAGTCAATGGTATAAAAGACACTATTTTAGTTCCTGATATACCTGCGTGGCTGACTATATCTTCAACCAAAGGTGCTGCAGGTGAATCAACACTAATATTTACGGCTGCTTCTACCTTAAATGGTCGTTCTACTGAGGTTTTAATTAAATGTGGTGACAACACGCAACGGATTAACATCATACAGGGTTTGGTGAAAGTTGTAAGCGCCACTTGTGCGGAGGTTATTGCCGGACCGGACAGCAAAAACTATCAGGTAACCGGTGTTTGTACATTAATTGATAACACTGTTTACGGTAACTGGTATTTAAAGGATGCAACCGGCTCTGTTTATATATATGGTACTCTTGACGCGAAGGGGGCAAAGAAAAACTTTTTAAGTTTAGGACTCGAAGTGGGAGACGAAGTAACTGTTCAGGGACCGAAACTCACATACCCACCAAAAGTAGAGTTGGTTGATGTAACAGTTCTCAAAATAAACAAATCGCTTGTGAAAGTTGATTCGGTACAAAATGCGGTTCTTCCTCTCGGAGGTGGTGAATTAACAGCATACCTTACTTGTAAAGGACAAGGTGTGTCGGTTGATATCCCTGAAGATGCTAAATTATGGTTATCAATTTCATCTATCCAATCGGCAGGAACTAAGACTGTAATGAAATTCAAGGCTGCTGCTAATACAGGCGGTAATCGTAAAACTACACTCACTTTCGGCACCACAGATGGCATAAAAAGCTATAGTGCACAAAAAACTATTAACCAAACAGGAGCATTATAAAACCAACAATGTCAGAATTGCACCAAAGAGTTCCTTTAATAGAGTAGCTCAACTTGCAAATAGTTCTTATTTCAGCCACGTTAGTGCTCAATAAGGATTTTGAAACCTTTTTCTAGTCCTAAAAAACCGCTACAGGTTTTAATAGACTAAAATAATTAATTTTATCATCATCTTTGAAGGTTAGCCTTCAAAGATGATGATTTTTTTTTGTTTTAATTTCACTTTGAGAATGCATCTTCGGATGTTTTCATCAGAAAAAACAAATTCCGACGTTTTGTGTTGTTGGTTTACGTGGCATCTATTAACCCATCTTGCATCAATTCATTATCAAAAGGTTAAACTACAGTAAAAAATGATTCCAAAACGTCCAATATTTTGCATTTTGGTATGTATTTTTGGAGATTATTTTTTGTAAGTATCTGAATTTTTGAATTGACATATTTTTGAAAGTTGAATCAACTTTCCCCCATTCGTCCTCATTTCCCTCCATTCAGTCACTCATTTTCCCCAATCAGTCACAACAATTTTTCTTATTATAATTGGTGTTCTAATTTTGCATCAGAAATCAATTTAAACCCAAAAGATATGAAACGAAATTTTATTTTAGCAATGACTGTTGTATTTGTTGTAGTAAACAGTTACGCACAGAGCAGTGGACAAACGATTAGAGGCACTGTCGTTGATGCATTTACAGGTAGCCCAATAATTGGAGCAACTATCGTAGTGTTGGAAACGAACCCTATTGTAGGTTGCAGCACAAATGATAAAGGTGAATTTACGATTAAAAATATTCAACCTGGCCGATGGTCATTTTCATCTTCCTATGTTGGATACAAATCCCAAACGATGTCTAATCTGATGGTTATTTCGGGTAAAGAAACCGCTCTTAGTTTCAAATTGGAAGAAAAAGTAACCAGCTTGAATGAAGTGGTTGTAAAAGCGTCACATTCCAAAGAAAGACCGATAAACGATATGGCGTTGATAAGTGCACGGTCGTTTAGTGTAGAAGAAACCGAGCGTTTTGCAGGCAGCCTAGGCGATCCAGCCCGCATGGTTTCCAACTTTGCAGGCGTAGCAGTTGGCAACGACTCGCGCAACGACATTATCATTCGTGGTAATTCTCCCATGGGATTGTTGTGGAAAATTGAAGGTGTGGATGTACCCAATCCCAACCACTTTGGTGCTCAAGGTACTACAGGTGGTCCGGTAAGTATGTTGAACAATAATTTATTGGCCAATTCCGATTTTATGACGGGCGCATTCCCTGCAGAGTACGGAAATGCTACATCGGGTGTGTTTGATTTGAATATCAGATCGGGCAATAAAGAAAAATATGAGTTTACCGGACAAGTTGGTTTTAATGGTTTTGAAGCGGCTGTTGAAGGCCCGATTCCAATGGGAAAGTACAATCCAAAAGGTTCGTTTATTGTTGATTACCGATATTCCACTTTGCAACTGGTAAGCAAAATGGGCATGAATGCGGGAACAGGAACTGCTATTCCAGAATACAACGACTTGAGTGTTTTAGCCGATTTTCCAACGCGAAAGTTAGGACGTTTCAAGTTTGTGGGGATTATGGGAAATAGTTTTATCCAGTTAAATCGGTCATTCGACAAGTCGGAAGCCACCACTCACAATCAAGTTGGATACGCCACCGATTTTGGTGCAGGCTTGAACATTGGTATTTTTACTCACACATTGATGTTGTCTGAAAAAACGAAATTAAAAACTTCACTTTCATTCCAAAATTCGCAATCGAACACTCAAAATGACACTATCGATTATGTAAACAAAACCTATTTTTCCAATTATGCTGGAAAATTATCGGAAAACAAACTGATAGCATCCATTCAGTTGAAACACAAATTCAACCCGCAAAATAATCTGACTACAGGATTCTCAGCCAATCGTTTTATTACCACTTTTAAAGATTCAGCATATTTGAAAAGCATCGAGAAAAGAATTACGCTTACAAATGTAGATGTGCAACCGTCCACTTTGTACGAAGGACATGTGAATTGGCAACATAAATTTACCGAAAATTTGACCTTGAATACCGGAATTCATTACCAATATTACGACCTAAATCAAGAAAGTGCTTTGGAGCCACGACTGAGTTTTCAATGGCAACTGAATCAAAATCAATTCATTAGTTTGGGTTATGGTTTGCACAGTCAGATTCAACCACGGTCGGTTTATTTCTACAAAGAATACAATAAATCAGCAGATACATACGCTGAAAACAACCACGATTTGAAATTTACACGTTCACATCAATATGTACTGGGTTATGATTGGCACTTGGGAAAAGACTTTCGGATTAAAACGGAAACTTACTATCAAAACATTTACAACGTACCTGTTTCGAGGGTGGACAAGGAATTTTCGATGCTAAATGCTGGAAGTGGTTATTATATTCCTCAATTGGACAGCCTTGAAAACACTGGTAGTGGACGTAATTACGGCGTGGAATTGACGGTGGAGAAATTCCTTAGTCACGGTTATTATGCCTTGATGACCATTTCGTTATTCGACTCTAAATACCAGGGATTTGACCAAAAATGGAGAAACACGGCTTTCAATTCTAATTTTGCTGCAAATTTATTGGCTGGCTACGAATGGAAAATAGGCAAAAAGAATTACCTAACTTTCGATGTTCGCACAGTATGGTCGGGCGGAATGCGCTATATCCCTATCGATTTGGCAACTTCCATAGCGGCTGAAGAACAAAAATATGATGCCACACGTATCTATACAAACAAATACAAAGATTATTTCCGGTGCGATTTAAGAATTGGATTCAAGCAAAACTTTGGAAAAATATCGCAAGAATGGGGAATTGATTTACAAAACGTGAGTAACAATCAAAATATTTTTGCAGATCAATATAACAATCAATTACATGAAATAACCACAGTGTATCAACAAGGTTTTATGCCAATGATGCTTTACAGGATTAATTTTTAAGTCAACATACAAAGTTTCTAATTTATAGCTATTTTTGTAAATTATAAAAGGAAAAGAATATGAAAAAATTGAGAGATTGGAGAATTGGCATCATGTATTCGAAATGGTATTACATGGTTTTATTAATAATTATAGCTTCACTATTAATAGGTTACTTATTTGCGTTGGTAACGAAACTGGATTTCACGTTTGTAAATGTGTTTCTTCGTTCCATTTTTAGTACAGTTATTATTTGGGGCGGTTGTGTGACTATTGTAACTTATTCGTGGCGTAAATATCCATGGGAAAGTATGCCAACAAAACACGTAATTATCGAAGTAATGCTAATTTTATTACTTCTGACTTTATACATTTTCATTAGTGCATTATTCCTTTGTTTTAAAGATAGCAGTTCAATAAGTGTAGTATTCCACTCGCATACAATCGAAATTATTTTTACCGTTTTAATTACATTTCTGATTACAACCATTCACGAAGCTGTGTTTTTTTATCAACAATGGAAACTTAATTTCTCTAAATCAATCAGCCTTGAAAAAGACAACTTGGAAGCACGATATAATGCTCTGAAAGCGCAAGTAAATCCACATTTCTTGTTCAACAGTATGAATAGTCTGATGAGTTTACTAGACAACAATCCAAAAGCTGAGAAATACGTACAAGATTTATCGGAATATCTTCGTTATGTACTACTTAGCAACGCCAAGGAGGAAGTTACTTTACAAGAAGAATTGGAAAACCTTGAGAAATTCTTTCATCTTCAAAAGTTGCGATTTGACGAGAATTTGACTGTTGACATCAACATTCAACCCACATCCCTCCCACTCCATATTCCACCTTTGGCGTTGCAAATGTTGGTTGACAATTGCATCAAACACAATATTATTTCAAGTAAAAACCCATTATACATCAAGATTTTAGATGATGGGAAAAGCATTACTGTAGTAAATAATCTTCAACTAAAACAAACCGAAGAATCAACAGGGCAGGGTTTGAAAAACATTGAAGGTCGCTACCGATTTATTTCCAATGAACCAATAAAAATAGTGAAAGACGAGAAGCAATTTTCTGTAACAATACCACTTATAATTAATAATTAAAAATTAATAATTAATAATTTTCACTTCAAATTTTTTTCAACGTAATTATTACAACATGAAAACAATACTTATAATCAACGCTCATCCACTTAAGGATGATAGTTTATGTGCTGCATTGGCACAAAGTTATATGACAGGAGCCGAAAAAAGTGGGGCTACCTGCAAGTTAGTAAACCTTATCGATTTACAATTCGACCCTATTATGCGCTTTGGCTACAAAAAACGCATGGAAATGGAACCAGATTTAATTCAGATTCAAAAAGATATTACAGATGCCGATCATTTGGTATTGGTTTATCCAAACTGGTGGGCTACTTATCCAGCACAACTCAAAGGATTGTTCGACAGAGCTTTTGTGCCTGGATTTGCATTCAGCTACCGCGAAAATTCACCAATGTGGGATAAACTTTTAACTGGTAAATCGGCACGAATGATAGTAACAATGGATACTCCAGGTTGGTATTATTCACTCATTTATAAAAATGCAGGACATAATGCCGTGAAAGTTGGCGTGTTGGGATTTTCAGGTTTTAAACCTGTAAGAGTGAGCTCGTTTTCGCCTATAAAATCTTCGACTGAAGCAAAACGTAAAAAATGGTTAGTTGAAGTTGAAAAATTAGGTGAGAAAATGGTATAAGTAGATGAAACAGTTTTTTTTACTCATAATTGCTATATATTATGGCTACAACTAAATCTCAAACAAATTTTGATTCAGCTAAATTTCAAACTATTATTAATAAATCAATTGATAATAAGTCGATTTTTGGCACAGTATTAACAGTTGAAAAAGGCAATGAACGCTGGACTGGATCGGCAGGTAATTTAGCAAAAGAGCAACCGTATTTTATTGCCAGCACTACCAAACTCTACGTTACAGCACTTGTTTTGAAATTGAAAGTTGCTGGAAAATTGTCGCTCGACGATAAAATATCGAAATTTTTATCTCCAGAAATAATGCAAAAATTGCATTATTACAAAAATGTAGATTATTCTGACAGCTTAACTATCAGCAATTTACTGGCACACACTTCGGGTTTGCCCGATTATTTTGAGGATAAAGGTACGGATGGAAAAAGCCTGTTGCAAAAATTGCAAGAAGGCGATGACCAAAGCTGGACTTTTGAACAAACGGTAGAAATGTCGAAAAGAATGACTCCGAAATTTGCCCCAAACACCAAAGGGAAAGCGCATTATTCGGATACGAACTTTCAGTTATTGGGAAAAATTATCGAAAACATTTACGGTAAAAATATCGGCACAGTAATGCAAGAAGTTATTTTTCAGCCTCTTGCATTGAAACATACTTATATGTATGTCGATGCTGCAGATAAATTGCCAGCCATTATGTACTTCAAAAATAAGCCATTAGATATTTGCAAAGCCATGACCTCGTTTGGCGCCGATGGTGGAATTGTATCAACTTCAGAAGAAACAATGGTTTTTCTGAAAGCATTTTTCAATGGATATTTTTCCCCAAAAAGCTATCTGCCTGAGCTTTACAAATGGAATAGCGTAATGTTTCCGCTGGAATATGGCATTGGAATAATGAAATTTCAACTTCCGGCAATTTTCACAATGTTCCGAAAAATGCCCGCTTTTGTTGGACACTCAGGTTTGTCGGGTGCTTTTGTATATTATGTTCCCGAAAAAGATGTATTTTTGTCGGGCACTGTAAATCAAATAAATAATCCGGGAACTTCGTACAAAATGCTGATACAGATAGTAAGTAGCATAAAGTAGTTAATAAAAAATCTATGAATATGAATAATGTTTTATCTAAAAATGTCTCCATTTTCTTGGATACTTTAAATCATCCGCTAAGAAACGAGATTAACAAACTGAGAACAATAATACTTCAATCAAACGACGAACTTGAAGAAAATATTAAATGGAATAGTCCAAATTATAGTTTTCGGAACGAGGATAGGTTTACAATGCGAGTTCAGCCTCCAAAGAAACTACAACTAATACTTCACAGAGGTGTCAAAAAGTTGGAACAACCTTCAGATAGGTTAATTAAACATGAATCGACATTGCTTCAGTGGAAAGAAAATGACAGGGCTGTTATTACTTTCAGAAATGCTACTGAAATTGACAATGCTGCTATTTGCTTAACTTTAATTATTAACAAATGGATAACTGCTTCATTATGAAGAAAGCCATAGTCATAGGAGCAAGTTCAGGTATTGGACGAGAAGTAGCACTGCTTCTTGCTACAGAAGGATATTCAGTGGGAATAGCAGGTCGTAGACTGGAGCTCTTGACTGATTTTTCAAGTAAAAATCAGGCGGATTTTATACCTCAGCAAATGGACATTACTAATTTAGAAGATACTGTCATCCAGCTAAATGAGCTTGTAAACAAACTTGGCGGACTGGATTTGCTGGTGTTAAGCTCGGGTACGGGCAATATAAACGAAATGCTGAATTTTGAAGTTGAAAAACGTACCATCGATACCAATGTTACGGGTTTCACCAATATTGTAGACTGGGCATTTCTATTTTTCGAAAAACAACAAATTGGTCATATTGCCGCCATTACTTCTATTGCCGGACTTCGCGGGAACAAAAGCGCACCTGCCTATAATGCTACAAAAGCATATCAAATTAATTATTTGGAAGGACTCCGACAAAAATCTGCGAGTTTAAAACTTTCGGTTATGATTACCGACATTCGCCCCGGATTTGTTGATACCGACATGGCAAAAGGAGATGGAAAATTTTGGGTGTCGACAGTTGAAAAAGCTTCTAGTCAGATTGTAAAAGCCATTGGCCGTAAAAAGAAAGTTGTTTATATTACAAAACGTTGGGCGATTATTGCATTGATATTAAAAGTCTTGCCACGTTTTATTTATGATCGAATGGGTTAAAAAATAAAAATATGAAAACATTCAAAAACACAATTCTTCCAATTTTTGTTGCTACTATTTGGATTAGTATTTCCGAATTTATACGTAATGAGTTTCATCTAAAACATTATTGGACTGAACATTACAAAAATATGGGGTTAGTTTTTCCATCCGAACCAATAAATGGTGCCGTTTGGGGAATTTGGTCGCTGTGCTTTGCCATTGCAATTTTTATTATTGCAAAGAAATTTTCGTTAGTTCAAACTACCCTGCTTGCATGGTTTGTAGGCTTTGTATTGATGTGGATTAGTTCTGGCAATATGGGCGTACTTCCTTTTGGGTTACTTATTTATGCTGTTCCTTTAAGTTTATTTGAAGCATTTTTGGCAAGCTACATCATTAAAAAATTGAGCTAAAGTTGCAGTATTAAATTTCTAAAACTTCGAGTTGTTATTGGGTAAGCCCTTAGTATTATGAGTTTCTTGATTAATCAATTAACAAGTGTTGAATTATGGAAAAAATTATAAGTCTTGACAAGTCAAATATTGACAAAGAGCATATTTGTTGTGCCTTTTCTGACAAAAAATGTGCTGAAAGTTACGAAGCAAAAAAAAACTGGTTGAGAAAAGAATTTGATAACGGCTATGTTTTTCGCAGAATCGATGCACGTGCAAAAGTATTTATTGAGTATTGTCCTGCCGAAAAAGGCTGGGTTCCTATTGATGCACCAAACTATTTATTGGTGAATTGCTTGTGGGTATCAGGTCAATACAAAGAACAGGGATACGGTAAAGAGTTATTGCGGCTTGCTCTTGAAGATGCTGAAAAACAAGGAAAAGACGGTTTGGTAACTGTTGTTGGCACCAGTAAGTTTCACTTTATGAGTGATACAAAATGGCTACTAAAAAATGGTTTTGAGACCTGCGAAAAATTAAGCTCTGGATTTAGTTTGCTCGTAAGAAAGATAAACACGAAAGCAGAAAACCCATCATTCAAAGACGCTGTAAAATCGGGTGAATGTGTGGATAAAAACGGATTAGTGGCTTATTACTCTAATCGCTGTCCATTTTCGGAGTTTCATGTAACAACTTCATTGACTGAAACTGCCGAAAAAAGAAAGCTGCCTTTAACGTTAATTAAAATAGACACTTTAGAAAAAGCACAATCAGCACCGACTCCTGCTACCATTTTTAGTTTGTTTTATAATGGAAAATTCATAACGACAGATTTGAGCGTTTGTATGGATAGTAGATTTGATAAAGTACTGGAAATGAAATAAATAGACAACAGTATGAAACACGAATGGAAAAAGGACGACAAGCAGTATTATCTGCCCAAAAACAAGCCAGAAACGATAATAGTTCCGAAATTCAATTTCTTCACTATCGAAGGAAAAGGAAATCCAAACGATGACTTTTTTGGAGAATACATTGGTGTGTTGTATTCGCTATCTTACGCTATTAAAATGAGCCCAAAACAAGGTTTTGCACCTGAAAATTACAAGGAATATACTGTATTTCCGCTCGAAGGAGTTTGGGATATTGATGAGGAGGCAAAAAAGAATTATAATGGCACTTTGGATAAATACGCACTGGTTTTCAAGCTAATGATGCGTCAACCCGACTTTGTTACAACCGAATTTGCCATTGAAACAATAGAACGAACCAAAAAGAAAAAACCGCATCCATTATTGGAAAAAGTGAAGTTTGAAGCCATTGAAGACGGTCTTTGTGTACAAATGCTTCACGAAGGCAGTTACGATAGCGAACCTGATAGTTTCTTAAAAATGACGGAATTTACCGAAGCCAATCATCTAAAGCGAATCAGTCATTTACACCGTGAAATTTACTTATCGGATGCACGAAAAGTAGCTGCTGAGAAATTGAAAACGGTATTAAGATTCAAAGTGGAATAAAAAAATTTGAAATTCATATTATTGAAATAGAATTAGTAAACAATAAAAGAAATTACTGAAAACTGTGGAAAACAAAATTGTAGCAACTTTAATTGCAAAAAAACCAAATAAAATATGATTAAAGTACTCATTATTGAAGACGAGCAACCAGCTGCCAAGCGACTGGAAAAAATGCTGTTGGAAATTGCTCCAGCCTTTGAAATTGTACATCGTTGCGACAGCATTGAATCGAGTGTGCAGTTCTTTAAATCCGGTGTCATGCCCGATTTGGTGATGCTTGATGTTCAATTGGGTGACGGGCTGAGTTTCGAAATCTTCAAGCAAGTGGAGATTTCATGTCCAGTCATTTTCACCACTGCTTATGACGAATATGCCATTAAAGCATTCGAATTGAATAGTATAGACTATTTATTGAAACCCATCAGCAAGGAAAAACTGGAGAAAAGCATTGATAAATTCAAAAAGTTGAGCCAGCAAGCTGTTCAAAGTGATTGGAAAATATTGGCATCGCTGATTGACAAAGAAAAACGAGAATACAAACAACGGTTTTTAGTATATGTGGGTGAACATCTACTTTCGGTTCAAACTTCTGACATTGCCTACTTTTATTCTGTTGAGAAATCAACCTTTTTAGCCACCAAATCTGGAAAAAACTACCCATTGGATTTATCATTAGAGAAACTAGAAGGATTACTTTCGCCTAAAGATTTTTTCAGAGTCAATAGGCAGTACATTACCGCTTTTGAGTCAATAAAGAAAATGAATATTTTGTCGAAAAGCAGAATAAAGCTGACACTTGAACCATTACCAAGCGATGAAATATTGATAAGCAATGCACGTACACGCGAATTCCGGGAATGGCTGGACAGGTGAAATAAAATTCAGTTTACATAGGAGCATTATTATTAATTGGCATAAAAAATCTTGCAGTCACGAAATACCAGTATCAATAATTGTTTGGCTTAAGTTAACAACCAATAAAAAAGGCTGCTATAAATAGCAGCCTTTTAGAACATTATGCATTCTGAAAATAAAATTATTTCTTTAATTTTTCTTCAATTTCGCGAATACTTGAACGGAAGTTTTTATCGCAATCCATTAAGTCGTTTACAATTTTACAAGCATGCAATACCGTAGCATGGTCACGTTGTCCAATAGTATTTCCGATAGAAGCCAACGAATTTTTCGTCAATTGCTTAGACAAATACATGGCAATTTGGCGAGCCTGCACCACTTCGCGTTTGCGGCTTTTTGTAGAAATTGCATCTACCGACAATGAAAAATATTCGCAGACAGTGTCTCTGATTTTCTCTACCGTATTTACTTTGCGTGTAATGTTCACTATGCGACTAATTACCTTCTCGGCAAGTGTTATATCGATTTGTATATTGGCTAGCGTAGAATGAGCCAAAAGCGACACCAATACACCTTCCAGGTCACGAACATTGTCAACCACATGCTCGGCAATAAAATTGACCACATCTTCAGGGATTTCTAATCCGTCGCGGTAAATTTTACTTTCTAGAATTGATTTGCGCAAATCAAAATCTGGTTTTTCAATTTCGGCCGACAATCCCCATTTGAAACGGGTGAGTAATCGTTGCTCCAATCCGACCATTACTATTGGTGAACGATCAGAAGTCAAAATCAATTGTTTACCAGTTTGGTGAAGATGGTTGAAAATATGGAAAAAAGTATTTTGCGTTCCTGTTTTACCTGCAAATTCTTGAATATCATCTACAATCAACACATCGATTGTCTGATAAAAATTCAAAAAATCATTTACTGTATTGCTACGAACAGCGTCGGTATATTGAATTTGAAATGTGTTCGCAGAAAGATATAACACACGTTTTTCGGGATTTAATTGCTTGGTCATTACACCTATTGCGTTGGCAAGGTGTGTTTTACCAACACCAGATTGTCCGTAAACAAACAATGGATTAAAAATGGTTTTTCCAGGTTCGTTGGCAATACTGATTCCTGCAGTACGGGCTAATTTATTGCTATTTCCTTCAATCAAGTTATTGAAATTATAGGCAGGATTTAATTGTGGATCTATTTCCGGCAATTGTGGTTTGTGGTAAGGACTCACATAATTTGAGCCATTAGTTGATGCTTTAGGCTTTGGTTTTTCGCTGGCGCTAGGTATTTGCGTACCTCTCCCACTAGATTTATCAATCAGCACACGATATTCCAAACGTGTTCCAACACCTACTTCACGATACAAAGTCATGCGAAGTAAATCGATATATTTTTCCTCAATATATTCCACGAAAAATTGACTTGGTACCTGCAATACAAATATGCTATTTTCGTATTTCAAAGAAACTATAGGAGCAAACCAAGTATTGTAAGACGCATCGCTTATATTGTCTTTAATGACACTTAAACAGCGAGTCCATAATTGTTCGTGATTATTCAACATCTTTTTTAATTCAAAAAATATAATTACTAGTTCTATATGTAAGGAGAAAATAAAATGCCATAAACAAAAAGTGGCTATTTTGAGGACTACAAAATTCTAAAATATTTATGACATAAAAAAACTTACTTTTTTTTCGGTCATAATTGGAAACAGCATTTGTTTTATTATCAGCACTTTAAATCAACATGTTGCAAATCAATTAATTAATCATTAATTTTTTTGTAATATAACTGATTTTAAAGCATTTGAATATTTGTAAGCAATAATGAAGATTTTGTCGAAAAAAAAACCGAAACTCTTCTTTTTAAAAGGTTTCGGCTGTAATTACGTGTTACTACAGAATATTTTCGTTTTAATTCTTATTTAGAAAATAAGAAAATAATATAGCTACTTTGTCTTACTTCCAAAGAGTGAAAAGTGTACATAACGCTTTGGATTCTGTTTTAGGTCAATTACCAATTTGTCTGCATTTGTGGCTGTGCTTGAAAGATTGTTATATAAATCTTTGTTGTTCAATAACAATCCAATTGTACCTTCTGATCCATTCATTTTTTCCGAGATCAAGTTCAGATTAGCAATGGTGTGGTCAATGCTTGCAAATGTTGCAGCATAATCAATTTTCTTTAAGTTACCGCTAATTTGCTTAAAATCAGTCGTAAGCACATTGACATCGCTTAAAATATGTGGAACTTCATTACTCATCATTTTTTTCAATTGGGAAGAACTAACCGCTAAATCGGCTGTACTGCTTTCAATGGAAGCCAAACTTTTAGTCAGGTTTTTACTTTCAACCAATACCCGTACGGAGCGAATAAGTGAATCGGCTTGTGTAGAAATAGTTTCAATTTTGGGAAGTAAATTGCCGGTCAGTTTAGCCATTAAACCTTCGCCAAGGTTTGTTTCAATTGTATCGTTGGGCGCATACATTGATTGCGATGCAGTAATGGGTGCATATATCAACTGAATGGCTTTACCACCCATCAATCCTTCATCATACAATTGAATAATAGTTCCTTTGGGTAATTGAATATTGTTTGAAACTGATATTTTAACAACAAATGAATTTTGTTTCGAGAAATCATATTGTATTTCTTCAACCTGACCAACTTTATAACCCTTAATATAAACTGGAGATGAAGCTACTAATCCGCCCAGATTTTCATACGACCCGTAATAATAATTTACTGGCGAAAAAATATCAATTCCCTTTAGAAAATTCAATCCAAAATATAAAACAAAGATGGCAACAATGGCCATTATACCAACTTTAACTTCACGGGTAAAATACTTTTTTTTCATTCTGTTTATTCTACTGTATGCTTTTAAATTTATGAATAACTATTGGCAAAACACCAACTTTTAAAATGGATAACAAACAAAATCAACAAATGTTGGATTGTTGATAAATGCAGCTGGGTTATTTAGTCAATTTCAATGCTTCTTTGGCTGTCATTTTTTTGTCTCCGACAAAAGCAATGACAAACGATTTTGGAAATTTGGAAGCAATCTCACTTTTTATTTTAAGAATTTTCTTGTAATCGGTCTCAGCACCTATCGTATATTTATAAAAACCTCCTTCAACAAAGTAATCTAAATTATGCAATCCCTTCAAATTTGAATCGTTACTTTTCAGTTTTTTTTCAGATGCCAAAATCTGCACTTTGAATATTGGAAGTTGCTCTGCAGCGACATTTTCTTTTTTGTTTGAACTTGAAATAACAGTATTTTTTATTTTGGAATTAATTGATTGTGACGAATCTACTTTTGGTGATTTCGAGTTTTTTATTGGCTGTGCAGTATCAACCTTTTGAATATCAACCTGTTTATTTGTATCTGATTTATTAATTATTTGCTCGTGTTGTTGATGGTTTGAAGTTTGTTTGCCAGACATTTTATCATGACTTCTTTTGTAATTAACAAAAGCATTATAAATTGCAGTTGACATTTCGTCTTGTCCTCTTTCAGTATTCAAAAAACGTTCTTCTTCGGGATTGGAAATAAAACCTAACTCAATTAGTACGCTAGGACATGCAGAACGGTGCAAAACCCAAAAGCCTGCTTGACGAACGCCACGATCTGATCGATGGCTATAACTCACGAATTGTTTTTGAATGTTGGAGGAAAACTCCACACTTTTGTCAATATATTTGTCTTGCATAAACTCAAACATGATATATGAGTCAACCGAAGTGGGGTCAAATCCCTTGTACTTAGTACGATAATCTTCCTCGAGTAAAATAACCGAGTTTTCGCGCATGGCCACATCTAAGTTTGCTTTTGATTTTGCCAAACCAAGTGTAAAGGTTTCTGCTCCATAAGCCGAAGAACTTTTAGCTGAATTGGTATGAATACAAATAAACAAATCCGCATGGTTATTATTGACCACATCTGCACGTTCCTGCAAAGTTAAATACACATCTATTTTACGTGTATAAACTACTTTTACATCTTTAAAATTCCTTTCGATAATTGACCCTAAATTAAGAACCATTGCGAGGTTTATGTCTTTTTCGCGTGACATATCTCCCATGGCACCAGGATCATGACCACCATGCCCGGCATCAAGTACAACAATAAATCTGTTATCCTGTGCAGATAACTGACAAGATAAAACCAGTATTAGGAATAAAGTAGTATATTTGAAAAAAAGTAAAAACTTTTTATTGTATTTCATAATAAATGCGTTAATTGGAAAGGCATTAGTACTAAAAATTGATGCAAAAGTAGTCTTTTTATCCTATTTTTTATGCCAAAATAAGTAGTAAAATTTCAAATTATTCATAAAAAAGAAATATAAGCAAATAAGACTCCTATTTTTTGAGTAAATTTGCGTCCTAATTATGAAATCCAGAAAACGACCGGATGCAAATCTGTAACCACTTAAATTTCAGCAAGACAACTCAGTATTTGCTTCTATGTCTATGTTTAACTTTCCCTTATTTGGGGTTTAGTCAAGACAAAGTAGCATCTACAACGCAAGAAAATAAGGTTTTGGCAACGGATAGTATCAATAAATCACTCACTGATACAACAAAAATCCTATTACCCACTAAACAAAAATCGAACCAAATAGATGCTGAAATTGTGTACAGCGCTCAAGATTCGATAGTATTTTTAGGCAATGGCACCGGCTTTTTGCATGGAAAAAGCGATATTTCATATAAAAACATAAATCTGAAAGCAGATTTTGTTCGTATAAAAATGGATAGCAGTTTGATTTTTGCTCATGGAACGCTGGATAGTATTGGTCAAAAAGTGGGAGAGCCAGTTTTTAAAGAAGGTGAATCTGAATATGCCTCCAGAGAATTGACTTACAATTTGAAAACTAAAAAAGGTTATATCCGACAAGCTGTTACACAACAAGGCGAGGGTTATGTAATTAGCGACAGAACAAAAAAGACAAGCGGTGACATATTGTGTCTTGCCGGTGGAAAATATACCACTTGTGACAATCATGATCATCCCGATTTCTATCTTAGTCTTTCCAAAGCAAAATTAAAACCTGGTGGTTACATTGTTACTGGACCGGCACATTTGGTAATTGCCGATGTACCTTTACCAATTGCTATTCCATTTGGATTCTTCCCTTTTACAGATAAGTATTCGTCAGGTGTAGTAATGCCCACTTATGTGGATGAACTTACCCGTGGATTTGGTTTGACAAATGGTGGTTATTATTTTGCACTTAGCGATTTCGGTGATTTAGAACTGAAAGGCGACATTTATACAAAAGGAACTTGGGCTTTGGCCGCAAATACCACTTACCTAAAAAGGTATAAATATCGTGGTAGTTTAAGTGTAAGTTACCGCGAAGATGTGACTGGGGAAAAAGACATGGCAGATTATAGTAAAGCCAACAACATGAGTATTAGATGGTCGCATTCTCAGGACCAAAAGGCGAATCCTTATTTTAATTTTTCATCAAGTGTAAACTTTTCAACTAGCGGATACAACCGAAGTAATATCAATAGTTATTACAATCCAAATTTAAACTCTGAAAACACAAAAGGATCGAGTGTTTCGTTTTCTCAACGATTTCCAGAAAGTCCTTTCAGTATTTCGGGTAGTATGCTTATAAACCAACGGACAAAGGATTCAACTATTAGTTTAACATTGCCGAATATCTCAATTTCAATGGGTCGTATTTACCCTTTGAAACGCAAAAATGCGATTGGAAAAGAACGCTGGTACGAAAAAATCTCGATGTCATATTCAGGTACCATGGCCAACAGTATTGATACCAAAGAAAAACTTTTGCTGTCGTCTTCACTAACTCGCGACTGGCGCAATGGAATGAGGCACAGCATACCAATAAGTACGACTTTTAACATATTGAAATACATAAATGTTTCACCATCTATCAATTACACAGAACGATGGTATTTGCAATCTATTGATAAAAATTGGGACAATGCCAATCAAAAAGTAGAAACTGATACAACCAATGGATTTCATCGGGTGTATGATTTTAATATGGGCGTGTCGGCATCTACAAAACTCTATGGTTTTTATATGCCTATCCGTTCCATATTTGGTGACAAAATAGATAGAATTAGACACGTATTAACGCCTTCGGTAGGATTTAGTTATATGCCCGATTTTGGTTCGTCTATGTGGGGATATTACGATTCATATATCAAAACCGCTTTGGACAATTCAAACCCTACAACCGTTCAATATTCTCATTACGAAGGAAGTTTGTATGGCACGCCAGGTGTTGGAAAATCTGGAAATATCAATTTTTCATTGAGCAATAATGTGGAAATGAAAATGAGAAATGACAAGGACACTACTGGTACAAATCCATTCACCAAAGTTAGTTTGATTGACAATTTATCGGTTAGTGGAGGATATAATTTAGCTGCCGATTCGATGCAATGGTCACAGTTTAGTGCCAATTTGCGATTAAAACTAGGCAAGAGCTACAGTCTTAGTCTTAGCGGTGCTTTCGATCCTTATATGTATGCTTTAAACAGTAGTGGATATCCCGTTCATGTAAACAAACTTCGTTGGGAAAACGGTCAGTTTCCACGCTTTTTGGGAACCAGCACTTCCTATAGTTATACTTTGAGCAACGAAACATTCAAGAAAAAAGCGAAAAGTGACTCAAAAAATAATTCTGAAACAAATCCTGAAGAAACAGATTTGAAAGAAAAGGAAATGGGTGCAAAAAAAGAAAATGAAACAGAAGGTGGTAATAAAAAAACGGAATTGGGTGATGACGGTTATCAGAAAGTAACTGTTCCATGGAGCATTAGTGCCAGTTATTCAATTCGTTATGGAAATACCAATGTATTTGATAAATCCAAAATGGAATACGAGATGGACTTTACCCACAATTTAAGTTTTTCGGGAAATTTATCATTAACTACCAATTGGAAATTCTCATCTAGTACATCATATGACTTTAAGGCAAAGCAATTTACCTACACGAATATAAATATCACCCGCAATTTACATTGTTGGACCATGACGGGCAGTGTAGTTCCATTTGGAGTTTACAAATCCTATAATGTTCGTATTGCGGTTAATGCAAGTATGCTTCAGGACTTAAAATATGAAAAACAAAGCAGTTATGGAACGAGTAATGTAACCTGGTATTGAGCCAATTAATAATTAAAAATCAATAAATCAAGAATTTGCAATGAACAATTTACTATGAAAATCATTATAAGTTGTTCAGAACAAAATCTAGCATTAATAGTAAAACTTATTACAACTAAATAATAGAAAAATGAAAATTACAGCAAACAAAACAGTATTGGCAGAATACGAATTGTATGTAGATGCCGATGTAGATGGTGAATTAGAATTGATGGAAAAAGCCACCATCGAACAACCCCTAAGCTTTATTTATGGTGTAGGAATGATGCTACCTAAATTTGAAGAAAATTTATTTGGAATGCAAACTGGTGATAAATTTGATTTTATCATCAACACCGAAGATGCTTACGGAGAATATGACGACGAAAGTGTATTGGACTTAGACCGTGCTATTTTTGAAATTGATGGCAAACTGGATGAGGAAATGATATTTGAAGGAAACGTAGTTCCTTTGATGGATAACGAAGGTAACCGAGTGAATGCACAAGTTGTTTCAGTAGACGAAGTACACGTTAAAGTAGATTTAAACCACCCATTAGCAGGTGAAACGCTACACTTTAAAGGTACAGTTTTGGAAGTACGCGAAGCTACCGAAAAAGAATTGGCAGCATTGACTGGTGGTGGCGGTTGTGGAAGCGGATGCGGATGTGGCTCTGGCGAAAGCAGTTGCGACACAGGTGGTTGCGGAAGCGGTTGCGGATGTGACGACACCGAAGTTGAAGAAAAATCTGGTGGTTGCGGAAGCGGTTGTGGTTGCAACTAATTGTCAACCAACGACTAATAAATAATATAAAAGTGGATATTTTGCAGAACAATTCTGCTAAATATCCACTTTTTATTTTGTCTGAATTTCTTTTGTTTTCAAGTACCTCATCTAAATGTAGAATTTAGTCAAAACGCATGCATTTTTTCCAATCCGTCCCGATCGCTAACTGGGACTATTCTTTAAGATTATTTGAGAAAAAAAAAATTCAAAACAATCGGTTATTCTTTAAATCCCCAAATGGATACTTTAGGGTTCTTGTTTTGTTTTTGTTTTCTTCACTTTATCTTCATTTTTGGCAATAAAATCTTTCCATCCCGAATATCCTTTTTCAGATACAGGTCTTCCGATTTGTAGATAATGACAATAGGCGGCCGCCAAACCATCTGTGGCATCCAACTGTGGCAGCATATTTTCTACCGGAATTTTCAGGATACGGCGCAACATGTCGGCCACTTGCTCTTTGGAAGCACTCCCACTGCCGGTAATGGCCATTTTTATTTTCAAAGGGGCATATTCGGTAATTGGAATATCCCGATACAAAGCGGCTGACATGGCCACTCCTTGTGCACGTCCAAGTTTGAGCATGGATTGAACGTTTTTTCCAAAAAATGGCGCTTCGATGGCCAAACAATCAGGGTGAAATTCATCTATCAACGACAAGGTGCGGGCAAAAATACGTTGCAATTTCAGATAATGATCACTATATTTTTTCAAATCCAGCACACCCATCGCCAACATTTCCACCTTGTTACCTGTCACCTTAATTAAGCCGTAACCCATTATGGTTGTTCCCGGATCAATGCCCAATATGATTTGTTCTTTTAGCATATCTAGGTCAGTAGTTCCAACACGGTAGTAAAGAAAATAACTTCCGTTCCAAATTCACGTGCACAGTTTTCCTGAAAAGATTTTCCGAACCGCTCATTCCATATATTGAGCGTTTCCATGTCGCGTACGTGGAATTGCACCGAGAATGAGGTTCCTTCCTGTTCGTGGCTGGTTATAACCCGTGCCACTTGGGGTTGCGAAAAAGGTTTGAACTGAAGCATAAAAGGGATATGTTGTTCAGGAATCCATTTGTGCCATGCGTCTAACGATGTATCGGCGACTAAAAAGGTGGTATTGAAAATTAGCATTGTACAATTAACTATTTAATTAATTACTCCCGATGAGTATCGAGATTACCATTGAAAAACAACAACTTAGAATTGTCATAATTATTATAAAAATAATTAGAACAAAAGTAGTCATAATTTCCAAAACTTTCCTATCTTTGCACTCGCAAATTAAAAATCAGCACGGGGGTTTAGCTCATCTGGCTAGAGCGCGACACTGGCAGTGTCGAGGTGATCGGTTCGAGTCCGATAATCTCCACAAAAATACCCTTATAACTATATAGTTATGAGGGTGTTTTATTTACTACATCCACAATTACATACAGTAAAAAAACATCAATCAGTTAGAAGATAAAAAAAACGAAAGTAATTGAAGAAATCTCCAAAAACTCTCGTTACGTAGCCTTTCCTGAAGAAATATCTAACTTTGATTTTCTTGAGGATCTTTTTAAAGTGATTGAGTTAGTTGTAAAGTTTGAAGATGTAGGATCATTAATTGACTGAATTTCAACACTTCTAAGACAATGTTATATGTTATTAGTGAATCACTAGCACTTTCTGTATTTTGAAGGAATCTCCTATTTGAAATCTGACTAAGTACAATCCCTGATTTATCTTTGATGTAGAATGACTCAAATCCCATGTAAATTCATGTTTACCAATAGATTGATAACCATTGACTAAATTTGCAACTACCTGTCCATTCAAATTCTCAACACTGATGTTTACAAAATTACTTTCTGCTATGTTGTAGCCAATTTTAATTTGATCCTGCGCAGGATTTGGATAAGCACTTATTTGTAAATCCTGATTATTCATCATTACATCTTCAACACCGGATTTTAAAGTATCTACCAAATTATAGTTCTGTGCTGGTCCGAAACCTGAGGGAATATAATTTGCATTTTTTGTCAATATAAGCTTGTCTATCATCAGATTGGGCTCCATGCCAAATAAGTCTAGGCTTTGAATACCGGCCTTGGGAACAGCTAAATTGCCATTGGAAACATTTAGCCATGTGAAACTTTTATACACTTTTGTACTATTGCTTAGGTTAATATTCTCCAGTAAAACTTTCGAATCTAACCCAAGATGATAGGAGTCACCGGTAGCATCAAAAGCATAAACACGTGCCCAAACAGAATAATTTCCTGCATGTGGAAAATCAACATTATAACTCAGTACAGGTGCATCGGTTTGGGCAATAGCACCAGTGCTGTAAGCTGTACCTATCGGGGAGATTACCACATTTTGTTTAGATGAATTATCAAAAAGAGCTTTTATCCACTTTTTGCCGTTTTTAGCAACTTTCAATTGATTGTAATTTTCTGCTTCCAGAACAATTAAACTATCTTTTTGAAAGAAACTTCCAGGTTTCCTGTCGGTGTTTGCAACGCAACTAATTTTTGATATGTCCGTAGAATAGAGTGCCAGATAATTGAGCATAATACCTCCGGCTGTTTGTGTAATGGCTTTTATTTTAATTGTGTTTAGCCCTTTTGCCAGACGTAAAGTAAATTTAGTGATGTTCCACGTAGTTCCTTTTGACAACAGATTGGTAAGTTTTAATGTGTCATTGACATACATTCTCAGTCCGGATATGTCTGCCGTACTGTTGTATGTAACTGCAAAGAAGAAGCTGTCAGTTTTGGCAACATTAAATTGTTGGCTAACATAGGCATTGGTTACACTGTCTGATTTCAAATAAAGGTTGTATGGCGCTTTATCAAGACTTATTTGAACGTTGGTATTTGTTTCGCAAAGATCCGAAAATTTAAGGGTGCTTGAGCAAGGATTATGTCGGGTTGTACCACCGGAACACACACCACAAGTATCATAAGCGGCACTCCCGTACGAGGTGCCGTAACAGTCCACAAGGTTGCCAACAAAGTTATAATTGTGTGCTGCCATTGTAAAAGTGACCAAACTACCATTCAACGTGATTTTATTAATACTATCATTCCAGGATTTCATCGTTCTGATGCCTGTATTTCGTGCTTTTAAGGTAATGGTGGCTCCTGCAGGATAATCGCCTGAAATGGTGGCCATTCCTGCCGATGGAACTTTCAGGGAAACAGCAACATTATACAATGGTTTCAGCGCGGCAGCCAAAGGTGCTAATTGAGCATTCGTTTGTTTTGCCGTTATTTCCTGTGTTACCATCCTTGCCATGGCAAGCGCTCCCATCTCCTGATAATGCGTATAAGTATCTGTGTATCCAGTTGGATAATTTGTATATTCGCTAGCAATTAGCCCCATGTGTATAAAGTAAGAAGCATATTCTGTACCTATTTGTTGGTAGAAGTTGTACGATCGGATATTCAAATCAAGAAAAGGGACATTGAGCTCAGTTGAAACTGCCAACATGGCACCTCGGTAATCGTTACCACTTTCGGTAAAAACATTCCGGGTACCGGTATTCATGCTCATGGGACTTACCAATACAGGAATAGCTCCTTTTGTCCTGGTTTCATTTATATACATCCTCAAATAACGTTTCATGCTATCTGTGGGAGTATATCTTGCAGGTGTAGAAAAATCACGGTCGTTGTGTCCGAATTGTATAAAAACATAACTGCTACTGTCAAGTTCAGCTTTTACAGTAGCCCAACTGCCTTCCTGATAGTAAGTCCTTGAACTTCGCCCACCTTTGGCTCTGTTGTTGACAACAACTTTACTAGCATCGAAAAATAAATTCAATTCCTGTCCCCAGCCGGCCCATGGATATTGTGCTACAGTATAGTTTGCAACCGTAGAATCGCCTATCGTGAAAATCTTAATTATTTTTCCGCTAGCGGTTACACCTACCTGTATCGAACTCATCAAAATTACTCCCTGTTGGTCAACAGTTTCAACTTCATAGGTTCCCGGTAAAGCAATTTTTACTTCCCTTGCAGTCAAAGCCAACTCTTGTCCATTATAATACCATTTATAACTTGACGATTCTGGTGCAACTAACACATTCTCCTTGTTGTCTATTTTAATTGCCTTTTGTACTACATCCGAAGCTTTCACTCCAATAGATAGTATCAAAAAACAAACTGTCAAAACAGCGAAATCTAAATTGTTTCTACTCATCACTTTGGCTTATTTTTTTTCATATTATTACAATGCAAATTACTTAAATAATTATGAAATGTAAAATAGAATATCATACAATCATATCGAAATCCATTCGTTTATTGAATTTCATTCGAAAATATCAAGCTGACTGTTTACAAGATAACAAAATGATTGTGTAAAAGCATGAAAAAATGGTAGAAACAAACTTCTGTGAAGGGAAATAAGATGGTATTTGAGGTAAAAAAAAGTGGATATACTGTTGTTAGAAACCGAAGCAGTACACATACAAATTTATTTTTGCTACGAAAAAACGCAAATATCTAATTTGAAATTGAATAAAAAAATATCGTAAACTATTTATTTTCAAATAAATATAGGGGTAAAAAAAAGACTTATCACTAATAAAAGTGATAAGTCCTCGACAGTAGTCCGAACAAGGCTGTTCTCCAGAATATTCATTAAGGACTTGTTGAAAATCAATGATTTAAAAATGTGGGTAAAAATTGACAAAATTAAGTATGAGACAATGTGAAGTTCTTTAATTTGTTCATCTCTGGATATTCCTGTGAAACTCCGTAAAGAAAAATAACTCACAAGCGGCTTTTAACCTTTATATCCCCTCCCCTATCAAAGTCCCCCCTGCCGTGCTGCCACTTATAGTATTGCATAGCAATGATATATAAATACTTACAATCTCAAAAAAGAAATTTGACCAATTTTATCTCTGAAACTGTGATCTATCAAAAATGTAGAAATAAATTTGGGGCAAAAAATCAAAAAAAACGGGGTAATAATAATCGGGGTAATATACCACTTATACCATTTGCATTTATAATATGGCCCAAAAACTATCTGCAAAAATATAGGTTTATCTGCAAATAGAGTTAATCTCAGTAGTTGTAGTATTTACCACCAATTGGCACATGTAGGTTTCTAATTTTTCAAGTGAATCAAAGAGTAAATTTGAGAATTGTCTTTTATACTTCGCCCACATTTTCTCTGCAGGATTTAGTTCAGGACTATAGGGTGGCAAAAAAACGAGAGCGATATTTTCAGGTATATTCAGCTTCTTTGCTTTATTGAAAGCTCCATTATCAAGCACCATAATTTTGAGTTCCTCAGATTTTGGTTTGATAATGTGTCCATGAAAATTTGGAAATTATCTCCATTGCAGCTAGGAAGTATGAGCTGTAAACTATCCCCAGTTATGGGAGAAAATGCTCCGAAAAGATAAGTTGATTTGAATACTTGCTGGAATTGGCAAATTGGTTTAATGCCTCAGGCTGTAAGTGCTTTACCATTTTTAGTCATTAATCCAAATCTACTTTCGTCCTGAAAATACAAATTTAACGATTTGTATTTATGTCTTTTCCCATTCCAAATTTCTTTGCAGATTTGCCCGAAGTTTTTTTAAAAACCACTACTTTGTTCACATCTTTGTTTATATGACTTTTTCTGGCGACTTTCACGCTTGAATGAAAGTTTGTTACACAATAATTCACTACTGTTCTATACAAAACATCCTTGCCAATTTCATTTCTAATCCACTCTTTTAGTTCCACATATCCATGTAATCCGTTTTCTTGATTATTTAGCTTTTCTTCGATTTTTACACGTTCTGTCGAAGTAAATACAGAAGGTTTAAATCCAATCTTGTTGTGTTTCAACAAACCATCTATTCCATCTCTAATGTAAAACGTACGCCATTTCTGAGCACTGCCTGAGCAGACACCGGCAAGGATAGATACTTCACGTTTTGAAATTCCTGTTGCTTCATGTTGTTTTAAAATTAACAATACGCATAATCTTTGGGCAATAAAAGGAGTTGACTTCTTTAGAAGAGACTTAATTTCCTTTTCTGTTTCGTTTATGATTATAACTTTTGCATGTGCCATAATAAATATGTATTTATATTATAGCCCAAAAGTAATAATCGAGTAGGTTGTATCGTCCTGAAATTTGTTTACAGTTTTTTGTTTATAATCCTGTTATAACTTTACATTTTATTTTTATCTTTGTGCTATCGTATTAAAGTGGAGTTAGGCTCTGCTGAGGAGCAACCTAACAAGGAATACATATGATTAGCGACAAGTACGTCAGAAAAATGGGATAGTTGATTTTCAGCTATCCTTTTTTTATGACAACTAAGAGCTATTTATGCCTTGAAAAACCTAATCAGAGACTGCGGTCTGTGCAGTTTTGTAATACGTTTTCCAATGTTTTTTGAACACCCCTGATTGGCTGTGAGCATATTCTGGTGTTTTCATATCCAAACTGGCATGAGGCCGGCAGTTATTATAAATCTGAACTATTCGCCTCAGTTCTATTATAGCATTTTCAATCGATTTTAGCTTCATTTGATTCAGCCACTCGTCTTTTAAAATACCATTAACACGCTCTGCTATTGCATTTTCACGAGGATCTCCATTTTCTGTCATACTGATTTGAACTTGATTCTTATTCAGTATCTTGACATAATCACCACAACAGTATTGAACTCCTCTATCCGAATGATGTATTAAGCCTTCAGTGCCTTTTGGAACTTGTTTTAAAGCCATTCTTAAGGCTTCAATCGTATATTTAGCTTCTAAGGTTTCACCGATTGCCCAACCTACTATTTTCCTGGAATAGGCATCAGTTGTTAAATTCAAATAAACGAAACCGGCCATTGTTTCAACATAAGTAATATCACTAACCCATAATTGATTAGCTCTTGTTGGTACAAAATCTTTAATCAGGTTTGGATACTTGCGTAACCAATGGTTGCTATAAGTGGTTTTAACTCGCCGTCGTCGCTTTCCAACCAATAATCTATGCCTTCTTAGAAAATCAAAAAAACTATCTCTACCAATGTTTAGTTCTGTTGGTAAACGAGGTTGGATAAGCTCCAACAACTTTCGACCACCAAGCTTAGGCATCAGTTCTCGCTGTTTTTCAACTAATTGAAGCAAAATTTCTTCTTTTACTTCTTCTTTATAATTATATTTACTTCGCTGGTAGTAGGCTTGCCTACTTTTGCCAAACATGTCGCACAAAGTATCCATATCCAACTCGGAATTATATGTACGCAGCTCTGTTACCGTTTGGCTCCAGCTTTTTTTCTTATATCAACCTTTAACTCGCGTTCGGCAATGTTTATCATCGTGTTTAATGCCAATGTCTTGAATTGCTCGCGTTTTAAATCATCCTCCAACTTTTTGATTCTTAGCTCTAGTTCCTGTTCTGAAGATGACTTCTGTTTCTCGATTTTCATTGTTCGATGCAATTGTATTTGATCTTCACTTGGTTTTGAAAGCCCAAATTTACGCATCCAGTTGTAAATATTATTACTACCAGTAAAATTATACTTCTTTTTTAACTCCTCCTGACTTATTCCTGTACTTAAATAGTCTTGGACAACCTCTAATTTAAAATCGTCCGTGAATTTGTTTACGGTTGTTCTCATAATCCTGAATTGTGTTTACTTTTTTGTAAACCTATTTCAGGACTAGACAGACCTTCGCCTTGGCTGTTCCCGCCACGACTACTATGTCCTCTGCTGACTTCTTGTTCTGCATCAGTATGCATCACTGCAAACCTTACCCCTTGGGGAAAAAAAACAAGATCTCTCGGGATAAGTACATAAACTTTCACTGCGTTCTGCACGATTTACTCTCAAGGGTTACGGTTGAATTTTGGGCGTTTCCAATCCATTGCTCGGTTACCCTCCACTTGGGAGCCTTGTATCGTGTTTCTGTACGTCAAAACTACAGATTTGCTGATGGCTTCTTTCAGATTTGCAGTCACCCGCAACACCATTGCCATTCGCTAATGTTTCCTATCAACTCGGCACATGCAGGAACTTTCATCCTGCAAGCCTATGTACATGCCCGACATACAAAAAAATCCAATTATACTAATTGGACTATTTTGTTTATATTAATTGAAAAGTATACCACCTATTAACTGAAAAGTGTACCAGTATAATTATGATAACGTGATACAAATTACGTTATATAGACATGATAAATATGTACACAAAACAGGAAATAATAA